>OJIU01000198.1_pt1 | contig 29195 bp, 30 predicted proteins | sample 1595961 | NCBI WGS metagenome assembly OJIU01 (sample SAMEA4350144, study PRJEB24818) | metagenome | biome: human; feature: gut; material: faeces | place: Denmark | collected 2013-09
ACGTAGGTATAAAAGTCTGATCTTATCGTTACATACATAGTGTTGTGCTCACACAAAATCGTACTACCCTGCAAAAATCAGGCTATTTTTTGTAAAGTAGAAAGCCACCCCCGAGACACAACACACTCCTCTTCGTCGGCAGCGTCAGATGTATATAAGAGACGGTGGTAACGCGGCTCACCACCACTATCGAAAACGAACGCTTATTTACCGCCGATGTCGCCCACGAATTGCGTACACCGCTGTCGGGCGTTCGCCTGCATCTGGAATTACTGTCAAAAGCCCATAAGGTCGACGTTACGCCGTTAATTGCCCGTCTTGACCAAATGATGGACAGCGTGTCGCAACTGCTGCAACTTGCCCGCGTCGGACAGTCGTTTTCGGCCGGGAGCTACCAGCACGTCAAACTGCTGGAGGACGTTATTCTGCCCTCCTACGATGAACTCAGCACCATGCTGGAGCTGCGCCAGCAGACGTTGCTCCTGCCGCAAAGCGCGGCGGACGTTGTCGTACGTGGCGATGCTACGCTATTGCGAATGTTACTGAGAAACCTGGTAGAAAACGCGCATCGTTACAGTCCGGAAGGCACTAATATTACGATTAGCCTGAATACCGGGCATGATGCCGTCCTGGCCGTTGAAGATGAAGGACCCGGCATTGATGAAAGTAAATGCGGGGAGTTGAGCAAAGCGTTTGTGCGTATGGATAGCCGTTTTGGCGGGATTGGGCTGGGACTGAGCATTGTCAGTCGTATCACCCAGTTACATCACGGGCATTTCTATTTGCAAAATCGTCAGGGAACCACCGGCACTCGCGCTTGGGTGGAATTAGCGAAAGGTCAGTAAGAACTCACCCATACGTACAAAAAGCTGCTGACGATCAGCAGGCTGCACACGGTGGTCAAACTTTCATAAATGCGGGTTTTCATAACACTCTCCTCCGATACTATGGAGGAGAGTTTGCCAGACACAGATTAAGTCAACCTTAAGGCATGACCTACAGAAAAAGGTTACTCATCGATACGTGGATGCTGCTGCACCAGGCGCGTACGCTTGAGCTGCAGATCGGCAATTTCCTGATCGATATCTTCGATTTTCTGCTCGATATTATCGTAGTGCTCGCCAAGGATCTCTTTCGCTTCCTGAATATCCGAAGCGGCAGGCGTGGCCCCTTTCAGCGGCTGATTGGCGGTCTCTTTCATGGTCATGCCGGTAATTAAACCAATCACCGCAATCACCATCAGATAATAAGCAGGCATCATCAGATTCTGCGAGCTTTCCACCAACCATGCAGCCAATGTCGGAGTCAGACCGGCGATCAATACCGAGATATTAAACGCGGCGGCCAGCGCACTGTAGCGAATATGCGTCGGGAACATCGCCGGTAACGTTGACGCCATCACCCCGGTAAAGCAGTTGAGGATCACCGCCAACATCAACAATCCGGCGAAAATCAGGCCGATGACGTTACTGTTAATCAGAATAAATGCCGGAATCGCCAACACAAACAGCGCAATACTGCCCATGATCACAAACGGACGACGCCCGAAGCGGTCGCTGAGCAAACCCATAATCGGCTGCACAAACAGCATACCAATCATGATGGCGATAATAATCAACACGCCGTGGTCTTCAGAGTAATGCAGGTTATGCGACAGATAACTCGGCATATAGGTGAGCAGCATGTAGTAGGTAACGTTAGTGGCAATCACCAGACCAACACATGCCAACAGGCTACGCCAGTGTTTGGTCGCAATCTCTTTAAACGAGACCTTAGGACCTTCCTGCAGCCCCTGACGATCGCCCTGCTCCAGTTTATCCACGTGCTGCTGGAACGCCGGCGTCTCTTCCAGCGCATGACGCAGGTACAGACCAATCAGCCCTAACGGTAGCGCCAGGAAGAACGGAATACGCCAGCCCCACTCAAGGAAGTTGTCCTCGCCGACGATAGTTGAAATCAGGACCACCACGCCCGCACCCAGCACAAACCCGGCAATTGAGCCGAAGTCCAGCCAGCTGCCCATAAACCCGCGCTTACGGTCTGGCGAGTACTCTGCGACAAAAATCGACGCCCCGGTATACTCTCCGCCGACCGAGAACCCCTGCGCCATCTTACACAGCAACAGCAGAATCGGCGCCCAGATACCAATCGAGGCATACGAGGGAATAAGACCGATACAGAAGGTACTTATCGACATAATCACAATGGTGATAGCGAGTATCTTCTGACGACCGTATTTATCGCCAAGCATACCGAAGAACAATCCGCCAAGCGGTCGAATCAGAAAGGGAACAGAGAAAGTAGCAAGTGCGGCAACCATCTGCACGCTGGGGTCAGCCCCCGGGAAGAACACTTTACCTAATGCGTAAGCAACAAACCCATAAACACCAAAATCAAACCACTCCATCGCATTACCTAACGACGCCGCGGTAATGGCTTTTCGCAATTTACCGTCATCAATGATGGTAACGTCGCGCAGCGTTATTGGTTTTATTTTTTTCCTTTTTAACATACCCGTCCTCATAGACTTAGCCCTGTCACGCTACAGTTCGAGTCCCCTAACGCCCCTGCGTCAGGGTCATCACCGAGCGGGGAACGCACAGACGCATTCCCTGTAACAAGCGTAGCAGGTTTACTTACACTGACGAGAAACACGCAGTACAACCGAACCTGTTGACGCCTGATTGGGCGGTTAATGACCTCTTTACCCTAACAGTGTTTAAATTTGTGATCAACTTCACATATAGTTTTCCATTTCGTCAACCTGCGTAAATCAGGTCATTCTGAGTCAACTTTTTTACATGTCATGCTTGCGATTTGCTGGCAATTAAATACAAGAATAAATCGCTTTGTTGCGCCAACAATCACAATAGTCACTATTATTCTGCTAGCAAAAAAATCACCTAATCCCTTCACAAAAAGATCACAGCTTTTTTAATAATCAGAGCGTTTAAGAAATTTTGCGCGGAATATGTGATGAAGATAACTAAAACATCGTTTTATTTTGATTGAATCAACGTTCCCATGAATGCACACTAATTCCAGACGCAATATCCCTGGGAGCAGCAACACGCTCAACGTATGCCGCGTTAGATTTTATAAAACAAAGAGATAGCGATTTTCTTTGTTAAAAGACATTAGTAACCATTTGAATTTATTAATTTTTACTTTCTTGCGCGAGTATTAGCTGCGACAAGACATGAGGACGTTTATGAAAATTAAAGCCACGATTGAACGCATCCCCGGCGGAATGATGTTGATTCCCCTGTTATTAGGCGCAGTGTTAAATACGTTAGCTCCGGATACCGGTGCGTATTTCGGTTCGTTTACCAAAGGAATGATCAGCGGAACGGTACCGATTCTGGCTGTATGGTTTTTTTGTATCGGTGCATCTATTGATTTACGGGCAACCGGCACGGTATTACGCAAGTCCGGTACGTTGGTAATAACCAAAATAGCCGTGGCGTGGGTAGTGGCAATGATTGCTGCTTCCTTTATTCCTGATACCGGTATTCAAACCGGGTTCTTTGCCGGTCTTTCCGTGCTGGCAATTGTTTCAGCGATGGACATGACTAACGGCGGTTTGTACGCCAGCCTGATGAACCAGTATGGAACCAAAGAAGAGTCCGGCGCATTTGTGTTGATGTCTCTGGAGTCCGGTCCGTTAATGACCATGGTGATCCTCGGCTCCGCAGGTCTGGCCTCCTTCGAGCCACACCATTTTATCGGCGCGGTATTACCCTTCCTGATTGGTTTTACGTTGGGTAACCTGGATCACGACCTGCGTTCTTTCTTCAGCAAAGCCACGCCGGTGCTGATCCCGTTCTTCGGCTTCGCGTTGGGCAACACAATTAATCTGAGCGTAATCGTTGATACCGGTCTGCTGGGTATCCTGCTGGGTGTCGCGGTTATCGTCATCACCGGTATCCCGCTGATTATTGCAGACCGTGTTATTGGTGGCGGGAACGGTACGGCAGGCGTAGCAGCCTCTTCAGCAGCAGGCGCTGCGGTAGCAAACCCGGTGATTATCGCCCAGATTAACCCGGCGTTCGAACCGGTTGCCGCATCCGCAACGGCGCTGGTTGCCGCCAGCGTGATTGTCACCGCCATTCTGGTGCCGATTATCACCGCGCTGTACGCCAAACGTTTTAATAAAAACCTGGTCGCCAACGAAACGGTGTCCACCCCGGCAGACTCTCTGCACCACTAACTCTGTCTTAGCCACACTGACCGTCCCTGCTCAATTGATGAGTGGGGACGGTGCAAAAATCTCCTCAACCATCGCATCAACCAGCCGTTTAGCCGAACACAATCGCGGCATTCCCAACGCTACATTTTGCCAACGCTGCGTCACCGACCAGCTCACCGGATGACGCTGCGCATCGCACCAATCCCCCAGCCAGCTTAACATATCGTTGTGCTCGCCCGAGCCGCCGACAACTGGCGTGCTGAGCCAATGATGATAGTAATGACGCGTGGTGGGTGCCGCATTCACGCTGTCCGCCAGCGCCTGCGCAGCCATGGTTCTCAGGTTGTCTTTTAGCATTGACACCACATCGGCATTCGCTAACCGGCAGGCGTCACCGAAGGCTCCCCAGCGTAACTCCTCCAGCGCAACAAAACAGCGTCCAGGCAACGACCAGCCGTCATACGCGCCAGCCCGCCAACGGGTAAAGATTTGCTCGCTGTGTTCGCCAGCTTGCACCGTCAGACCGCGTTGCGTCAGCGCTTTCTCTTTATAAGCACCGCGCTGGGTAAACCAGTCGGTGAGCGCACTCACCTACTGCATCAGGCCGGGCGTGGGCAGCCCGCGAGGCTGTTCGGTTTGTTGTAAAAACCTCAGCCCTTCGGCAATGCGCACCAGCGCCAGATGACCCGGGTCGATCATGCCCGCCAGCTTCTCTACCAGCTTGAGACGCATCACCAGATGCTCGCTGGACACTCCCGCCATCACCCACGCACGCAGTTGCGTTTGGGATAATACTTCCTGCGTCAGGCGCGCACGCAGGCGCTGCTGCTGTTGCAGAAAACCGCCGGAACGTTTGGTTTCATCTCCCTGAACCAGATCGACCATAAACTTCGGGTAGACACACTCCAGCGTCCGCCCGGGGCCTTCCAGTAACACGTTAGTCATGTGTGCTCGGTTGCAAAAAGGGTATTGATATCGTCGCGCAGCAAGCGGGAATCTTCATAAAGCCATGCCGCAGTCGTAATGCGATGCTGCAACTGTTCATTCAAGGCATTCACCGCAGATTCATTTTGCTGGCGCACGGTCAGACTCTCACGCAGGCTCGCCTGTAATTGCGTCAAACACTGTGAAAAATCAGCAAAAAACGTGGCCATGCCTGCCGTAACGGAAATATCGACCTGAGCGGCTAAAGCTTTACGAATTTGTTGGCAAAACTGGGTGACGTAATGCACAAGGTTATTATGCAGTGCGCCCATATCAATGAGATAACGCGTTTTCGTTTCAACGTAATCATTCCATCCCCAGTTGGGTTGATTCAGCCAACGCGAGAAGGTATCACGCACCACGCCGCCAGGAGACGGTGTATTCTCCGCCGGAATATCCTGTTCAATGGCCTCGTTAAACAACTGGCGGGTGTTGAAGTTAAACATCGCCGCATGAAACGCCGGAAAACGGATCCGCGCCCGAAAACCCGCGTGATTCAGTTCCTCTTTCACCCGCTGTTCAATAGGGCGCATGGCATCATTAAGCGCCCGGGACAGTGTCGACTCAAGCTGTTCAAAGCGCAGGGCTAAGTCCCGGCTGATGCTTTCCTGCGCCGCCAGCAAGACCACTTCACAGGACGAACGCATTTTATCCAGCACGATTTTCGCCTGGCCTTCATCGTGCAGCACCAGCATTTCTCCGACCATTTCTGCCGAGGAGACGCCAGCCCCCAGGCCATGTTGTGACATCATCAGGACGTTTTCTTTGACAAAGAACGTGTTGATGCCGCACAGAATCTCAGTCTGTTGATCATTGAGATAGCCCGCAGCAGCCTCCAGCGCCAACTCGACCTCATGGCTGACTTCATCGCTGACCCGCCCCTGACTCACTTCTAACTGTTGCATATCCTCTTCAATATGCATGATGTTCAGCCGCAATTTTTCATAGGCAACCGTTAATCCGTGGGAGCGAAACTCCAGATATTCGTGCGCGCTTTGCGCATAATTCAATAACTTATGCGACGCTGAGCGTAGCGCATACAGTGAAGCATTGGCGTAAGCGGCATGAATCACTTTCTGAATCGGCTGCTCAAACAGCGAATCCTCCCACAACAGATCGGCGGCATGGCGGATGTGCTCCGTATCCTCAAGATCGGTGGTGCACCAGCGTCTGCCAAGCGCCGCCTCGGCAAAGTCCTGTACCCAGCGTTGCACCTGATGATCCGGCAGCCGCCCGCGGGTCGTCAGCTCATGACGCGCCCTGTTCGCCAGATACCCCCACATCGAGGAAACTGGATAGATTCGCTCCGGGGCAATGCCGCCTTGCATCAGCGTGCCGGAAATTAACGCCCGCACCTGCTCTTCATCATCACTATTACGGTCTTTTTGATCGAACTTGTTCACCAGCGCGTATAACGGCACTGACTTACCAACCGCCATAATCGCCTGACGCACTTCTTCATCGGAAATCGACTTCAGTTGGGTGTAATCCAGCACCGCCAATACCGCAGAGGCCCGCGCCAACTGTTCATTCAGCATCTTTTGTAAGTGCGGTTGCCCTGCCTCATTCGGCCCTGGCGTATCCAGCAATGTTAATTGCCCCGGATAGCTCGCCTGTCCGGCCAAATGGACAAACTCAACCTCGATAACCGGAATATGCTCAATCGCGGCATAAGCGGCAAAAGGAAAATCGACCTCCAGCGCTTTTGACAAACGCACCAGGTCATTCAGGCTTTTAAGGCAATGGAAAATAGGCTGTGCGCCAAGATAATACCGTTCAAATGCCACGCCGTTTTCAATATGCTGCAGCAGGACATTCATATCCTTATCGACTTCCAGGGTCTGCGTAAGACGCTGGCGATCGCACTCGCGCACGCGCTGCTGTAAAACTTTCATTAAGGCATCAATCGGTGCGACATGTGAAAAATGCAGTACCGGCTCTTTCTGCCCCGGCGTATGGCGAATTAGCGTCGGTAACGCCGTCATGGGGCGATTACGATTAGGTAAAACTTCTGTCCCCACAATCGCATTAATCGTCGTCGATTTTCCCGCTTTCATGGTACCGACAATCGCCAGCACCATTTCCAGGCGCGTAATCTTACGCAGTTCATTATTGAGCGTTGCTTGCTGGACATCCATGCCACGCGTGCTGAAATGCATGGGTTGAACAACCTGTCTGCTATGCTCTCCTTGTTTTAGCGCGACATCATCCAACGACGTCATGGGCAATTTTTGCAATTGCCTGAGATGTTCAAGTGAGAGCATCAGCAAGCGTTCCGCTTCCTGACTTAATTCATATATTGTCTGTGTGTGCATGGAAAATTTTTCCTTAACGCAAATGGCATTGCTTTTATTTAGCCCAATCGTTTTATTTATAGATTTTTTGGCTTTTATAATTACGTGTAGAAATAATTAAAATCAAAACAACCAATTGATATTATTAAAATAAATTTGGCGTATAACCGTTGGCCTGATGCCTCTCACTTATCTAATAAGTAAGAAAGATAAACAGCGTAGTTCAGTTTTAAAAAATGCCAGTTTAATCCCCCTACTAAAATTAAGGGGGTTGGTGATATTCAATCACAATGACTTAGGCATCCGTAGGCATTGTTACCTATGAATATCAGATATTTCGCCTCACCTTATCTTAAATAACTAAGCGTAGCAATTTCCCTTAAAAAATATTCCGCCATACTTTCATTGGGGTGAAAGCAGAGGGTCTTTACAGCAGATCATTTTGCCTAATCGCGCAGTAGTCCCGACAAATGCAGGGATTTTATGTATAATTGCGGCCTTTTTCGGCAATCTGCCATTTTTTGGGCGCATTTGCCCCTGCTGACTTTTGAGGAAATCCACATGTCATTACCACACTGCCCGCAATGCAACTCCGAATACACTTACGAAGATAACGGCATGTTCATCTGCCCGGAATGCGCTCACGAATGGAACGATGCTGAACCGGCACAGGACAGCGACGAACTGATCGTTAAAGATGCCAACGGCAACCTGCTGGCTGACGGCGACAGCGTTACCGTAGTGAAAGACCTGAAGGTAAAAGGTAGCTCTTCCATGCTGAAGATCGGTACCAAAGTAAAAAACATTCGTCTGGTTGAAGGCGACCATAACATCGATTGCAAAATCGATGGCTTTGGCCCAATGAAGCTGAAATCTGAGTTTGTGAAAAAGAACTGATGCAAATTGCCTGATGGCGCTACGCTCATCAGGCTGCGCCAGCTCATCTGCCAGGCGGGAAGCTAATACTTCCCGCCTGGTTTATTTGTGCAGACAATAACTACACTTAACTGGCTTCTTTTACCTGAGGTAAAAATTATGCCGTTAAGTCCCTATATCTCCTTTGCAGGCAACTGCGCTGACGCTATCGCTTACTACCAAAAAACGTTAGGCGCAGAGCTGCTCTACAAAATCAACTTCGGTGAAATGCCCAAATCCGCGCAGGACAACGAAGAAGGTTGCCCTTCCGGAATGAAATTCCCCGATACCGCCATTGCTCATGCCAATCTGCGCGTGGCAGGCAGCGACATCATGATGAGCGATAGCGCCCCCGACGGAAATGCTCACTACTCTGGCTTTACGCTGGTGCTCGACACGCAAAACGTCGACGAAGGCAAACGCTGGTTTGATAACCTGGCAGCAAACGGAAAAATCGAAATGGACTGGCAGGAAACCTTCTGGGCCCACGGTTTCGGTAAAGTGAGCGACCAGTATGGCGTGCCGTGGATGATCAACGTCGTCAAACAACAGCAACCTACTGAGTAATCCAACGGGAGGCCCGCCCTCCCGTACTGTCATCAAAAATCGCTTAACTCTTCATCGCCGAGTAACCATCCCTTAACGAAAACGTCACATTGATCCGCCACGATGGGGCCACTTTTTTAGGGAGGCCGCATCATGCAAACGATTATTCGCGTCGAAAAACTCTCCAAATCCTTCAATCAACATCAGGCGCTCAATGCGGTTGATCTGAACATCTGTTCCGGTGAGATGGTGGCTCTGCTTGGACCGTCTGGCTCTGGCAAATCCACCCTTTTACGTCATTTAAGCGGTTTGATCACCGGTGATAAATCGCCTGGTAGCCACGTCGAGTTGCTGGGTCGCACCGTTCAACGTGAAGGCCGCCTGGCGCGCGATATCCGCAAAAGCCGCGCCCACACCGGCTACATCTTCCAGCAGTTCAATCTGGTGAACCGCCTGACGGTACTGGAGAACGTCCTGATTGGCGCGCTCGGCAGCACGCCTTTCTGGCGCACCTGTTTTAGCTGGTTTAGCCAGGAACAGAAGCAGCGCGCATTACAGGCGCTAACCCGCGTTGGCATGGCGCACTTTGCATACCAGCGCGTTTCCACGCTTTCGGGCGGGCAACAGCAGCGCGTCGCCATTGCCCGCGCGCTGATGCAGCAGGCCAAAGTGATCCTGGCCGACGAGCCGATAGCCTCGCTGGACCCCGAATCCGCGCGCATCGTGATGGATACCCTGCGCGATATTAACCAGACCGACGGCATCACCGTGGTCGTCACGCTGCATCAGGTGGATTACGCCCTGCGCTACTGCGAACGCATCGTCGCGCTGCGCCAGGGCAACGTCTTCTTTGACGGTAGCAGCCAGCATTTTGATAACGATCGTTTTGACCATCTCTACCGCAGCATGAACCGCGTCGAACAGAACGCACAGGCTGCTTAACTTTGCCCGAACTGAGGAATAAACATGAATTACAAGGCCGTTGCCGCGCTGGCGTTTACCAGCATGTTCAGCATCAGCACCTTGTTAAGCCCGGCGCATGCCGAAGAACAAGAGAAAGCGCTGAACTTTGGCATTATTTCGACCGAATCACAGCAAAACCTGAAGCCGCAGTGGGAACCGTTCCTGAAAGATATGGAAAAATCACTGGGCGTAAAAGTGAACGCCTTCTTCGCCCCGGACTACGCCGGGATCATCCAGGGAATGCGCTTTAACAAAGTTGATATCGCCTGGTACGGTAACCTCTCGGCAATGGAAGCGGTGGATCGCGCTAACGGACAAGTGTTTGCCCAGACCGTCGCCGCCGACGGATCCCCGGGTTACTGGAGCGTGTTGATCGTTAACAAAGACAGTCCGATCAACAACCTGAACGATCTGATCGCCAAACGTAAGGATCTGACCTTCGGCAACGGCGATCCTAACTCCACTTCAGGCTACCTCGTCCCCGGTTACTACGTCTTCGCCAAAAATAACATCTCCGCCAGCGACTTCAAACGTACCGTCAATGCCGGACATGAAACCAACGCCCTGGCCGTCGCCAACAAACAGGTCGATGTCGCCACTAACAACACCGAAAACCTCGACAAGCTGAAAACTTCCGCGCCGGACAAGCTGAAAGAGCTGAAGGTTATCTGGAAGTCACCGCTGATCCCGGGCGATCCGATCGTCTGGCGTAAAAACCTTTCCGAAACCACCAAGGACAAGGTGTACGACTTCTTTATGAATTACGGCAAAACGCCGGAACAGAAAACCGTACTGGAGCGCCTGGGATGGGCACCGTTCCGCGCCTCCAGCGACTTACAACTGGTGCCGATTCGCCAACTGGCGCTGTTTAAAGAGATGCAGGGCGTGAAGGATAACAAAGGGCTGAACGAGGAAGAGAAAACCAGCAAAACCTCGGCGCTGAAAGCGCAGCTCGACGACCTTGACCGTCTGACCGCCGCACTGGGCGCCATGACCAGCGTCAGCAAAGCGGTGCAGTGATTTGTAGACCGGATTGTAGACCGGATTGTAGGCCGGATAAGCGAAGCGCCATCCGGCAAAGGCGTGAATGCCGGATGGCGACGCAAAAGCGTCTTATCCGGCCTACAACGCAAACACACGTGCCAACGGAGCTAAACATGCAAACCATCACCGTCGCCCCGCCCAAACGTAGCTGGTTTTCGTTGCTGAGCTGGGCCATTCTTCTCACCGTACTGGTGGTCTCGTGGAAAGGTGCCGAAATGGCTCCGCTCACGCTGATCCAGGATTCCGGCAATATGGCGACCTTCGCCGCCGACTTCTTCCCGCCGGACTTCAGCCAGTGGCAGGACTATCTCGGTGAAATGGCCGTTACCCTGCAAATTGCCGTCTGGGGTACTGCCCTCGCCGTGGTGCTGTCGATTCCCTTCGGCCTGATGTGCGCCGATAACCTCGTGCCGTGGTGGATTTACCAGCCGATGCGTCGCCTGATGGATGCCTGTCGCGCCATCAATGAAATGGTCTTCGCCATGCTGTTCGTGGTCGCCGTCGGTTTAGGTCCATTCGCCGGGGTGATGGCGCTGTTTATCCACACCACCGGGGTGCTTTCCAAGCTGCTTTCCGAAGCGGTAGAAGCCATTGAGCCAGGTCCGGTAGAAGGCATTCGCGCCACCGGGGCCAATAAAATTGAAGAAATTCTGTATGGCGTTCTGCCACAGGTCATGCCGCTGCTTATTTCCTATTCGCTGTATCGCTTTGAATCCAACGTTCGCTCGGCCACGGTAGTCGGGATGGTGGGCGCAGGCGGTATTGGCGTGACCTTATGGGAAGCGATTCGCGGTTTTCAGTTCCAGCAAACCTGCGCCCTGATGGTGTTAATCATCGTCACCGTCAGCCTGTTGGATTTCCTTTCCCAGCGTTTGCGTAAGCACTTTATCTGATTAGCGAGGCATTGATTGCTATGCACTTGTCTACACATCCGACCAGTTATCCAACGCGTTATCAGGAAATTGCCGCGAGACTTGAGCAGGAGCTTCGTCAACATTATCGCTGCGGTGACTATCTGCCCGCCGAACATCAGCTTGCCGCGCGCTACGAGGTAAACCGCCACACCCTGCGCCGCGCCATTGACCAGTTGGTTGAGCGCGGTTGGGTACAACGTCGCCAGGGCGTCGGCGTGCTGGTGCTGATGCGCCCATTCGATTACCCGCTGAATGCCCAGGCGCGCTTTAGTCAGAACCTGCTGGACCAGGGCAGCCACCCCACCAGCGAAAAACTGCTGGCGGTGCTGCGCCCGGCCTCCAGCCACATTGCCGACGCGCTCAGCATTAACGAGGGCGATAACGTGATTCACCTGCGCACCCTGCGCCGGGTTAACGGGATCGCGCTGTGCCAGATCGACCACTATTTTTCCGACCTCACGCTGTGGCCGCTGCTGCAGGGCTTTAACAGCGGTTCGCTGCACGACTACCTGCGCGAACAGTCCGGCCTGACGCTGCTGCGTACGCAAACGCGCATCAGCGCCCGCCGCGCGCAGGCCAAAGAGAGCAAGGTGCTGGAAATCCCCAATATGGCGCCGCTGCTGTGCGTGCGCACCCTGAACCACCGTGAAGGCGAAGAACACGCGGCGGAATACTCCGTCAGCCTGACCCGCGCCGACATGATCGAATTCACTATGGAGCACTGAATGCATTTCGATACCGCCACCCGCCAGCGCTGGATGCGCGCGCTGGCTTACAGCAATGCCGATGCCCTGAACGCCCGCATCACCGCGCTCAAACTGACGCCGGACTATGAACTTATTCGCGCACCGGAAAGCGGACTGATGCAGATCCAGGCCCGTATGGGTGGTACCGGCAACCGCTTCTTTGCCGGTGACACCACGCTTACCCGCGCAGTTGTCCGCCTGAAAAGCGGCACGCTGGGTTACAGCTACCTGCTGGGACGCAACAAACAACATGCCGAGCAGTGCGCGGTGATTGACGCGCTGCTGCAGGAACAAACGCATTTCCAGAACTTAATGGAAACCTTAATTGCCCCGCTGGAAGCGGAACGCGATGCGCTGATTCGCGCACGCCGTGCCGAAGTCAACGCCAGTCGGGTCGACTTCTTCACGCTGGTACGCGGAGATAACGCATGACCTTACAAACCGCTTTTAATTTACCCGTTCAGGATGCTCAGCAGAGCTTTCGTCGCCTGCTGAAGGCCATGAGCGAACCGGGCGTAATCGTCGCCCTGCATCAACTGAAACACGGCTGGCAGCCACTGGGCGTGGCAACCACCAGCGTGCTGCTGACCCTGGTCGACGGCGACACGCCGGTCTGGCTGGCGCCGTCGATGGATAACGATATCGCCCGGCAGAACCTACGTTTTCATACCAACGCGCCGCTGGTGGATCAGCCGCAGCTGGCGGCCTTTGCCGTCGCCGATGAACACATCAGCAGTGAACAGCTTAACGTCCTCTCCGCCGGTTCCGCCGTCGCGCCAGAGACCAGCGCCACGCTCATTGTGCAGGTCGCAGGCTTAAGCGGCGGACGTATGCTGCGTCTGACCGGCGCGGGCATCGCCGAAGAGCGCATGATCGCGCCACAGTTGCCGGAATGCCTGATTCACGAACTCACCGAACGCCCGCATCCGTTCCCGCTGGGGGTTGATTTGATCCTCACCTGCGGCGAACGCCTGCTGGCTATTCCGCGAACCACCCATGTGGAGGTGTGCTGATGTACGTCGCCGTCAAAGGGGGCGAAAAGGCGATAGCCAACGCCCACGCCCTGCAGGAAAACCGACGCCGGGGCGATGAGACCATTGCTGAACTGAGCGTAGCGCAAATCGAACAGCAGATGAATCTGGCCGTCGACCGGGTGATGACCGAAGGCGGCATCGCCGATCGCGAACTGGCGGCGCTGGCGCTGAAGCAGGCCAGCGGCGATAACGTCGAAGCCATCTTTTTGCTCCGCGCCTACCGCACTACGCTGGCAAAGGTGGCGGTCAGCGAGCCGCTTAACAGTGCAGAAATGCGCCTTGAGCGCCGAATCTCGGCGGTCTACAAGGATATTCCCGGCGGACAGCTGTTGGGACCGACCTATGACTACACCCATCGCCTGCTGGATTTTACTCTGCTGGCTAATGGCGAAACGCCGCCTCTGCGCAGCGCAGACGGCGCACAGGATGCCTCCCCGCACGTCTTTTCCCTGCTGGCCAACCAGGGACTGGCAAAGCGTGAAGAGGATGATGGCGCCACGCCCGACGACGTCACCCGCACACCACCAGTTTACCCCTGTTCACGTGCTTCACGCCTGCAACAGCTGATGCGCGGCGACGAAGGCTATCTTCTGGCGTTGGCCTACTCCACCCAGCGCGGCTACGGGCGCAACCACCCGTTTGCCGCCGAAATCCGTAGCGGCTATGTGGCACTGGAAACCGTACCGGAAGAGCTGGGATTTGCGGTGAACGTCGGCGAACTGCTGATGACGGAATGTGAAATGGTCAACGGTTTTGTCGCGCCAGAAAATGAATCCCCCCATTTTACCCGCGGCTACGGGCTGGTGTTCGGCATGAGCGAACGTAAAGCAATGGCGATGGCGTTGGTGGACCGCGCTCTACAGGCAGCCGAATACGATGAAACGGTCACGGGACCGGCGCAGGACGAAGAGTTCGTGCTGGCGCATGCGGATAACGTCGAGGCGGCGGGTTTTGTTTCGCACCTCAAACTTCCCCATTACGTCGATTTCCAGGCTGAGCTGGAACTGCTCAAACGCCTGCAACAGGAGGCCCCTCGTGACCACTAACCTCTCCGGCTACAACTTTGCGTATCTTGATGAGCAGACCAAGCGCATGATCCGCCGCGCCATTCTGAAAGCGGTGGCCATCCCCGGTTACCAGGTGCCGTTTGGCGGACGTGAAATGCCGATGCCTTACGGTTGGGGAACCGGCGGCATCCAGCTCACCGCCAGCGTGATTGGCGAGCCGGACGTATTGAAGGTGATTGACCAGGGCGCGGATGACACCACCAACGCCGTGTCGATTCGCAATTTCTTCAAACGCGTAACCGGGGTGAATACCACCGAGCGTACGGAAGACGCGACCTTGATCCAGACCCGCCACCGCATCCCGGAAACGCCGCTGGTGGAAGATCAAATCATTATCTTCCAGGTACCGATCCCTGAGCCGCTGCGCTTTATCGAACCGCGCGAAACGGAAACCCGCACCATGCACGCGCTGGAAGAGTACGGCATCATGCAGGTGAAACTGTATGAAGATATCGCCCGCTTCGGCCATATCGCCACCACTTACGCCTATCCGGTGAAAGTTAATGACCGCTACGTCATGGACCCGTCGCCCATCCCAAAATTCGACAATCCGAAGATGGACATGATGCCGGCCCTGCAACTGTTTGGCGCAGGCCGCGAAAAGCGCATCTATGCCGTTCCACCTTACACCCGCGTGGAAAGTCTCGATTTCGACGATCACCCGTTTACCGTGCAGAGCTGGGATGAGCCTTGCGCCATTTGTGGCTCAACCCACAGCTATCTCGATGAAGTGGTGCTCGATGACACCGGCAAACGCATGTTTGTCTGCTCCGACACCGACTACTGCCGCCAACAGAGCGAGGCCCTCAGCCAATGACGCAACCGCTGCTTTCAGTCAACAACCTGACCCATCTCTACGCGCCGGGCAAGGGCTTCAGCGATGTCTCTTTTGACCTGTGGCCTGGCGAAGTGCTGGGTATCGTCGGCGAGTCCGGTTCCGGCAAAACCACGTTGCTGAAATCAATCTCATCACGGCTGACGCCGCAGAACGGTGAGATTTTGTATCAGAACCGTTCGCTGTACGGCATGAACGAGGCCGACCGCCGCCGTCTGCTGCGCACCGAGTGGGGCGTGGTGCACCAGCATCCGCTGGATGGCCTGCGCCGTCAGGTCTCCGCAGGCGGCAATATCGGCGAACGTCTGATGGCCACCGGCGCGCGCCACTACGGCGACATCCGCGCCACCGCGCAGCGTTGGCTGGAGGAGGTAGAGATCCCTGCCTCGCGTATCGACGATCTGCCCACCACCTTTTCCGGCGGCATGCAGCAGCGCCTGCAGATCGCCCGTAACCTCGTCACCCACCCAAAACTTGTGTTTATGGACGAACCCACCGGCGGGCTGGACGTTTCCGTACAGGCCAAACTGCTGGACCTGCTGCGCGGCCTGGTGGTGGAACTGGATCTGGCGGTAGTGATTGTCACCCACGATCTGGGCGTGGCGCGCCTGCTGGCCGACCGTTTGCTGGTGATGAAGCAGGGTCAGGTGGTGGAAAGTGGGTTAACCGACCGCGTGCTCGACGACCCGCATCATCCGTATACCCAGTTGCTGGTGTCGTCGGTTTTGCAGAACTGATTTTTTGTTGTGCCCGATGGCGGCTGCGCCTTATCCGGCCTACGGAGCGGCATCGCTTGTGCCGGATGGCGGCATTGGTTGTAGGCCTGATAAGCGAAGCGCCATCAGGCAATCAAACGAAAAAACGCTTAAAGAGGCTAAAAATGAACGCGATCCGCGTTGAAAATGTCAGTAAAACCTTTGTCCTGCATCAGCAAAACGGCGTGCGTCTGCCGGTGCTGCAAAACGCCACGCTGGACGTTAAAAACAGCGAATGCGTGGTGCTGCACGGTCACTCGGGCAGCGGCAAATCCACGTTGCTGCGTTCGCTGTACGCCAACTATCTGCCTGATGAAGGCCACATCCACATCCGCCACAACGATGAATGGGTCGATCTGGTGCAGGCTCCGGCGCGTAAAGTGCTGGAAGTTCGTCGTTCAACCATCGGCTGGGTGAGCCAGTTCCTGCGCGTGATCCCGAGGATTTCCGCGCTGGATGTGGTGATGCAGCCGCTGCTGGATCTCGGCGTATCCCGTGAAGAGTGTGCAGCCAAAGCAGCTAACCTGCTTACCCGTCTGAACGTGCCGGAGCGGCTGTGGCACCTGGCGCCTTCGACCTTTTCCGGTGGTGAACAGCAGCGCGTCAACATCGCCCGCGGGTTTATCGTTGATTACCCAATTCTGCTACTCGATGAGCCTACCGCCTCGCTGGACGCCAAAAATAGCGCCGCCGTCGTCGCATTAATTGAAGAAGCGAAAGCCCGCGGCGCAGCAATTGTCGGCATTTTTCACGATCAAACCGTGCGCGACCGCGTAGCGGATCGTCTGCATCTGATGGGAACAACAGCATGATTATCAATAACGTAAAGCTGGTACTGGAAGATGAAGTGGTGCAAGGATCGCTGGAAATTGAAGGCGGAACGATCCGCGCCTTTGCCGAAAGTCAAAGCCAGCTGCCGCAGGCGCTGGACGGCGAAGGCGGCTGGCTGCTGCCAGGGCTTATCGAACTGCATACTGACAATCTCGACAAGTTTTTCACCCCGCGACCGAAGGTCGACTGGCCTGCCCACTCGGCGATGAGCAGCCACGATGCCCTAATGGTGGCCAGCGGCATTACCACCGTGCTGGACGCGGTGGCGATTGGCGATGTGCGCGACGGCGGCGACCGTCTGGAAAATCTGGAGAAGATGATCAATGCAGTGGAAGAGACGCAAAAGCGCGGGGTCAATCGCGCCGAACACCGCCTGCATTTACGCTGCGAGCTGCCGCACCACACCACCCTGCCGCTGTTTGAAAAACTGGTCGGTCGTGAGCCGGTGACGCTGGTATCGCTGATGGATCACTCGCCAGGCCAGCGTCAGTTCGCCAATCGCGAGAAGTACCGCGAGTATTATCAGGGCAAGTATTCACTCACCGACGAGCAGATGGCCCGCTATGAAGAAGAACAATTAGCCCTGGCTGCGCGTTGGTCACAGCCCAACCGCACGGCGATTGCCCAGATGTGCCGTGAGCGCCAGATTGCGCTGGCGAGCCATGACGATGCCACCAGCGAACATGTGCTGGAATCGCACCAGCTTGGCAGCGTGATCGCCGAATTTCCCACCACTTTCGCGGCGGCTGAAGCCTCACGCCAGCATGGCATGAACGTACTGATGGGCGCACCCAACATCGTGCGCGGCGGCTCTCACTCCGGTAACGTGGCGGCCCATAAGCTGGCTGAGCTGGGTCTGCTGGATATTCTCTCCTCCGACTACTACCCCGCCAGCCTGCTCGATGCGGCATTTCGCGTGGCGGACGATAACGCCAACGGCTTTACGCTCCCGCAGGCGATTCGCCTGGTGACCCACAATCCGGCGCGGGCATTAAATCTCGACGATCGTGGCGTTGTTGCCGAAGGCAAACGCGCGGATCTGGTGCTGGCGCACCGCAAAGGCGGCAACATCCATATCGACCACGTCTGGCGTCAGGGAAAAAGGGTATTCTGACTATGGGTAAACTGATCTGGCTGATGGGGCCCTCCGGCTCCGGTAAGGACAGTCTGCTGGCAGAACTGCGCCAGCAGGAACCGACACAACTGCTGGTGGCGCACCGTTACATCACCCGCGCCTCCAACGCTGGGAATGAAAACCATATCGCGCTGAGCGAACATGAATTTTTTATCCGCGCCGGGCAGAATCTGCTGGCGCTGAGCTGGCACGCGAACGGCTTCTACTACGGCGTCGGCGTAGAGATAGACCTCTGGCTGCACGCCGGCTTTGATGTGGTGGTCAACGGCTCGCGCGCACATCTGCCCCAGGCGCAGGCCCGTTATGGCGCTTCTTTGCTTCCCATTTGCTTACAGGTTTCTCCGGCAATTCTCCGCCAGCGCCTGCAGGCGCGTGGGCGGGAGAGTGAAACGGAAATCGCTGCCCGCCTTGAACGCGCGGCGCGCCACGCACCGTATGACTGCCACGTCCTGAATAACGATGGTAGTTTGCTACAGTCTGTCGATACACTGCTCGCACTGATGGGACGCAAGGAGAAGAAACATGTCTGTCTGTGAATTACGCCGCGCCACGCTCTACGATACCGATGCGGTTTACGCGCTGATCTGCGAGTTGAAGCAGGGTCAGTTTGACCTGCAGGCTTTTAGCGCTGGTTACGCCGCAAATCTGCAAGATCCCAATATGCACTACCAGTTGGCGTTAATCGACGGACAGGTCGTCGGCTTGATCGGTCTGCACCTACAGTTTCATCTGCACCACGCTAACTGGATTGGCGAAATCCAGGAACTGGTGGTGATGCCGCAGGCGCGAGGGTTAAGGGTCGGCAGCCAGTTACTGGCCTGGGCCGAAGCCGCCGCGCGCGAAGCGGGCGCAGAAGTCACCGAGCTTTCCACCAGCACCCAACGCCTTGACGCGCATCGTTTTTACCAGCGCGAAGGTTATACCATGAGCCATTTTCGCTTCACCAAACCGGTGTAGGGGGAGCCATGAGTCTGACCATTACGCTGACGGGAACGGGCGGCGCGCAGTTGGTGCCGACATTTGGCTGCGATTGTGCGGCCTGCCAACGAGCACGCTTACAGGTGCAATACCGTCGACGCCCTTGTAGCGGGGTGGTCAAGTTCAACAATGCGGTGACATTGCTGGACGCGGGGATCCCACATCTGATGGACGACTGGCCAGCGGGCAGCTTCCAGCAGTTTCTGCTGACCCACTATCATATGGATCACGTGCAAGGGCTATTTCCGCTGCGCTGGGGCGTGGGGGCAACTATCCCGGTGTACGGACCGCCGGATGATCAGGGTTGCGACGACCTGTTTAAGCATCCCGGCATCCTCGATTTTAGCCATACCGTTGCGCCATTTGTGGTGTTTGACCTGCAAGGATTGCAGGTCACGCCGCTGCCGCTCAATCATTCAAAGTTGACGTTTGGCTATCTGCTGGAGTCCGCGCACAGCCGCGTGGCGTGGCTCTCCGATACCGCCGGACTTCCCGACAAGACGCTGAAGTTTCTCCACAATAACCAGCCTCAGGTGATTATCATCGACTGCAGCCACGCTCCGCGCGCCGAACCGCCGCGCAATCACAGCGATGTAAATACCGTTATCGCCTTAAACGAAGTTATCCGCTGCCCACGGGTGATCCTGACGCATATCAGCCATCAGTTTGACCTGTGGATGATGGGAAATCCGCTACCAGTAGGGTTTGAAGCCGGATATGACGGAATGGAGATTGTGCTGGAGTAAGGAAATTAGCCGGATGCGATGAAAACATCTTATCCGGCCTACAAGCTGACAGTCAGGCGACTTTTTTAGACTCGCCATTTCGCTGAGCGATAAAATCTTTAACCGAAACAATGCGGTTCAGTTCTTCTTGCGCCCGCATGTCATTTTCAACTTCCCACAGGTCAACCGCCGACTGTAAGTTACGCCAGAAATCAACGGAGGTATCGAACGCTTTGGCCAAACGAAACGCCATATCCGTTGTTAATTTGCGATTATTGTTGACCAGTGCGCTCACCGTATTGCGATGAACATGCAGTATTTCAGCCAGATCGTTAATTTTCAGCTCGAGCGGCTCCAGGTATTCATATTGCAGGATATCACCCACAGTAGTTGGTTTTCTGGTTGCCTGTTTCATATCTTTACCTTAGATTTTCTCTAGTTCTAGTAGATGTGTGGATCTAAGTACACATCTTCGGCCTTACCGTTAATCCATTTGAATATTAATCGGTACTGCTTGTTTACTCTAATTGAAGAATATTCCTGCAACTTTCCGGTTAACTCTTCATATCTGTTACCGGGTGGCGAGCGCAAATCCCGATGCGAAACAGCCGCATTAATAATATCCAGCTTTCTGGCTAATGCAGTATGAATATCCGCAGGTATTTTTCTGTGCGATGTCGCCCGCTCAAAAAAATCTTCAAGCCATGTATCCCGAAAACTTCTGATGTTTAATGATTTAGACATTCCATTGCCAGCTCCTCTTCCATAAGCATAGAGAGATTGTAACGCACACACGCACTGTGCTCAAGTGCATTTCTTGACATAAAATGGCGAAATATTTAGCTGACAGGTGAATCCCTGCCTGGGAGACAAAATACTCATATATTTAAAGCGTTATAGCTAACGATCGTAATCTTCTTCCATTCTGCGTTCTTCGTCTTCTAACTGACGCCGTTCCTGATCGAGCTGGTGCTGGCGGTCATCCAGTTGACGGCGTCGGTCTTCAAACTGGCGGCGGCGGTCATCATATTGTCTGCGACGATCGTCACTCATCTGACGCTGCCAGCTTTCATCACGAGAGTCGTCATAATCCCGCCCGTTGTCCGGTTTGTATGCGTCGTTAATCGCCTGCTGAATATTGCCGATGGCGTCATCGATAATATCCGCCTGCGCCGAAACGGTGGTCATCATCAGCAGAGTGAAAAGTAAGAATGTCGTGGAGCGTTGCATAAAACCAGCCTCATCGAGAAACTCGCTCCACGGTAATCAAAGCGTATTTTCGCGGGTAGCGGAGGAATCTCAATTACGCGAATGCCGCAGCGCCTGCGCCAGTTCTCCTCGGGTAAAAGGTTTACGCAGTAATGCCACATCCGGCAGCGCTGGGTTATGCGCCGGACGTAAATCCTGACCGCTAATCAGCAGGATGTTTAGTTGCGGATAATGTGCCAGCGCATGATTAACCACATCCACGCCGCTTAACCCCCCCGGCAACATTAAATCGCTGATAAAAATATCAATCTCGGATGAAGCCGCCAGCATATGCATCGCCTGTTCGCCGTTGGCGGCCTCTAACGTCAGATAGCCCAGCAGGTGTAACTGCTCACATAACGTCTGGCGCACATCGGCTTCATCTTCAAGTACCAGCACCAGTTTTTCATCGCTGTTCGCCGCATGTACCGCCACCGGTTCTGCCTGAGCCTGCACCGGCACAACGGCGCGAGGAAGCTGCAATCTGACCGTCGTTCCCTGTCCGGGCGCGCTTTCAATCTCCACCCGGCCACCGGACTGGCGCACAAAACCGTAGACCATCGATAGCCCCAGCCCGCTGCCGCTACCGGTCTGTTTAGTGGTGAAAAACGGTTCGAAGACCTGAGCTTTCACCTCCTGCGACATCCCGCAGCCCTGGTCGGCGACCTCCAGCATCACCATATCCTGCTTACGCCCATCGCTGCGCGTGACCCGCTGGTTCCAGGTACGGATTTTAATCGTGCCCGCCTGCCCGTCCATGGCGTCACGGGCGTTCATCACCAGATTGATAATGGCGTTTTCCAGTTGGCTGACGTCAATCCACGCGGGCCAGGCGGGAGACTGGGCTTCAATCTCCAGCGTCAACGTGGCCGGAAGAGAGTGGCGCATCAGTTCGCCCAGGTTTTCCAGCAGCGTTTTCAGCTCCACCGCATGAGGGTGCAACGACTGTTTGCGCGAAAAGGCCAGCAGCCGCTGGGTAAGCAGCGCCCCGCGCTCGGCGGCTTTTAGCGCCCGATTGACCCGCGGCGCATCGGGCGAGTCTGGGTTCACCAGATCCAGGCTGCCAATAATCACCGCCAGCAGGTTATTGAAATCATGCGCTAATCCGCCCGTCAGTTGCCCCACCGCCTTCAGCTTTTGGCTATGCAATAGCGCTTCCTCCAGCCCCTGGCGCTCGGTGCGGTCGATTTCCATCTGGCTGGTTTTTTCTTTTAGCAATCGGGTGGTGTGCTCCAGCGACGCTGTATTACGGGCAAAGACGCTAAAGGCGCGGGCCAGCTCACCCAGCTCATCGCGACGCTGCAGGGCCGGTACGCTGACGTCCGATTCACCGTGCGCCAGCCGGGTCATCGCCCGTGAAATGGCCGTCAGGTTGGAACCGAGGTTACGGTAGATATACCATCCGGCAAAACCGGTGATCACCACCGCCAGCAGCGCAAACGCCAAAATAAACAACGCGCCAGATTGCAATTCCTGATGGCTTTGCGCCACCCGCTGTTCGGAGATCAGCGCCACCTGCGAGGCATACTGGTTGATATCGCTGTTGAGGATCGCCACCAGCGCTTTGATATGAAACATATACCAGTTGATCGCCAAATCGCTTTGTTCCAGCGCGGAAGAGAGCGGCTCCAGCTTATGCAGTTCCTGGTTGAAGTCGTTGAGGATGTGGCTAATCAGCGGATTATTGGCTTGCAAAGGCAGCGCAGGCATCACGCCATTCAGTTGTTTCACCACCGAACGCGGCGTGGGTGTTTCAATGGCGGCGATAATTAATCGGTCTATTTGTCCCAGCAGCACGTCATCCTGCGCGCCGGTGAGCTTTTGCAGATGACGTAAATAACTTTGATTCTGATACAGTGAACTGAGCAACGCGTTACGTTCCAGGTGTCGCAGTTGCCCGCGCTGCAGCATACCTTCCACGCTGCTTTGTAGCTCCTGACTACGCTGGATAATACGCTCAACCAGCACCGGCTCCTGCTGAGCCAGCGGCGCATTAGCCAACTGTTCCAGCGAATCCTTCAGCGCCCGTTGCGTCTCCTGCAGCCGCTCCGCTTCACCTTTGTATTCCAGCGCGCCAACCACCTGCGACAGCCGCACCGCCGCCGTCGCCACGTTCGCCGTATCCCGCGCCAGGTTCATGCTGCTGGTCATGTCATCAACGGTTTGCTGCTGCACCTGCTCCTGGATCTGACTGGCGTGCTGAAACCCCAGCACCGCCACGCCGCTCACCATCAGCGTAACCGCGACGACCAGCAGATTGAAGAACAGCAATCGTCCGCGCGCACTGGCGAAAAAGTGACGTCCCGGTTGCGGCATATCACGCTCCGTGAAGAAAAATCGCAATATGACAAATATGAACGGCTTCTGACATTTTGCATTTACATTCCTGTGATGGACTGCTGATATCGGCCACCCCACAGGAGATCCGCCATGAGCAGGACACCGGTTCTGGAGATGCGCAACATTGCCAAAGCGTTTGGCAAATTTTACGCGCTAAAAGGGGTCGATTTAACGGTCTGGCCGGGTGAGATTCATGCCCTGATGGGTGAGAATGGCGCGGGGAAAAGCACCCTGATGAAGATCCTCGCGGGTGCCTATACTGCCACCAGTGGTGAGATCCTGATTGACGGTCAGCCGTTCCACATTCGTGGGCCAAAAGATGCGCTCAGCGCGGGCATCACGCTGATTTACCAGGAGATGCAGCTCGCGCCCAACCTGACGGTAGCGGAAAATATCTTTCTTGGCAGCGAGCTGTCGCGCGGCGGTCTGGTCCAGCGTAAAGAGATGGTGATGCAGTCGCAGAAAGTCATCGACCGACTCGGTGCCCAGTTTAAGGCCAGCGACCGTGTGATGACATTGACTATCGCCGAACAGCAACAGGTTGAAATTGCCCGTGCCCTGCACCGTAACAGCCGCATTCTGGTGATGGATGAACCCACCGCCGCCCTCTCCTCACGTGAAACCCACCGCCTCTTTGAACTGATCATGCGCCTGCGCGATGAAGGGATGGCGATTATTTACATCAGCCATCGCATGGCGGAAGTGTATGAACTCTCGGATCGCGTCAGCGTCCTGCGCGACGGGCAATATGTTGGCAGCCTGACCCGCGACAAGCTCAACGCCGCGGAGCTGGTGCGCATGATGGTGGGCCGTCCGCTAAGCGATCTGTTCAACAAAGAACGCGATATTCCCTTAGGGAAAGCGCGCCTCAACGTCCACCACCTGACCGACGGCCATAAAGTCCAGCCGTGCAGCTTGCTGGTGCGCTCCGGGGAGATCGTCGGCCTGGCCGGACTAGTCGGCGCCGGACGTTCTGAACTGGCGCAGTTGATTTTTGGCGTGCGTAAAGCCATCGGCGGCATGATTGAAGTAGACGGTGAGCCGGTGGTGATCCACTCCCCGCGTGAGGCGATTGACCACGGCATTGGCTTTCTGACGGAAAACCGCAAAGAGCAGGGACTGTTTTTAGAGCTGGCAGCGGCAGAAAACATCACCATGGCGACGCTGGAGCGTGATGCCAACTGGGGCATGCTCGATCGCAAAAAGGCGCAGGCTATTTCCGATGACGCCATCAAATTGCTCAACATCCGCGTGCCGCACGCGCAGGTACGCGCAGGCGGGCTGTCCGGCGGTAATCAGCAAAAACTGCTGATTTCGCGCTGGGTCGCGATCGGCCCACGTATTTTGATCCTCGATGAACCCACGCGCGGCGTGGATGTCGGCGCCAAAAGCGAGATCTACCGGATCATGAACGATATGGCGCGCAAAGGGGTGGCGATCCTGATGATCTCCAGCGAACTGCCGGAAGTCGTCGGCATGAGCGATCGCGTGTACGTCATGCGCGAAGGCAGCATTGCCGGCGAGCTGAACGGGCAAAGTATTACCCAGGAAAATATTATGACGCTGGCTACCGGCGTGAACGACTCCCACCATCAGGCGGTGCCCCATGAATAATCCAACCCCTCCCCAGCAGGTGGCGAAATCCGCCTCCGCGAAAAGAATGCTGATGAGCGATCTGATGCAAACGGTCGGCATCTTACCGATTCTCATCCTGATTGTGGCGGTCTTTGGCTTTATCGCGCCCAACTTTTTTACCGAAAGCAACCTGCTGAATATAACCCGTCAGGCGTCGATCAACATCGTGCTGGCCGCTGGCATGACCTTCATTATTTTAACCGGCGGCATCGATCTTTCGGTTGGTTCGATTCTCGGCACCACCGCCGTCGCAGCCATGGTCGTTTCTCTTATTCCTGAGCTTGCCATGCTTTCGATTCCGGCGGCGCTGATGCTCGGCCTGGTGCTGGGGTTGTTTAACGGCGCGCTGGTCGCTTTTGCCGGACTACCGCCGTTTATCGTCACGCTTGGAACGTATACGGCGTTACGCGGCGCGGCCTACCTGCTGGCCGATGGCACGACGGTGATTAACTCCAACATCAGCTTTGAGTGGATTGGTAACAACTATCTCGGGCCGATCCCATGGCTGGTGGTGATTGCGCTGGCGGTGGTGGTGGTGTGCTGGTTCATTCTGCGCCGTACCACGCTCGGCGTTCATATCTACGCGGTCGGCGGCAACATGCAGGCCGCACGCTTAACCGGGATCAAAGTGTGGCTGGTGCTGCTGTTCGTCTACGGCATGAGCGGTTTGCTTTCAGGTCTTGGCGGGGTGATGAGCGCCTCGCGGCTGTACAGCGCCAACGGCAACTTAGGCATGGGTTACGAACTGGACGCCATCGCGGCGGTGATCCTTGGCGGCACCAGTTTTGTTGGCGGGATCGGCACCATTACCGGCACGCTGGTGGGGGCGTTGATCATTGCCACACTCAATAACGGCATGACGCTGATGGGCGTCTCCTATTTCTGGCAACTGGTGATCAAAGGGGCGGTGATCATCATAGCGGTGTTGATCGACAAATACCGTACCCGACACCATCAAAGTGCATAGACAAACTTGCCGGATGGCGGCGCAATCGCCTTATCCGGCCTATAACAACAATACCCTACGTGAGGAAACGAGTATGCGTTTGAAGCCATTAGTGACCGCGCTCTGTGCTGGCGCACTGCTTGCTGCAGCTCCGTTTGTGCAGGCAAAAGAACTGAAATCGATCGGCGTTACGGTGGGCGATCTGGCCAACCCGTTCTTCGTGCAAATAACCAAAGGCGCGGAGCTGGAAGCACGCAAACTGGCGGGGGATAGCGTTAAAGTGACGCTGGTGTCCAGCGGCTACGATCTGGGGCAACAGGTGTCGCAAATCGACAACTTTATTGCCGCCAAAGTCGACATGATTATCCTTAACGCCGCCGACTCTAAGGGCATCGGCCCGGCGGTAAAACGCGCGAAAGACGCCGGGATTGTGGTGGTGGCCGTTGACGTGGCGGCGGAAGGCGCAGACGCGACCATCACCTCCGATAACACCCAGGCGGGTGAAATGGCCTGTAAATACATTACCGACCGCCTGAAAGGCAAAGGCAACGTCGTCATCATCAACGGGCCGCCGGTTTCCGCCGTCCAGAACCGCGTGGAAGGTTGCCAAACCGAGTTCAAACGCCACCCGGACATCAAGGTGCTGTCGCATAACCAAAACGCCAAAGGCAGTCGCGAAGGCGGGCTGGAGATCATGACCGCGTTGCTGGCGGCGAATCCGAAGATCGACGGCGTATTCGCCATTAACGATCCGACTGCGATCGGTGCCGATCTGGCGGCAAAACAGGCGCAGCGTAGCGAATTCTTTATTGTCGGCGTAGATGGATCCCCAGACGGTGAAGAAGCGCTGAAGCGCGAAAACTCACTATTTGTGGCGACTCCGGCACAAGATCCGCAGGTGATGGCTGCTAAAGCGGTCGAAATCGGCTATGACATATTGCAGGGGAAACCCGCCCCGAAAGAACCCGTGCTGATCCCGGTGACGATGATCGATAAAAACAACGTCGGCAGTTATAAGGGTTGGACAGTGAAATAAATCCTGAACCGACTAAGGCTCCTGCCACAAAAAGAGTCAAAGAAGCAAGAGCGCCCGTCAGGGCGCTTACCTCATAAAAACTGAGAGTAATAAATATCCATTTTCTCCTCTATATTATGACTCAGTATAAAAGAAAAAATCATAACCGCCGTGTAAATAACCAGAATACCAATAACCAAAGGTGTAAACGTATACCAGGGGTGACTTTGGAACAGTTCCAGTGGTACGAGACTTACAAATCCCATACACCATAAAATAATTGCGCACAATTTTATGACCCTCCAATAATCATGGAAATCCAGCTTATCAAGTGCCGGATAAGATCCTGGATATTTAGCCGCTATTATGCCGGATTGAATAGCATTTGCGGATGTACTGGCGAATAACTGATGTCCTTGCCCATATTTTGCAGCATCCGCAGCCAATGCCAATACAACCCAGCGCTGAACCTCTGTGCTTTGCCCAGTGACGGCCTCCAGTTCATATCGGCTATCGGCCAAAATGCTCGTTTTTGCGTTTTCTATCCCACTAAATAATACGAACTTTGACTGCTTATCCAGTGAGTTGAACCATAGTTTTTTAATTTTACTCACATCAACTTGCTGTGCAGAAAGATATGTACTTACGATTTCATCAAGATAGTAGGGGGTACTGTCCATCATGCGCAATAAATATAAAGGTGTGTCTTTATCTTTAAGCAGTTGTGTATTGGTAAAAATAAAAGCATTAGCACTTTCAAAAAAGTCAAAATTATTTTCATCATGCAGTTCAACTGCAATAACCAGGTTATTTTCAGAAATATTTAAATCAACCCAGTCATTAATTAAGAAATAATCAGGGCACTCGTGAAGGATATTAATTTTTCCGACTTTATCGTTGGGGACGCTCAGGCTTGCCAGCACCGCCTTGAAACTACTGCCGATAGTGTCATCCGCTCCCTTAACGTACAGCCAGGTATTAAAAGGCCGATAATCCCTGACAAGAGAATATTTGAGGGGCTCTATCAATTGCCTTAGCACTTTATCAACTCTGGTGTCATCCATTGAGTCAACTTCAATATCAATGCGTAACGGCGTTGCAGAACCTGCTGGCGCTTCCCCCTCTAGTTTCTGAATTTTTAATGCCAGTTCAGGTACCGGCAGAATGGATGAATAGTCTAAAAGAGGCAATGCCCGTATTGCCCAGTTTTTCCACTGATTCATACCATACTGCTCAAGATAACCCGCATAGTAACATGGAAAAGATATAACACCGTAAGTGATTACCATCACACACCAGATTGCCAACACTATTAGCGATGGGATACCTATTGCATTCCATATCAGATCATCAGGAACTTTCTTGTCCTGCAACCAGTTGAATATATTGTATGTTATAAAAAACAGAAAGATAGCACAGCTAATGATCAGCATAATATTCAGCGGGAATTTTTCTGGTTCTTCATAGGGATTCTTGTTTGGTATCTTCCATTTCCTCATTTGCTTGTCCCCGCTGTTGGCAGTGTGGTTTTAATTGCACAACCACATGCGGCCCTACAACCATCCACAACGACGCCTTTGCCATCCATTGTCCAGGTTGGCTCAAAATCAAGTATTGGGAAGGTACCTTTGTGCAGAATACAAACCACAGTATCCCCCATTAAGGCGACAGCAATTCCCATAAACTTGCTACCAGAAGCTTTATTAACATATCCGCCATTTTCCAGCGGATCGTTTAGCCTGATTACACCTTTCATATTATTTCCCTGCATCCATATCGCAGTGCATCCGGGTCCAGCCCTTATAGCCCACCACTTCCGGTTCTTTGTCCGGCAGGTTTTGATAGTTGGCCTTATAACCTTCCGTTAAATGGGCTAAAGATGCTTTCATAAACACCACCGTTCCCCACGCAGCACCTGGAAACTCAGGACTGGTATGACCGTCCACATACTCGCCACTGGACTTATGCTTGCCAGGTCTGTAGAGATAATACGTATCATCAAAGTATTGATAATCTATACCCGGACCACCCGGCGCCAGACGCGGGTCGTCAAAAG
>OJIU01000201.1_pt1 | contig 29061 bp, 33 predicted proteins | sample 1595961 | NCBI WGS metagenome assembly OJIU01 (sample SAMEA4350144, study PRJEB24818) | metagenome | biome: human; feature: gut; material: faeces | place: Denmark | collected 2013-09
AAACGCCATTGAACGCGATAAAGCGCTGGCGTGGGTTGACCGAAATATCAAAGTACCACTGACCGAACCACAGAAAGCGGGTATCGCTTCTTTCTGCCCATATAACATCGGCCCCGGAAAATGTTTCCCGTCCACGTTCTATAAGCGTATTAATGCTGGCGACCGTAAAGGAGCCTGTGAAGCGATCCTCTGGTGGATAAAAGACGGTGGCCGCGATTGTCGCCTGACCAAAGGGCAGAAGAATGGTTGTTATGGGCAAGTAGAACGACGCGACCAGGAAAGCGCGCTGGCGTGCTGGGGGATAGATCAGTGAGCCTTCGAATTCAGCTTATTACTACCGTGGTGCTGGTGGTCTCTGCGTTTATCGCTGGCAGCGTATGGAATAACCGCGGCTGGGAAAAGAAGTGGGCGGAACGTGACAGCGTTGAATCATCGCAAACAGCGAACGCGCAGACCGCCGCCCGCATGATTGAGCAAGGGCGAGCCGCTGCCCGTGAAGAGGCTGTGAAAGATGCACAACAACAAGCGGCAAAAGCTGCTGCCACTGCTGCTGGCCTGTCTGCCACTGTTAGCCAGCTGCGCACCGAAGCAACAAAACTTGCCACCCGCCTGGATGCCGCAAAGCACACCGCAAATCTTGCCGCTGCCGTCAGAAGCAAAACAGCCGGAGCCGACGCCAGAATGCTCGCCGACATGCTCGGAAGTCTTACAGAAGAGGCTAAACGATATGCTGGAATCGCTGACGACCGCTACAACGCTGGAATGACGTGTGAGCGGATTTACGACTCGGTGAGAGAGTCAAATAACTTAAGCTGGCAAAAAGCGGGGACGAATCCCCGCTAGCTGTTAGCCAACTTTGCGATAAGGGTAGCCAGCTTTTTTGATGTGGGCATCAAAATACTGACCTTTTGACGGTGCATTCATTAGCGCTGTGTGCACGGCAGAAGGAACCCGAGAGTATTGATAAATGCCACTGCTATGGAATGCAATTTCCAGCGTTGAAGTGGCCTGGTCATAACCTACTGATTGGAGATTTGAAGATGAAACAGGTTGACGAATCAAAGCAGTTTCCTCGTTTGAATGGGAAAAGTCCCGAGGAAATCGTAGAGCTATTCAAAGGGTATAACTTTGTCGACGATCATGGTCATCGACTGGATATGTGCCAGGACTTCAAAGATTTGGTTGAGCTTGCAAGTAAGACCTGATGGCATTACAGAAGCCATTCCGAGGAGTGGCTTCGATAATGTGACGTTAATATTGCTGATTCTCAGTGGTCCGACTTAGCGAGAGAGGTCCCGCTGAAAAATCCTGATTTCCGTTCATCTTTAACGAACCATTCGCAATAGTACTGATCACGTTCGTCATCAAAGTAGCTTACGGTCATCAGGGGGCCACCGGACTTCAATTGGACAACGGTTCCATCTTCCAATTTTTCAGACATTTAATCCTCCATATCAAAAAAGAAATTGATCGTCTTAACTTGTAGATAGGGATGCCATGACGCTAGCGCCCCATTGATTTGCATAACCAATATGTACTGACAACTTTATAAAAGCTAGAGATCTTTATGGCAAAACCGGCCTCGAGTGAGCTTCCGCAACGCCCACTTCCACCAGTTAATTTCATTGGCCCCGATAACTGGCAGCCCTACACCAGATTGATCCCCGCCAATGAAGTGCATGAGTGGATAAGCCGACAAATCCTCAGCGATAGCGGAAGCATCCATAATCCTGACCACGCCCATTTAATTGAAGCTGATTTGTGCTTTATGTGGGCTTCAGAATCGTTCGCGAAAAAAGGGCGATATGTTCTCGGTCAGGCCGAACAGGTAATGCTTCGTGCCGGTGGGTGGCAGAAAGCCAGAATGGAACAGCAAATGTATGAATGGTTCGGGCGCATCCCGAAATTCATCATCACGCTTGCAGCCGACTACTGCTCACAATGCAGCGACCTCGAGTTCTGCGCACTGGTAGAGCATGAGCTTTACCACATTGCCCAGGCCACTGATGACTTCGGCGCACCTAAGTTCAACAAAGAGACCGGGCAGCCAGTGCTTACACTGCGCGGCCACGACGTCGAAGAATTCACTGGTGTCGTACGTAGATACGGAGCCAGCAAAGAAGTACAGGAGCTCGTTGATGCGGCCAATGCGCCAGCAGAAGTGGCTCACCTCGATATAGCCAGGTCATGCGGTACATGCATGTTAAAGCTGGCCTAACAATATGACTGATTATGACAGGCAGGTAATCTATGGCGACACTGAAAGGTGAGGTCAAAGCCTTCATCGTTCAGTCTCTTGCCTGCTTCGATACCCCATCACAGGTGGTTGAGTTGGTCAAAAAAGAATTTGGCCTGAGCATCACTCGTCAGCAGGTCGAATCCCACGACCCGACGAAAGCAAACGGCAGGGGGCTGGCGCAGAAATGGGTGGACATGTTCAATGCCACCCGCGAACGCTTCCAGAATGAAATCTCCGATATTCCGATCGCCAACAAGGCGTACCGCCTTCGAGTTCTCGACCGTATGGCAACGCGCGCCGAGGGCATGAAGAACCTCGCGCTTACTGCCGAGATCATCGAGCAGGCGGCGAAGGAATGCGGCGATGCCTACACCAATAAGCACAAGTTTGAACATTCCGGCCCGAATGGTGGCGCCATACAGACGATCACCATGAGCAAAGAGGAATACAAATCCGCACGGCAGGAGATGATGGAGGATGACGACTGCTGAGCAAAGGGCATTTGCCCGTAAGGTTGAATGCGAAGAGGACGGGCTCTACTACGCTCGTTACTTCTTCAAGCAGCGCACCGGCGGAAAGATGATTGTTGCGCCTCACCACAAGGTGATTCAACAAACACTGGATCGCGTTATTGATGGTGAGATTCAGCGCCTGATCATCAACGTCCCGCCTGGGTACACTAAAACGGAGTTGGCTACCATCAATATGATGGGCCGCGGACTGGCGCTGAACTGCCGGGCCCGCTTCATGCACTTGTCCTATTCGCACAACTTGGCGCTGCTGAATTCCTCAACCGCTCGCGGCATGATTAAGTCGCAGGCATACCAGTCGATGTGGCCGATGTCGCTGCGCGATGACGCTGACAGCAAGGCGATGTGGTGGACCGAACACGGCGGCGGCGTTTATGCGTCGTCAGCTGCCGGGCAGGTTACCGGCTTTCGTGCCGGACACATGGAGCCAGGCTGGCAGGGCGCGCTGATTATCGATGACCCGGTTAAGCCAGATGACGCTTACTCGGAGATTGTTCGCGACGGCGTCAACAACCGCTTTAACGAGACAATCAAATCACGACTGGCGATCGAGACGACGCCGATGATTGTCATCATGCAGCGGATCCACTACCACGACCTGAGCGGCTATCTGCTGCGGGGCGGGAGTGGTGAGAAGTGGCACCACCTGAATCTGCCTGTGATTATCGACAACAGTCAGCCATACGCTGCGCAGTACCCTGAAAACTCGCACGCTATACCGATTGACCATGGACTGCCTGATGGCTGGCTGTGGCCTTTCAAGCACAATGAATCGCACCGCGTATCCCTGTTCTCGCACCGGCGTACCGCCGAAGCGCAGTACATGCAGAAGCCTCGCAGGTTTAATGCTGAAGGAGCTCTCTGGACGGAGGTGATGATCAGTGCAGCACGCGAGCTGCAAATTCATTACGACAAGGTTCGCACTGTAGTAGCTATTGACCCGCAGGCGACCAACAGTGATGAAAGCGATGAAACCGGAATTGTTGCTGCCAGTTCATATGGCGCTGGTGACAAAAAGCAATTTTCTGTGGATGGCGATTACAGCGGCAAATATTCACCTGCTGGGTGGGCCAAGAAAGCCATTTCGGCCTATGAGCAGCACGAAGCTGACGCGATAGTCATTGAAACGAACCAGGGCGGAGACATGGCGGAGGAGACGCTCCGCAACGCCGGGTTTAAAGGTCGCATCATTCGTGTCCATGCTAGCAAAGGGAAGTATGCACGAGCTGAGCCGATATCAGCATTATACGAGCAGGGCCGAGTGGCAAATCACGGCAATCTCTACGTGCTGGAGAACCAGTTGATGGAATACATCCCCGCCACCGCGAAGAAATCACCTGACCGCCTCGATGCGATGGTTTACGCACTGACTGAACTGAATGGATCGCAACCTGTGGGGATGATGATTCCGAAACGCCTTCGTTAACCAAACGGACAAACCATGACTGACATATTAACTCTCGCCGTCAACCATGCGTTGAACGATGCGCGGATGGCGCGCGCCCGCATGGAGCTGCTTAACCCTTCGATGGGGCTGGATGCCAAGCGAAATTCTGCATGGTGCGAATACGGCTTCAAAGAAGAATTAACCTTCGGCGACCTCTACAAACTCTACCGCCGTGGTGGTATTGCTCACGGAGCTGTCGAAAAGCTTGTTGGTAAATGCTGGCAATCAAACCCTGAGATTATTGAGGGTGGGAAGTCTGATGAAGCTCGCAAGGAGACGCAATGGGAGTCCAAAACAAAGCAGGTTTTCACTAACCGACTTTGGCGTGCGTTCCTTGATGCCGATCGTCGGCGTCTCGTTGGTCGCTATGCAGGGATTCTCCTCCATATCCGTGACAATAAATCATGGAATCTGGAACCAACGAATGGACGCGGTCTGGAGAAAGTCAGTATTGCATGGGCTGACTCGCTGAAAGTCAGCGAATTGCATGACGGACTGGTTTCAAAGAACTACGGACAGCCAAAGATGTGGCAATACACAGAGATTCTACCCAACGGTTCCTCTCGTCGTGTCGATATCCATCCAGGTCGCGTTTTCATTCTTGGTGACTACTCTAACGACGCTATTGGCTTCCTTGAACCTGGTTACAACGCAGCGGTGAGCCTTGAGAAGGTTGAAGGTGGTTCTGGTGAGTCTTTCCTCAAAAATGCTGCACGACAGCTTAATGTTAATTTCGAAAAGGAAATCGACTTCAAAAACCTCGCGTCACTGTATGGGGTGTCAGTTGATGAGTTGCAAGAGAAATTTAATGAGGTTGCAGGTGAGATAAACCGTGGCAATGACGTTTTGATGACGACGCAGGGGGCCACCGTAACGCCACTTGTTACTGCCGTAGCTGATCCGACCGCAACTTATGATGTGAACCTACAAACCTTCGCTGCATCTGTTGATATACCTGTAAAAGTTCTGGTTGGGATGCAGACGGGTGAAAGGGCAAGCACCGAGGACCAGAAATACTTCAATGCCCGCTGCCAGTCTCGCCGTGGCGACCTGTCATTCGAGATTGAGGACTTCTGCGACAAGCTGATCGACCTCGGCATTATCGACCCGATAGAGCAGAAAACAGTAATCTGGGACGATCTTAATGCGCAAACCGACAGTGAAAAACTGGATGCCGCGCAGAAGATGGCGCAGATAAACAATGTGTCCCTGGCAACTGGTGAGCAGCCTTTCACTGGTGAAGAGATTCGTGTGGCGGCCGGATATGAGGGTTCACCAAAACCTCTTGCTGAGGGAGATGATGACGATGAAGAAGGCAAAGTCACCGATACTACCCGGAAACCTTAAAGATCCGACAGGTGCTGACCGCCTTGAGCGCGGAGCAATGAACGAGTTCGCCAGGCGAATGAAGCGTATCAGCAAAGCCTACAAGGATATTCTCGACCGCATCCCTGCATCACCATCAGTTAACCAGCGTTACACCTTCGACCTTGACTCCACTCAGTTATCAATGCTTCTCAGCAATGCCTCATTGCTGGTGGATGATATTTTGGGTGCTGATAACGAGACGGGGTTCTGGTTCTGGACTGAATACGTTAACCCGGCTTATCAGCGCGGCACGGCGCAGGAGTTCGCCAATCTGTCACAGCAGTCTGCCGTGTACGCAGCTGGACAGGAAAGCATATCGACAATCCTTCTGAGTGAACCGTACCGACGCAGACTGATTCTGGTTCGCGCTCGGACCTTCGAGGAAATGAAGAACCTCAGCGCCACTGTGAAAGCCGACATGGCGCGGATACTGACAGATGGGCTGGGTCGCGGACAGAACCCGCTGGAAATAGCGAAACGCATCACTGAGCAGACAGGTATTGAGTCTCGTCGGGCTAATCGTATTGCCAGAACGGAGATTACCACTGCGCTGCGCCGTGGGCGATGGGATGAATCAGACGAGGCAACGGAGCAATACGGAATAATCACCCGTCAATTGCACTTGTCTGCGCTTAGCGCGACCACCCGCCAGACTCACGCGTTACGACATGGAAAGCTCTATACAACGGAAGAGGTGAGGGAGTGGTACAGCATCAATGGAAATGCAATCAACTGCAAATGCACTCAGGTATCTGTTCTCGTTGATGAGGCGGGCAATCCTCTTTATCCGAACGTTATCGACATGGCCAGAAAAAGGCTGGAGAAAGCGAAGCAGTCAGGGCTGGTTCCCAATCATTCGCATTGCGGTTGTGGGCGCAAGCACGCTGCATAAACGTGAGAATCTTCAATGAAAGTACAGGTTAATGTCACTTCAAAAGTGAACAGCAACGCCATCCGCAGGGAGCAACACAACGGACGCGAACATTGGGTTGTTCCTTCCTACACGCTCCCGGCAAACGTGGTTATGAATGGCGGGCTTTATCCGGCCAGCGAGATTGACCAGCACTACACCGGTCTGGAAGGAACGCTGGCACCGCTTGGACATCCACAGGTCAACGGTCAGTTTGTTTCTGCTTTCAGTCCTGAAGGCCTGAATGTGGGATATGTCGGGGCGTGGAACAAAAACGTCAAGAAGTCCGGCAACCGTGTCTACGTCGAGAAGTGGATCGACACAGAAGTGGCAAAGCGTACCGATGATGGTAAACGTCTGCTTGAGCGACTTGAGGCGCTGGAGAAAGGCGAAGATGTGCCGCCAATCCATACTAGCGTTGCCGTGTTCCTTGAGGAACTGGAGGCGAGTGAAGAGCAAAAAGCTCAGGGGGCTAAATGGGTTGCGAAAATTCACGCAATGGATCATGACGCCATCCTTCTGGATGAGGTTGGCGCAGCAACGCCTGAGCAGGGCGTCGGTATGATGGTGAATGCCGACCTTGCCACGCCACTGAAGGCTAATTCCGGCGCGCTGGTTGGCGAAACCTACCGCGAGCGAGAGCGGCGACTGGAAAAGGCCGCGAAAGATAAATTCGCTCCCGGCGAGAAAGAATATGCGTGGGTGGCTGATTTCACCGACTCACAGGCCGTAATCATCCTCAATAATGGCGATCCGAAGGTTTACGGATACAAGTCTGAAAGCGGAAAGGTTGTCTTTGACGATACCGGTACAGAGGTTCAGCGCCAGAGTTCATGGGTTGCTGTCGTCAACAAGCTCAAATCATTTTTCACACCGCAGGAACAGCCTGCACCAAACCACAAAACGGAGGGCGACATGCCTTTAACCAAAGAAGAACTGGAACAAATCGGCAGCATGATCGGCCAGGCTGTTGCGACCAACACGGAAGCGGCTATTAAGCCTCTGGCGGAGAAGGTTGATGCGCTGCAGGCCAATCATCAGCAACTCGCTGAAACCCTGACTGCCAACTCCCGCGCAGAAGAGAAAGCGAAGCGTGAAGCGGTGGCAAAAGTTCACGGCGAGATTGTGGCCAATGCACTGTCAGGTGAAGCGCTAGACGCGATGTTTAAAACAATCGGTGAATCCGCGCCGCTGGGCACCAACTCTGCGCAACAGCAGAAAGTAACCGGTGCGCCGAACCCTGACGAATACTTCAAATAAGGAGCCAGACTAATGGCACGTTATCGTCGCATTAATATCGACGGTCAGTCTCTGTACAAGACCGAAACCCGCAAAGTAGCCGCCGCGTCATTGCCAGGCACTTTCGTTACCATCAACGGTAACAATGAATTCGCAGCAACTGCAGCAACGGTTGGGCGCCTGTATGTTCTCGACCCTGCCTTCAGCGAAGGTCTGGGTATTACTGACTCTATCCCTGCTGGTCACTCTGCCTCTGGAAACTACGTGGAAGAAGGCCGTGAACTGGCAATCCTGTGTCCTGCTGGTACTTATGCCAAAGACACCCCGATCAAGCTGGGCGCAAATAGTCAGGGAGCTATTGCGTCTTCTGACACCGACACCGTTCTTGGCTACAGCCAGGACGATGCAACTATCGCTGCCGGCGCTACCGACTTTATCCGCGTGCGCTTCCGCGTAGGCACTGTAGCCCCGGCAACTGGCGGCGGCGAGTAAAAGGAGAATATGAATGTACTTCACTAAAGAAACGCTTGCCACGAATAGCCGCCTGCGCCTTCACTGGAACTCTCTGTGGGCGCAGCGCAACATCTGGGATACCGCGCATAACATCATGGTTAACCAGTACCGTGGCGCGATGGACGCAGAAACGCTGGCTGCCAATGCCCTGGCCGGTGATGGGCTGGGGCGTGAGTTCTGGGCTGAAATTGACCGCGAAATCGTCCAGTCTCGCGATCAGGTGATCGGTATGGAAATTGTCAACGACCTGATGGCTGTGCAAACCGTTCTGCCGATCGGTAAAACTGCCAAACTTTACAACACGATTGGCGATATTGCTGACGACGTGTCTGTAAGTCTTGACGGTCAGGCGCCGTACTCCTTTGACCACACTGATTACGGTAGCGATGGTGATCCGGTTCCGATTTATACCGCTGGCTTCGGTGTTAACTGGCGTCTTTCCGCAGGACTGAACACCGTCGGTATTGATCTGGTGCTGGATTCGCAGACGGCTAAAACCCGTAAGTTCCATAAACGCCGCGTGACTGGTTATCTGGATGGTAATCCGACAATTCAGGTTCAGAACTACCCGGCACAGGGCCTTCGCAACCACCGCAACACCGCTAAAATCAACCTTGGCTCTGGCGCAGGTGGCGCTAACATCGACCTGACCACTGCAACCCCGGCACAGGCGCTAGCCTTCTTTGGCCCGACCGGTGCATTTGGTGTGACTGCCCGCGCCAACCAGGTTACGGCCTATGACGTTTTGTGGCTGTCTCCTGAAATCATGGCGAACCTCTCCAAGCCATACACTATTGAGGTGGGTGACGGTACAAACGCGATCATCAGCGGTTCTGTGCTGGATGCTATTCGCAAGTTTATTCCGGTGAAAGACATCCGCCAGACTTATGCGCTGAGCGGTAACGAGTTCCTGGCTTATGAGCGCCGCAAAGATGTGATCTCCCCGCTGGTTGGCATGGCCGTTGGTGTTGTTCCGCTGCCGCGTCCTATGCCTCAGAGCAACTACAACTTCCAGATCATGTCTGCTGAAGGTTTGCAGATTAAACGTGATGACGAAGGTCGTTCTGGCGTGCTGTACGGCGCGAATCTGGCATAAGGAGATCAACATGGCTAAATACCAGGTAACCAGAGCATGGCATGGAGTGAGAGTCGGTGATGTAGTTGAAATTGAGAAACTGCATCCGGCACTTAAGCCTCATGTTATGGAACTCTCTGACGCAGCATTAACCCCGGCTACGCCAGGCGCAGGCACGGATGTGAAATCCCGCAAAGAGATTATCGGCGCGCGACTGACCAAGTTGGGTATTGAGTTCAAAGGCAATCTGGGCGCTGAAAAACTCAGCGAATTGTTGCCGGAAGGTGAACTCGAAAAGCTGTTCCCCGCTGAATAACAGCCGCCGCTAAGGCGGTTTTTTTATGCCCCGCTACGGCGGGGCTATTCAGGAGTCTTTGATGGTAACTCTCGAACAAGCCAGGGAGTATTTACAAAGTCAGGGTATTACCATCCCGGACTTCATGCTTCAGGCTTTAGTGGACGATGTTAACAGCATTCAGGAATGCCTTGATTCTCACTATCCGGCATCAAAGGCGTTGGCAATCCAGATGTATTTGCTTGCACTTATGGGCCTGGGGCAAGGCGATAAGTACATCAGCTCCCAGACCGCACCCAATGGCGCATCGCGTTCATTCCGGTATCAGTCGTTTTCCGACCGATGGAAAGGGGCGCTGGCACTGTTGCGTGGCGCTGACAAACACGGTTGTGCTAATGGCCTCATCCCTCCTGACCCGACAAATACCGCATTTGCTGGTATCTGGATTGGCAAGGGTGGTTGCATGTGCGGGAGTAAGTAATGGCATGGGTATCGGTTAAGCAGCGATTGCCTGAGCCGTTCGTTAAGGTCTGGGTGATGACCGACAGTGGTAAGCGCGTTACCGGCTATGTGAAAAGTAACGGTGACTGGTATCTGCTGTGCAGGAAGGTGGCGGCAGATAATCCGGAGGTGATCCGGTGGGAGGATGGCAATGTCTGAAACTGCACGCTGGAGTTACACCAACGTTGCGACTATCTACCCACGAGTCTATGACGACTGGAACAGTACCTGGACAAACGGAATTCCCTACCTGATTGACTGCACCTGGACGGCAAACAATGAAGTTGCTGTAGATGCAAGCGGGAAAGAGTTCACCACGAACCTGATTTTCTTCACGGAACTGAAGCGTAACGGCGTCGATGTAATCATGCCAAAGCGTGATTGGTACATCGCCAGAGGTGACACCACTGCGCAGGCTGAACCAACCAAGGCTGGAGCGCACGTTATTAAGGCGGTGACCGAATGGGATATGTCATTCTTCGAAGAAGAACCGGACCACAAAATTCTGACGTGAGGCGATCATGCCCGTTAAAGGTATCAAGCGTGTGCAGATGAACACCCGTAAGGTGCTGACAGAAATTGCCGGGCCACGCACAGAAAGAGTGCTGACCGAGGTCATGATTGTAGGAGCGTCTCATGCAGCACTACTTACTCCCATTGACACCTCCACGCTCATCAACAGCCAGTACAGAAAGCTTGAACCTATATCTGGAGGGATGCAGGGAAAGGTTGGGTACACGGCTGCATACGCTGCCGCCGTTCATGGCATGTCAGGGAAGCTAAAAGGTCAGCCGCGTGAACATTTTGGCAGAACTCGCGCCGGAAAAGAATTCGGTGGTGGAACGGGGAAAGGCAATTATTGGGACCCTGATGCTGAACCGGGATTTCTGACCAAAGGCTTTGAACGTGACGGTCTCAACGAGATAAAGGACATCATCAAGCAAGGGTACAAAATATGACGCGTAGCGAGGTGTATGACGCTTTGAGGGCGTGGCTGCAATCGCATGGCTTTGATGTTGGTTATCGTGTTCAGAAGCGTTTCTGGAACGAGCTGGAGAATACAGAGGGGGAAAGATACCTTGTCATCCAGCAGAACGGCGGCGGTAAGCCAGAAGAGGCGATAACTCGCGATTATTTCCGCATCCTCCTCCTGTCAGGTCAGAACGACAGCAATATTAACCAGGTTGAAGACCGCGCCGATGCCATCCGCCAGGCGATGATCGACGACTACAAAACTGAGTGCATCATCTCGATGCAGCCAATCGGCGGCATCACCGCCATCAAAACAGAAGAGGGTCGTTACCTCTTCGACATTTCTTTTCAAACCATCATTTCCCGATAACACGGAGATAATTAATTATGGCCGGATGTGAATCAGGTGCATTCACAGGGCGCGATGTCGTCGTTTATTACGCGATTGGCTGCCCGGAACTACAACCCACCGCAAGCGCTTACCGTCGACTCGGCATGATGCGCGGCAAAACAGTAAATGCTGAATGGGAAACCGCAGATGCAACCGGCGATATGAGCGCCGCATTTACTCAGGAGAATCTTGTTACCTATAAGAATATTTCGTTCTCAGGTGACGGTGTTACCCGCAAAGAAGATGTGTACGCGCAGAATGCACTGAAGCGTCATGTCTATAATCCGCCGGCAGAGACCAGCAACCAGCCGTATGTGTGGTTCAAAATCATCTCCCCTAACGATATCACCGAAGGTCCGTTCATGGTGACGTCATGGGGCGATGAAGCGCCGCACGACGATGTCGCCACCTGGTCTATCGAAGCATCCAGTGCGGGACAGGTTGATGTACGCGACGTCGGCGCGGTGATTACCATCACTACTCAGCCGCAGAATCGTACGCTGACCGTTGGTGATGCGCTGAATCTGTCAGTGGCAGCAAATGTCTCTGACAGTTCCACTCTGACCTATCAGTGGAAGAAGGGAGGGACTGACATCTCTGGTGCGACGAACGCTACCTACACGAAGCCCAGCGTCGTTACGGGTGATGCGGGTTCTTACTCCTGTCAGATATCGTCCACGACAGCAGGAAGCGTAACGTCCGGGTCTGCGACAGTTATTGTCAATGCGGAATAACCATGAGGGGCTTCGGCCCCTTATCCTCTGAGGGGCTTCATGAAAGCAATAACCGATATCGGGCAGGCTGTCATTCTGGCGGGTGGCAAAGAGATATTCCTCAATCCGTCATTTCTCGCTATGTCGCGCATCGGCTCACCGGAACAGATTGTTGATGCTTTCGTGAAGGTTCATGCCGGGCACTATCCGAAACACCATATCGTCGATATCCAGACTTTGAAAGCTGTTAACGCTCGTTGCTTTGCTGAAATGGCCGCGTCGGCTGCCAGCGTAGTCCGCCATTGCTCGGAGGGTAACATTGCAGAGGTGATTGGCTCGTACTCGGTGAACGCGGCAGGACGGCTGCTGTTCAAGCCGGGAGCCATTCCGATCGAAGATGTTATTCAACTCGCCCGCCACCTGATGCTTCATGGCGTAATGGGCGACCAGCCACCGGAAGAGCTAGAAGGAAAGAAAGGCGAATACAGCGACAAATTCGATGTACGGACATTCGTTTATACCGCTGTTGCTCACCTCGGCATGGGTGAGTCAGACGCATGGAACATGACAATGACCAGCTTCCGCGCGGCAATGAATGCAAAATTCCCGCAGAAGGAAAAAACAAAAGTGCCGACGCAGGAGAAATACGACGAAGTAATGGACTGGGCAGAGCAAATGCTGGCGATCGACGCGCAGCGGAATGGGCCGCATTAATTACCTTCGGAACAACACAACAAGTCTCGCTAAAGCGGGGCTTGTTGTTGATCCCCAATTGGTCGATGTGGTTAAGTTTTAATCGAGTCATTCAGAGGGCGCGAAATATTACAGCAATTTATGGCGTAGTGCATTGTAAGCAGGACCTGTTTTTGTGCAAAAAGTGCTATTTATGACTTTGATGAGCGATTGAAGCGGATCATAGGCCCTGCCTATCTCCCGAGAACGTGACAATAGTTTACTATTACCTGAGGGGTAACTTCTTCGAAAATGCGGTTAACTTGCAAAGTGGTCATTGCGAACATCGTCGAACGTGGGGCTATCTTGACCAAATGAAGATTGCTTAAAAGTTATAGGTGGCTATAGAATCAGTGTAGATTTCCGCTTTAATTAATGATTTAGAGGTTCAACTATGTTCTGCGAAGAAAGAGTAGCTCAGATAGCTGCCTATCTACTTTCGAAAGAAGGTGGACGCATGGCATATCTGAAGCTCATGAAATTAATGTACCTATCTGATCGTGTTTCAATGGACCGCTTCGGTGAACCATTAACAGGTGATCTGATGGTGGCTATGCCTCACGGGCCTGTCTTGTCGCGTTCCTTGGACTTGATGAAAGGAGCTGCTAGAGGAGATGAAGGCTGGAACAACTGGATCACAGATGCTGACCATTACGATCTTCAATTGCAGGAACGCGAAATTCAGCGTGATGATCTTGATGAGCTTAGTGATGCAGACCTTTCTGTTTTAGACTGCGTTTATCAAGATTTCGGGCATATGGGAAAATGGCAAATTCGAGATTATACCCATGATCACTGTTCCGAATGGTGTGACCCTAAAGGTGGTGCCTTTACAATTAATCCTGAAAATGTGTTTCGTGCGCTAGGAAAGCAGGAAGAACAGGTTAGACATTTAGCGGACAGAATGAGAGAATTCTCAGAACTTGATAGGATAGTCAGTGGGTTGAAATGACAGTGGATTTTTCCCCAGTTCAAAAAGGTACAATACTCCTTCTTTCTGGCTCGAGGGAGCATATCTTTTTTATCTGTAACGATCCGGTGTACTACCCCAAGATGGTGAAAGAAACTTTTCTTGCTGTAAATCTTACTTCAATCACTGATGCTTTTGAGACTGACCCTTCCTGTGTTCTGGATGTTGGCGACCACCCATTTATAAGACATCCCAGCTATGTTTTTTATAGACGGGCTGAGATTTTTGGTGCTGAAACCGTAATTCATGGCGTAACTTCTGGGGATATTCGAGTACATCAGCCGTGTGAAGTAAGTACCTTCCAGCGCATCCTGACTGGATTCGAAATATCTCCACATGTAAAACCAGTGATAAAAAATTACTATCAGAAATATTGTGTTCCTTCTGCGGCAAATGATGCTGCGTAATCTGTCTCTGACACGATCACCCTTAATATATCGCTATTAATCAATACATTACTAATTTTGACAAAACCCGCTTAACTGCGGGGTTTGTCGTCGCCATGGATAGATGAACAGTTTATATAGCTATGTCCCGCGTGATAAGTTTACGGAAATACATTTCGTGGTGAATCAACGTGGAAGATGAAAAACAGCGCCAAATGCAGCTTCAACTGACACTTCAGCGACGACTGGAGAAAGTCACTCCAGAGCTATTCTCTGAATATCTTTTCGAACGCGGCGTCAAAACAGTCATATGTCCAATTTGTGGTAGTGATGATATTTCTATCCCTAACGCCAGTTCGATGACTGTAGGGCCTGAAGGGTGCGAAAGCAGCACTTATGCCATCCCAGTCAAACTCGACACAGAAGGTCCACCATACTCATTGGTGAAATATGAGTATCGATTGATATGCAAAAACTGTGCGTATTCGATGCATTTTGCAACGTGGCCGGTATTGAAGTGGGTGGAGCAGAAGCTTTCAGATTCAGGGAAAGGGACTAATGAATAGCAAGATGGATGACAATATTCACGTTGTAGACTTCCCAAAACATGGTGGTGGCGGTAGCGGCGGTGACGGAGGCGATATGTACACACGCGAGAGACTTGCAAGACTTGAAGCCACAGACGAACTGCGAGAACGAAACATCCGGGGCATTGAATCTGAGCTGAAAAGCATCAACCAAAACCTTTCCTCAATGGAAAAGCGGTTCATTGATAAGATCGACGACAACCAAAAATGGCTGGTTGGCCTTTTGGTATCTGCAATACTTGTTCCATTATTCATTGCGTTAGTCACCAAGTGATCTGTAACTGTTCTGTCGTCGCCCGATCCCTGCTACTCTTTTGGCAAATTAACCAAAGGGGATAGGGGTATGAGTTTCGCTAGTCAATCAACACAGCAGATATTTCCATTTCCGGCTGATATTGCCTACGAAAAACTGATTGAGGCAATTCCAGAGGTCGGGATGTCTATAAAGCAAAAAGACGATATTTTGCGCAGAGTTTCCGTTAGTGCGGGCATCTCACTTTTTTCATGGGGTGAAAATGTCTCTATCGTGGTTAATGCCGATGGAGATAAGTCGTGTACTGTTGGTATCGACTCTTCACTTAAGCTTGGAGTAAACGTGACTGGAGCGCATAGGCATCAGAAGAATTTTGATAAAATTATCTACGCCCTTAGCAACAAGTTGAAGGAATGGCAAAGACAGCAACCATTGGATCTCGGACCCGAAAAAACTGATGAAGAATACTTGGAAGAGGCAAGAAGAAAAGCCGGCCTACTCTAAGGTAAAAACTAACTAACAAGACCTCGCTCCGGCGGGGTTTTTTATTGCCTGGAGAAAATGAAATGACCGAGAGCGTAGGTGATATTGAATATGTGATTAAGGCTGATACGGCTCAACTACTACGTGCTGACAAACAGGTTCGCGACGTAACAGATGGCATGGAAGGTGGTTTCAATCGGGCTGATAAGGCTGCATCATCTCTCACTTCCTCATTCGGAGCTTTGAGCCGGGTTGCCACTTCTCTGATGGCTATCCTGTCGGTTCAACAGGTCTCTCAGTATGCCGACGCTTGGGCAACACTCAACAACAAACTGGCTAATGCCATCAGGCCAAGTGAGCAATTGGTCGATGTGACGGAGCGCGTATTTAACATTACGCAGCAAACGCGCGGGAGTCTGGATGCTACGGCTTCTTTGTACGCCAGACTTGAACGAGCCACCCGGGAATATGGAACCAGCGCTGATGATCTGGCTAAGCTGACTACCATCATTAACCAGGGCTTTGTGGTCTCCGGTGCGACCGCTCAAGAAGCAGAAAACGCTATTATCCAGTTGTCTCAGGGGTTGGCATCTGGTGCGCTGCGCGGTGAAGAATTTAACTCAGTGAATGAGCAGGGCAACCGCCTGATTGTTGCACTTGCCGACTCAATGGGCGTTGGCATTGGGCAGATGCGTCAGATGGCCGCCGCCGGGAAGTTGACTACTGATGTTGTGGTTAACGGATTACTTTCACAGGGGGTGACGATCGGCAATGAATTCGCCAATACCACGACAACTATCAGTCAGGCATTGCAGGTTGCCGGGAATAACATCACCAAGTTCTTTGGTGAAAACTCCACGGTAAAAACCGGTACGGCAATTTTCAATGACGCCGTGATCAGCGTAAGTGAGAACATCGGTGCTCTTAGTGCCATCCTGACCGCTACCGCTGCTGTAATGGGTAGCCGCTTCGTTGGCGCACTGACAATGGCTACTGCTGCGAAGGTTAAGGCCGCTGTAGCTGCAAGAAATCAGTCTGCAGCAGAGATGCAGGCGGCGCAAGCCGTTGCAAATAAAGCTGCCGCCGACCTCCGCGCAGCCGCTGTCGCAAAAGAACGGGCGCTGGACGAGATCCGCCTTGCGGAGATGATGAAGCAGACGGCGGTTAGCGCGACGAATGCCACCGCTGCCGAGCAACGCTTATCTGCCGCTCGCGTAGCCGCAGCTGGCACTGTTGATAATTACAATCGCGCTCTGGCAGCAAATAAAGCGGCACAGGCTGGGTTAGCTACTGGGGCTGGGTTGGTTAGCCGAGGATTGTCTCTCATCGGTGGCCCCGCTGGTGCTGCCATGCTCGCGGCCAGTGCGATTCTATATTTCTCTCAGCGAGCTAAAGAGGCCAGAGACGATGCCAATAACCTGGCAGATAGCGTCAATGAACTGAGCGCTAAGTTCCAGACCATGTCGCATACCGAGTTGGCAGCCACCATTGGCAAGTTAAGCCAGAATCTGCCAACCCTTAGCGATGCGGTAGCCGACGCACAGAAAGAATTTAACGACGCTACAGCTGCTGTTCAGAGGCAAGAAAGGGAGATCGCAAACTGGGGAACGAACACTACTCGAGGCCGTCAGGCCGCTGAAGCATTAGGTGGCGCCCAGGATAAATTAGCGATAGCAACTCTCGAGCTTGAACGTGCTCAGAATCGCCTTAGCCAGACGCAGAACGCTATTAACATCGGACGTGCCACGCTTAATGGCACGATGAGGCAAGGGATTGACCTGCTTCGCCGGGATGGTGAGGAAGCTGGTATCACCGCTGGCATGATGGGCAAGCTTGGAGACATGATTAACTTTGCCGCAAAAGCGAAGGAGAAATTCAACTCTAGCAGTTTGATGGTAGAGCGCCCGAAAGATGTTCAGGACTACCTTGATAAACTGCAAGACCAGGTGACACTCCAGAGCGAGCTTAACGATCGTAAGCGTGCGCAGTTGAGGGCTGAGCAGAACATCAGAAAACTTGGTGGAACTGAAGCTGATGTCAGACTGGCGAGGGAAAGGGCTGCTGCTGAATACGACGCTCAGCAAGCTCAGCAGAAAGGCAAAAAGGAAACTAAAGATGCCACATCTGAAGCGACCAAATACGCAAATCAGCAAGAAACAATCGCCCAAAAAATTGCGAATTTGAAGCAGCAGTCTGAGCTTGCTGCCGGTTCTACTTCTGAGCTAAGCAGAGAGCAAGCCATTCTCGCAGCACAGCAATCACTTGGTAAAAGTGCTACCCAGGAGCAAATCAAACTTGCTGGTGAGTATAGGGCGAAGGCGTGGGATGCCGCCGCCGCCGCGAAGGGGGTAGCTGAAGCCCTCAAGGCAATTCCCGAGGAAGCAGAGAACAAATCTTACAGTGAATCCATGGACAATCTGAAAGCTGCGCTAACTGCCGGTAAGATTGATCAGAAAGAATACTATACAGCGACTGAAAAATTAGCGTTGGAGCATAAGAGCAACCTGGCGAAAATTAACGCTCAATCGGTTGTTAACCCGATAGCATCAGCCCGCGCAGAGGTTGATCCAGTTCAGCAGCTTGCGAACCAGAACAACCAGAAGCTATCGCTCATGCGGCAGTACCAGCAGCAGGAGCAGGCGGTATTGCTACAATCCTATAAAAATGGGCAAATGTCGTATGCCCAGTACATCGCCGCTAAGCAGGAGACGGATTCACAATATCTGGCACTTCGAAACGCGCAAGAAACTGAGTATGAACAGCAGCGCATCGCCGCACAGTGGGAAATTTTCCGCAACCAGAGTCAGGCCAATGAGTTACTGGCATCCTCTCTGGAAGGTCTGCAAAGCGGAGCAACTAATGCTCTGACCGGCCTCATAAGCGGTACTCAGAGTCTTCAGGAAGCATTTGCCAACATCGGAACAACAATCCTCAACAGCGTTGTTGGTAGTCTGGTGCAGATGGGGATCGAGTGGGTCAAGAGCCAGCTAATGGGGCAGGCTGCTGCCGCGGCATCGCTGGCATCGACAATGGCTCAAGCGACTGCCGCTGCTTCAGCATGGGCCCCTGCGGCAATAAGTGCTTCTATAGCAACAATGGGGAGTGCTGCTGCTGTTGGTCAGACGGCCTATGCTGGCTCACTCCTGGCGGCCAAAGGAATGGCGGTTGCTGGTGCGCGTTACAACGGAGGTCCAGTCGATGCTGGTTCTATGTATCTCGTTGGTGAGAAGGGTAAGCCAGAGATATTTCAGGCCAGCAACGGTAGCCAGTACATGATACCTGGTGACAATGGTCGGGTGATTAGCAATCGGGATATGCAGGGAAGTGGCAGTGGCGGCGGCAGTGTGGTTCAGCACATCACTTTTGAAATCAACACCACCGGCGGCATAGATGATGCCACTATGGCGAAGATGTCACAGATGATGAAGCAGGTCAGCCTCAATACCATCCGCGACCAACAACGCCCTAACGGGTTACTACGGAGGTAATCGTGCCAGAAACTTTCACATGGACACCGCAGAAAGCCTACTCCGTTGAGCGAACGCCGAGCGTAGCCGTTATTAAACTCGGTGACGGTTACGAACAGAGACAGGTGAAGGGCATCAACCCGCTAATGGATAAATACTCGCTCACCTTTCGCGGTGTCAGCGGCTCTTGCCGTGGCAATCCAGCGAAGGATGCTGAGACATTTCTCAAAGAGCGAATGGCAGTAGAGGCGTTCTACTGGACGCCATCCGATACGGGGGTACAGAAGCTTTTTGTCTGCCGCTCTTGGAATATGACAAAGACCGGGCCGTTGTTTGAACTAACGGCCACGTTTGAACAAGTGCCACGATAAGCCACCTCCGGGTGGCTTTTTTAATGGGAGTTTGCCGTGCGCGACATACCTGCAAATTTAATTATCGACAGTGTAGACGCCGGAGTTGGCGCATTCATCGATTTGTTCGAAGCTGACCTGCAACCCTTTGGTGGTGACCTTATCCGGTTCCATTCTGGCACAAATGGCTATTACGGGAACGTTATCTGGAAAGGTAACCAGTATCAGGCGTACCCGATAGCAGTGGAAGGATTCGAGTCAAAGAACGAAGGAACATATGCCCGCCCGTCAATGGCGGTGGCGAACGTTACCGGCTTATTGACGGGTATCAACCATGACTTTGATGACATGCTTGGCGTGGTTATCACCAGGCGTCAGGTGCCGGTTAAGTACCTGGATGCGGTGAATTTCCCGAACGGTAACCCTGATGCCGACCCAACTCAGGAGGCTGTTTCCCGCTACGTCGTTGAAGAGATGACGGAAGAGACGTTCGAGCAGGTGACCTACACGCTGGCGACACCGATTGACTGCGATAACGCCATTATCCCGGCTCGCACTATTCTCGCCGACGTGTGCCAGTGGCAGTATCGCGGCGTCGGGTGTGGATATGACGGGCCTCCCGTTGCAGATGATCGCGACAATCCAACCACAGATCCGGAGAAAGACAAGTGCTCTCACCGTCGTAGCGGCTGCCGCTTCCGTTATCCGCGACCGGAACCAATGCCAATCAGTAGTTTCCCCGGCTCTCAGAAGGTTTCCTGATGCAAGAGTTACTCGAATATGCGGCATCGTCGCAGGATGAGGTGTGCGGTTTAATCCTTGATGGCGATCGGCTGTTCCGCTGCAGGAATGAGCACCCAGAACCGGGCAAGCATTTCCGCATCAGCGATGACGACTGGCTGAAAGCCGAGGAAGCGGGAGATGTGGTGGCGGTGTTCCACTCGCATCCGCAAAACGTACCGTACCTGTCTGGCGCTGATCGCCAGATGCAAGAGGTTACAGGGCTTCCGTGGTGGCTGGCATGTAGTGGAAGAATTCGCAAATACAGACCAGTGCCTTTCTTGCTGGGGCGTAAGTTCGAGCATGGTGTCATGGACTGCTACACCCTGTTCAGAGATGCATATCATCTGTGCGGTATTAACCTGCCGAACTTTGAACGTGCGAATGGCTGGTGGTTACGTGGTGATAACCTCTACCTGAAAAACATGCCGCTCAATGGCTTTCACCAGGTATCACCGGGAGAAGCCCTGCCTGGTGACGTCATCATCAGACAACCATTCCCCGGCGCTGACCCTTGCCACGCAATGATTCTCCTCGAAGACAATATGGTGCTTCACCACGACCACGCTGGACACCTGAGCCGGAGAGAGACTATGCGTCCGGCATACGTTAAGCAGATGCATTCCATATGGAGACACGAACAGTGCTCATCTTTAAATTTGCAGGCAATTTACGCCGATTTTACCGCCAGGTCCCTCTGAACGTTGATACGCCAGCGCAGGGATTACGGTTACTCCTTTCCCAGAATCACGAATTTAAAAAAGCATTTCTTAGTTCCCGGATCAGGATGCGTGTTGCAGGTGATGAGGTGACAGAAGATTCCGTCCAGTGGCATATGGACAGAAACCTTAAAGACGGTTCCACAGTGTTGTTTGTTCCGGTAATTGAGGGGGCTATTTCGGGAACTGTTGCCCTTGTTGCCACCCTGGTCATCGCCGCTGCGTCTGTTGCGTACTCTATTTATATGGCCCGTAACATGAAAACGAAAACGTCTGCAGAAGCGGCGGAAACAAATACATTAACGAACAATTCATTTACCAGTGCAGAAAACAGGGTAGGTCAGGGGCGACCGGTTCCAATTCTTCTCGGGGAAATGGAGGTCGGATCGAATGTCATTTCTCTTGGCATTGACACAAGTAACAATCAGGACTGGACAGAATCAATCAGCTAAGGTGGCGATATGTCTTCAGGTGGTGGCAAGTCTTCAACCCCAACTCTCCTTGACGATAACCTCAAATCAAAACAATTTTACCGGGTGCTGGACCTTATATCGGAAGGACCAATCTACGGCCCGATTGATCAGTCACATTTATCTTCATTCAGGCTGAATAAAACGCCGGTTACTGACGCCAACGGAAACGTTAGTGTTAACGGTATCAGCGTTGCATGGCGACCGGGCTCTGAAACTCAATTACCAATCAATGGTTTCTCTGCAATCGAAGCGACAACCATCGTCAATACTGAAGTTACCTACGATACACCGCTGGTGCGCACCATTACAGACCAGGATGTAACCCGGGTGCGTTTTAATATTGGGACAACCGGGTTGGTAGAGCAGGACACCAAAGGTAACCAAAAGAACACCTCAGTAACTATGGTCATCGAATCCCGAACTGGTTCAACAGGATGGGTTATCGAAAAAAACGTTACTATCGGCCCAGGTAAGATTTCCGGCGAGTATCTTGAGGCACACCTGATTGATGCGCCAGAAATCAAACCGTTCGATATTCGGGTCAGACGCATTACACCGGACAGCACCAGTGATTTGCTGTCAAACGGAACCATCTGGAACAGCTACAGCGAGATCACTGACGATAACCTGAACTATCCGTTTTCTGCTATTGCGGGGGCGGTTATCGACCGTGACCAGTACACCGACACCCCAAGCAGGACATACCATCTTTGTGGCCTGATTGTGGACGTTCCTGACAACTACGATCCGATCACCAGAACCTATTCAGGCCTGTGGACTGGCGGATTCAAAAAATCGTGGACTAACAACCCGGCGTGGCTGTTTCGTGAACTGGCGAAGAATACCCGTTTTGGCCTGGCGAAACGCGCCGGTTATATCGATGTAGATGACGGCGCGCTCTATGTTCTCTCACGGTATTGCGATCAACCTGTTAATGACGGCTACGGCGGTCAGGAACCAAGAATGACGCTGAATGCTTATATTACCGAGCAGGTGAGTGCGCGTGACATTCTTGACAAGATAGCGAGCATGTTTCGCGGTATAGCGCTGTGGGACGGGATGCGCCTGTCCGTCATGCTTGATGCGCCACAGGACCCGATTGCGACAATAACAAATGCTAACGTAGTTGATGGCGAGTTCAAACGTAGCTCCGTGAAGCGTTCAGAGAAATACAATGCCGTTGTTGTGTCATGGACTGACCCGGATAACGGCTGGGAGCAGGTGAAAGAGTATGTTTCCGACGACGAGATGATCGCACGTGGAAACTATAACGAAACGACCATTGAGGCATTTGGGTGTACGTCCCGAGGCCAGGCATGGCGAGCAGGGAAATGGCTGCTGGAAACAGCGAAGCGCGAGAGCAGCAGGTTGTCATTCCAGATGGCGCGCGATGCTATCCACTTCACGCCGGGTGACATCGTTGAAATCATGGATAACAACTATGCTGGTGCGCGTCTTGGTGGCCGCATTATGTCGCATGCAGGTAACAAAATTACCGTTGATGCGGTTGATTCGTCTCTGATATCAGAAGGCGACACCATGTCGATCATGGGCAGTGACGGGAAGTTCGTTAAGTATGATATTGGCAGTATTGCCGACAATATAGTGACGCTTAAAACAACGCCAGCATGGGTTCGTGACGGTACGGTATTTGCCATTTCTACCAGCAACGTTTCTACCAGACTCTTCCGTATCCTGAGCGTTGCAGAGACGGATAACAATTCAGTCTACAGCATCACTGCATCGCAACATGATCCGAACAAACAGGCCATTGTTGATGAAGGCGCTGTGTTTGAGGTTCCCAGCGATACGCTGAACGGTTACCGCGTACCGAACGTGGAGAACCTGCGCATCATCAACACCAACTCTGAGACTGTACAGGTTACTGCAACATGGGAGACAGCAACAACTACCAAGAAACTGATGTTTGAGTTGTACGTGTACAGCGATGACGGAAAAGTAGTCGCACAATACGAGACAGATCAGTTCCGCTATGAGTTCTTTGGTCTTAACGCCGGTGGATATACGCTTGGTGTTCGTGGTCGCAATGAAAACGGGATGAAAGGCGCTGAAACACAAATCAGTATGGTCATCGGCGCACCACCTGCGCCATCCAGTGTTATCTGGACGCCCGGCTTGTTCTCTGCTGACCTGGTTCCTGTTATGCGCATTACGGCAACGACCGACACCTCGTTTGAATTCTGGTACTCCGGACAAAATCAGGTCGTCAATCCGGCAGACATTGAAGACCAGACTCAGTTCCTTGGTCGCTCTAACCAGTGGACCCTTCATGGCCTACAGGCTGATAAAACATATTACGTTTATGTTCGCACCAGGAATGCTTTCGGGGTATCAGAATTTGTTGAAGCATCCGGGCAGGCGTCATCTGATATTCCAGGAATGATAGAGCTTATTGATGAGCAAATACGAGAGTCAGATGCGTTTAAAAATGTTCAGGAGGGTGTCGATACGAACCTGGAAGGCATTATGGAAAATGCGCTGGCAAATCATGGCACTGTTGAGCGTCAGTGGGTGCAATACGGTGAGGTTCGCGCTGACATTCTGGTCGTAAAAACTACGGTGGCCACCGCCGAGCAGGGGCTCGCTGACCTGTCCACCTATGTTCAGGCATCAATCGGACCAGAAGGCAGTCTGACGGCTGCGGTTAACCAGAAACTTACCGCCGAAGTAAATATTGATGGAACGGCAAAAGCTTCTTATGTCACTAATCTCGGCATTGTCAGGAATGGAGTGAAATACAGCACCGGGTTCGGTATGTCGATTGAGCCATCGGGGAACAGCTATAAATCCACAGTGGTTTTTGCTGCTGACCAGTTTGGTATTTATTCCGGAAGTGATCCGGGAAATTACACTGCTGCATTTTTTGTCTATAACGGGCAAGTATTTATCCGTGATGCGCTAATTCAGGACGGGAGTATTACTAATGCCAAAATTGGCAACTATATCCGGTCCACATCTTTCGTTCCTGGTCCTTCTGGTGCTGGGTGGAATGTCGATAAAAACGGAGACTGTGAATTTCATGGGCAGTTTTACGCAAACAGTGGCCAGTTTGCATTTAACGGTACGAATAACACAGTCGTTATCAACGGTAATGGTGTGACCGTCAATTTATCTGGTGGTGGACGGGTTGTTGTCGGGAGGTGGTCATAATGCCGGAAGGTATTCTGATTGATTACAACGATGGCCGTCCGGTGATGGCAATTACTGCGGGGCTTCGCGCCCCCAGTTTTTGTACATCGTTCTCGGGATGGTCATCCCAGTTCATGCAATATCCGGTCAATACACCGCTTGTTCCTGGTTCACAGGCTATCGTGGTGCCAACCAATCCCATTTACATCTATTCCTTTGCTGAATTTGATGTGGCCATAATGAGCAGCGTTACCCGAAACGGTGATTCAGGGGTGATTATCGGGGCTGAGACAATCGGTGGGAAAAGCATTGTCCCTGACTGGTCAGGCTACGTTATGGAGCTGCTGCCTGCTGCGACGTATAACGAAGGTTTACTGGTTTCAAACTCGACTGACTTCACCGCTATATCCAATCAGGCTGCGCTGATGACCTGCGCTTATTCCGGGCGCATTACGGTTAGCGGCAGCGCCGCGCTTCCGGTCAGCGGTATTCCTTTCGGCAAATGGGATAACCCGAATGTGTCGGTGGGGTTTGATGGCACCAGTATCATCGTTCGCGATATTTCCTACACAGGGCGGGACGACGTGGCCGGAACGGCGACGATAGACCTGGTGATATTCAACCAGACAGCACCAGTCGGCGGAGACGGTATTACGATGACCAACGCCGCAGGTCAGGTCACGTTCTCCACGCTGAAACGCCCATTTGTGTATGACCGACAAATCCAGATCACCGATGCTTTCCAGAATATTGGCGGCGGTTTCTGCCAGATAGTTTATACCGGCGTGCAGGTCCGTATGGATGGTGGTTACGGAAATATACGGACGAAGGGCGTCGTGATGTCCGGTGGTAATGTCAGGTCAGCCTACAACAAAGTCTTTGCTAATCACAACTCCGGTTCGTGGGATATGAGCCGGAACAGAAATATCACCATGCCCATTCTCATTATTCCGAACATGTACTGAGGAAAACCCATGTCAGCAGGAACCTTAACCCTTAACAATAACTCAGCCTCGGTTGCCGGAACTGACACCACTTTCACCACTGAGTTAGCTGCAGGTGATTTTATTGTGGTTGTCGTGGGTGGTGTGCCTTTCACACTTCCCGTACTGGAAGTTAACAGCAATACACGGCTGACGCTGGTCAGTAATTATACCGGGCCGCGAGCGACAGGAGCCGCATGGTCTGCCGTTCCCCGCGTGGCATTAAATATGGTCACTGCGGCGCTGGTGGCTCAGAGTGCTGAGGCACTCCGGGGCCTGAATTATGACAAACAGAACTGGCAGCAGGTATTCAGCGGCACCGGAACAATCACTGTCAGATTGCCTGATGGGACAACATTCAGCGGCCCTGCGTGGAACAGCATTATTCAGGCCCTTGCTGTAAAGGCTGATTTGGTCAGCGGCGTGGTGCCAAAAATGCAGGGCGGGACGGGGTTATCCAGTCCCTTTGGCGCAGGGGCAGGTTCATTCTGTGAGGGGAATGATAACCGCCTTAACACCATCGGCGGCAAATCCGGAGGCCAGATAACCAGCCCGTTTGGCAAGGTCAACGCATTGCCGGGAAGCTTTGACTCCCTTTATGCCGGAAACCGGAACTACGGTCTCTACCAGGAACAGATGAATGTACTCGGTGCAGGTTATCTGTATCCGCACATGAGTTTCAAGATGTACTGGCCAGGTCATTACGGCGGGGTGTTTACATGGTCTGCATGGGCAAATGACATGAATCCGGAGTATGTCCTCTCCTGGACAACGGAGGTGGGAAACACGCCGTACATGTGGCGATTTAATGGCAGCAACGGCAATGCCACTACTGCTGGAAACTGGATTAACGGTGGATCGACTGCCGAAATTAAGGAGAAAGTCGAAGACATACAGAATCCGCGCGAAACGATGCGGATAATCCGCGCATGTACCTGGCGACTGAAAACTAAAAATGCTGACGGACGGTTTGGCATCGGTGTTATGGCAGAAGGGCTGTATGAGGCATACCCTGAGGCGAAAGTCACCGTTGGTGATATCGAACTGCGGGACGGGACTGTTGTTAAGGATGCCTTATCTGTGCAGGCTGGAGATTCCGGCGTTCTGGCCGCTGTTCACCACGCAACCCTTATTTCTCTGATGGATGAAAACGAAGCGCAGCAGGAAGAAATCAATCAGTTGAAAGAAGACATGGCGGTGTTTAAGAAAATTGTAGAACAGCTCACTGCCAGATAATTCTGCTCTGGACAATCAACGTGCAATGTCATAAAGCGAAATAACAGGGGGGATCTGCCGCAACCATACCGTATGCAGGAGCATGGCTGCGGCCGACTGGCGAACGTTCGATAGTGCGAGTATGGAATGATTGCCAGTCACGGCGGATTGTACTTAAGCGATATGACGGTTCAAGGCGTTTAATCTGAAACCAGCCACATATCAGCCTCTTCAAACATTTCCTGCACCGTTCGGCTTATCTGTTCTTTCTCGTGCTTGCTGGCGTCAGTGTTGATCGCCGGCAGCGTCATCATCGGTTTAACCCGGACATCAGCATCGGGGAAAATCCGGTGAACCCTCTTAGTTAACTCGCCCAGAATGATATCTTTTGCACCGGGCAGACCATCAAAATTCCTTTTGTCATAAACGAGTTCCACGAACATTGCTTATTGCTCCTTTACTGGATGGATATACAGTATTTATACTGTGTTTTTATCCGGTATTCAAGAGAGGGCGTAAACATGGGCTTTCCTTCACCTGCGGCAGATTATGTTGAAACACGAATCTCCCTCGATCAGCAGCTAATCAGCCAGCCAGCAGCGACTTATTTTATGCGTGCATCGCGTTCACATTTCAGGGAAGGGATAATCCAGGGGGCGCTACTGGTTGTTGATGCGTCACTTTCTCCCTGTGATGGCTCGCTGCTGATCTGCGCGATAGACGGAGAATTTAGGATCAAGCGATATCGGACACATCCTCAACCCCACCTCGTTAATCTGGAGAACGGGAGAAAGGAGGCGCTGCCAGTAGATGATGGCGGTTACAGTTCTGCACCCGCTATATTCGGGGTGATCACGTACATCATTAATGATGCCAGGAATGGAGAGTTCGACGATTGCCCAGTTATGTAATGAAAAAAAAGCCCGTTTATACGGGCTTTCGTTTAGTCATTTTTTCTGGACTTTTGCAATTGTTCAAGCCTTACATGAAGTGATTTAGGGAATAGCTCTGTGTAAACTTGCCACAGTACATTCAGCGACCTGTGGCCAGTAACTTGGGCTACTTCCTCTATACTGAATCCAGCTTCAAAAAGTCTGCTGGCGCCTTCCCTTCTAAGGTCATGATATCTTAGATCCTCAATTCCAAGAGCACTTCTTACCCTTTGGAATCCTGCCGTTACGGAACTGCTTATATAAGGGAATATTAGCTCTGACTTACGCGGCTGGCGCTGGACAATATCCCAGGCTTCTCCGAGTAAAGCGACATTCATGTGGTTCCCTTCTTTTTTACGTGGATCCTTCCTGTCTCTCACCAGCACTGATTTTTGTTTTTCATCGATATCATCCCATCGCAGACGACAAACCTCGCCAATGCGCATGCACGATAAAACTGAAAACATCAGAATATCGACGAATGGGATTTTTGATCCCCGCCTTTGTGAACGTTGCTTCAGGCCTTCGATCAGCATGTCTAGCTCTTCGGATGCTGGTCGACGACTACGCCGATTTGATTTTCCAATTAGTCCCAATTTGAGGAGGTGAGAGCGCGCCTCTTTTGCCGGATTGCCAGTATAGTTAATGCCATACACTGGCTTTGCACAATCAAGTACGCTTCCCAGATAGCTGACGTCATGGCTTACGGTCGCTGGCCCGGCTCCTGCATTATTTCGCAATCGACAGTGCTCTATTACGTCATTTGCGGTTAGAGACAACAGTGGGATAGCTGCAATGTCGCAGTCAACGAGCATATTAAGAACATAGCTTTTTGTTCGTCCTGCTTTGCCACCAGCGTTTGGATCATTGATGTATTTTTGCAACAAATCACGGACTGTTATTCCGGTTGCATCATCAGATGATGGGAGACCATAAAGATCCAGTTCCATAACCCTCTGAGATCCCCATGTTTTAGCATGAGCCTGTTTTGGGAAGGTTTTACTTTCTCTGAATGTGATAACGCCTTTTTCCTTAATTAGCACAGTACAGCGGTAGCGTGGAGTTCCATCAGATTTAAGTCGTTTCTCTATGTTATAGTATGCCATTACTCTGTCTCGTCATTTCAGGTTCCCATGCGTATGGGGTCCTGAGTGGGAACCTGATAAGAGAAAAATATACTTAAATGTCAAAAAATGCACGGTAATCTTGAAATGATAAAAACCAGCCAAACCAGCGTAATGCCTGAAAATACTGACAATCACTGGAATGGTCGGTTTAGTGTTGCTCCTATGCTCGACTGGACGGACAGACACTGTCGCTACTTTTTGCGCTTACTGTCCAGCCAGACGCTGCTCTATACGGAGATGGTAACTACCGGCGCGATCATT
>OJIU01000204.1_pt1 | contig 28730 bp, 32 predicted proteins | sample 1595961 | NCBI WGS metagenome assembly OJIU01 (sample SAMEA4350144, study PRJEB24818) | metagenome | biome: human; feature: gut; material: faeces | place: Denmark | collected 2013-09
CCCTCCGCTTGTTCGTCAGTGTCAGATGGTTATTAGAGACAGGCCTGGGTTGGTTTTCTTTTTCAGATCGTCAAGCATCTGGTGACCGTGGTCCGGACGCATAGGGATCAGGTCCTCTTTGCCCTCGGCTTTACGGCGCTGCTCTTCCTCAACGATCGCTTTCACCACTTCGTACATGTCGACGTCGCCGTTAAGATGCGCCGCTTCATGGAAAGTTTTCGGGTTATCTTCACGCAGCGTGGAGCGCAGATGGGTGAAGTAAATGCGTGGGCCAAACTGTTTGATCATGTCGACCAGGTCGTTGTCCGCCCGCACGCCATAGGAACCGGTACACATGGTGAAACCGTTCGCCATGCTGTTGACCGTATCGACCATCCACTGCATATCTTCCACGGTGGAAACAATGCGCGGCAGGCCGAGGATCGGGCGCGGCGGATCGTCCGGGTGTACCGCCATACGTACGCCTGCTTCTTCCGCCACCGGAATAATCGCCTTCAGGAAGACGGCAAAATTCTCGCGCAGCGCGGCTTTATCGATATCTTTATAACGAGCCAGATGCTGGCGGAACTGGTCAAGCGTGTAGCCCTCTTCCGCGCCAGGCAGCCCGGCGATGATATTACGGGTCAGACGCGTTTTGTCTTCATCGCTCATGGTGGCGAAACGTTCATTCGCCTGCGCGATCTCTTCGGCGGTGTAGTCCGCTTCCGCGCCAGGGCGTTTGAGGATATGTAGCTCAAAGGCGGCAAATTCAATTTGATCGAAACGCAGCGCTTTGGAGCCGTCCGGCAGGACGTATTCCAGGTCGGTGCGGGTCCAGTCGAGAACCGGCATAAAGTTGTAGCACACGGTACGAATGCCGCACTGGGCCAGGTTACGCAGGCTTTGCTGGTAGTTGGCGATCCACTGCTGATAGTTGCCGGAACGGGTTTTAATGTCTTCGTGGATCGGCACGCTTTCAACGACCGACCAGACCAGGCCCGCCTGCTCAATAATCGCTTTGCGTTTGAGGATCTCATCAACCGTCCACACTTCCCCGTTCGGGATATGGTGCAAGGCGGTGACAACGCCAGTTGCACCCGCCTGACGTACATCCGCTAAGGTGACCGGATCGTTAGGACCATACCAGCGCCATGTCTGTTCCATGTTTTATTCCTCGTTTACGTTATGGACTCGACGATATGGCACATAAATTCCTCCTTTTGGTATTACATGTCAACCTGAAGCGAGAAATTGGTTAACCAAATCACGATATCTGCTGATTAGATCGCCAGATTACGGTCAGCCAGACCCGTTTCAATGTAAACATGTAACGCAATGTGACATTCATCGCATCAATGGTTAACCAATATATGTAACATCTCAACCAAAATCATAATAGTTCAACCAAATTAAGGTAGACGTTATATGCACGTTCTCAATATTCTGTGGGTCGTATTCGGCATCGGTCTGATGCTGGTGCTCAATCTAAGATTCAAAATAAACTCAATGGTCGCCCTGCTGCTGGCGGCGCTCTCGGTCGGCATGCTGGCGGGGATGGATTTAATGGAACTGCTGCACACCATGAAATCCGGCTTTGGCAGCACGCTGGGTGAACTGGCGATTATCGTAGTATTCGGGGCGGTCATCGGTAAGCTGATGGTTGATTCCGGCGCGGCGCATCAGATTGCTCATACGCTACTGGCGCGACTCGGCCTGCGCTATGTGCAGCTGTCAGTGATCATTATTGGTCTGATCTTTGGCCTGGCGATGTTCTATGAAGTGGCCTTTATTATGCTGGCGCCGCTGGTGATCGTCATTGCCGCGGAAGCGAAGATCCCGTTCCTCAAGCTGGCCATTCCGGCCGTTGCCGCAGCGACCACCGCCCACTCGCTGTTCCCGCCACAGCCGGGTCCGGTCGCGCTGGTTAACGCCTACGGCGCTGACATGGGCATGGTCTACATCTATGGTATTCTGGTGACCATTCCGAGCGTGATCTGCGCCGGGCTTATCCTGCCGAAATTCCTCGGCAACCTCGATCGTCCAACGCCGTCATTCATGAAGGCCGACGTACCGGTTGACCAGAACAATCTGCCGTCATTCGGTGTGTCTATTCTGGTTCCGCTGATCCCAGCGATCATCATGATCTCCACCACCATCGCCAACATCTGGCTGGTGAAAGGGACGCAGGCGTGGGAAGTGGTCAACTTCTTAGGCTCTTCCCCAATCGCAATGTTCATTGCCATGGTTGTCGCCTTCGTGCTGTTTGGTACCGCGCGTGGTCACGACATGCAGTGGGTGATGAACGCCTTTGAAAACGCGGTGAAAAGCATCGCCATGGTGATCCTGATCATCGGCGCGGGCGGCGTTCTGAAGCAGACCATTATCGATACCGGCATCGGCGATACCATCGGCATGCTGATGTCACACGGCAATATCTCTCCGTACATCATGGCGTGGTTGATAACCGTGCTTATTCGTCTGGCAACCGGTCAGGGCGTGGTCTCCGCCATGACGGCGGCGGGGATTATCAGCGCCGCCATACTCGACCCGGCTACCGGTCAACTGGTCGGCGTCGACCCGGCGTTACTGGTGCTGGCGACAGCGGCAGGCTCCAACACCCTGACCCATATCAACGATGCCTCGTTCTGGCTGTTCAAAGGCTACTTTGACCTGTCGGTGAAGGATACGTTGAAAACCTGGGGTCTGCTGGAGCTGGTGAACTCCGTGGTTGGGTTGATAATCGTGTTGATCATCAGCATGATTGCATAACATCGATACCGCTCTGGCTTATAGCGCCAGAGCGGTTTTCCATCCTGCCTCAACAATCCTCAATAATCAGATACACCGCCTTCACCGGGCCATGCACCCCAACCACCTTGATAAGCTCAATATCTGCCGTCGAGCTGGGTCCACTGATGATGTTAATACACGATGGCATACGCTCACCGGCCTGCGCCTTCTGATGCAGTTTTTCTGCCAGCTGCGCCACGCGCGGCAGGATGGTGCTTTTACGCAGCACGAAAATCGAGGACTCCGGCAACAGGCTGAGGGAGCGCCCGCGCTCCGGTGCGGAAAACAGCACCACGCCGCCGGACTCGGTCAGGCCATATTCGGCAAACACTACGCCGACTTTCGCCTGCTCGGCCTGGGTAATATTTTCGCTACCACGCGCCGGATCCCAGACCACGGCGTTGCATTCCTGCTGCAAGCGTTCGGTGATGCCCAGCTCCACCAGCCGGCTGTCGCCGCTCAGCACCACCGGCTGCTGACCCAATTCTTCGCACAGGCGCAGCGCCGCATCTGCGGCCTGGTCCTCGCGGGTCAGTTCGCAGCGGGCCAGCATCACTTCGCTGGCAAACTGGATAAACGCATCGCAGCGCTGCTCGGGGCTAAGCTCGGTCAGGCGCTCGTTGGCAAAGTTGTTAACCGGTGCGGCATCCGCTTGCGGCTCGAAACGCAGCGGGCGACCCAGCGCCTGGGCGATGGTGTTTAAAAACGCGGTACGGTTATCCATTCTTTTTCTCCTGCGCCTGATGTTTCTTAAACCAGCTGCGGAAGCTCTCGCCGTCAGCATCAGGCAGATCGCGCGCCTCCATCCAGTCACCAATCGCGCCAACCTTGAGCGGCGTTTTGCCACCATTGATAAACCAGCTCGCCGCATGCGCGCCCGCCATCATCCCGACTTTCCACAGCCCCGGATGGCTATTGGCATAGGCGAACATTTTGATCGCCCGCCGTTCGGCTTTCGGCGTAATGCCCTCTTCGGCCATCACCCGGCGATGACGCAGGATCAGTTTTGATAGCGGAATACGCACCGGGCAGACGCTGTCACAGGCCGTGCATAAAGAACAGGCGTACGGCAGGTCTTTAAAATCTTTATAGCCGCCGAGTAGCGGAGAAATTACCGCGCCGATAGGGCCGGGATAGATAGAGCCATAGCCGTGTCCGCCGATGTGGCGGTACGCCGGACAGGTGTTCATACAGGCTCCGCAGCGAATGCAGCGCAGCACATCGCGAAACTCTGAGTCCAGCACCTGCGAGCGACCGTTATCGACAATCACCAGATGGAACTCTTCCGGTCCGTCAACGTTATCCGCCTCACGCGGGCCGGTCAGCCAGGTGTTGTAGCCCGTCAAACGTGCGCCCACGGCGCTGCGCGCCAGCATGGTGATCAGCACATCCACCTCGGCAAAAGTCGGTGCGATACGCTCCATGCCCATCACCGCAATGTGCGTTTTCGGCAGCGTGGTGCACATGCGCGCGTTGCCTTCGTTGGTCACCAGGCACACCGAGCCGGTTTCCGCCACGGCAAAGTTACAGCCGGTAATGCCGATTTCGGCACTGAGGAAATCCTCACGGATTTTCTGGCGAATGAATAAGGTCATGGCTTCCGGCGTTTCCGGGCCGTCGTAGCCCAGACGTTCGTTCAGCACCCGGCGGATCTGGTAGCGATCTTTATGAATAGCCGGGACCACGACGTGCGAAGGCGGATCCTGATCCAGTTGCAGGATGTACTCGCCGAGATCGGTTTCGATCACCTGAATTCCGGCATCCTGCAGCACATGGTTGACGCCGATCTCTTCGGTCACCATCGACTTGGACTTCACCACCTTCTTCGCATTTTTACTCTGCGCAACCTGCAGAATATAGCGGGTGGCGTCTTCTTTGGTTTTGGCGAAATAGACGTGCCCGCCGTTTTCCGTCACTTTCTCGGAGAGTTGATACAGGTAAGCGTCGAGGTTGCTCAGAACGTGATCGCGGATCTGGCAGGCACGATCGCGCCAGTCATCCCAGTGGCCTAACTCATCGACCATTTTTTGTCGATTCGCGCCGATACGCTCCTGCGCATTGGCCACGGCTTTACGCATGATCGGATCTTCTATCTGCTGACGGATGCGCAGTTTAAATTCTACATCGCTGGTTTTTATCGACATCTCTTTCTCCTCAGCGGCTCATCAGCACTTCAGCAATATGCATCACTTTGACCGGCTGGCCTTCTCGTTGCAGTCGACCGCCAATATTCAGCAGGCAGCTAACGTCAGCGCCAATCAAATATTCCGGCTTCGCATCCATCAGATGTAAGACTTTCTCTTTCACCATCTCGCCGGATATCTCGGCCATCTTGACCGAGAACGTCCCGCCAAAGCCGCAACAGGTGTCCTGATCGGCAAATGTCAGCAGCTCCAGCCCGCGCACGTTTTTCAGCAGCGTGAGCGGCTCTTCCTTCACCCCCAGCTTGCGGGTCAGGCTACAGGAGGGATGATACACGGCGCGGCCCTGCAGGCTGGCGCCCACGTCCACCACGCCAAGTTTGTTGACGATAAAGGAGGTGAGATCCTGCATACGGGCGGCAACGTTCTCAGCACGCAGCGCCCATTCCGGTTCATCGGCAAGATACGTCGGGTAGCTTTTTACTGCGTAGGTACAGGAGCCCGCCGGAGAGATAATCGGGTAGTCGTTGTCTTCCAGCGCGGCGATCAGGTTTTTCATCCCTGGGATCGCCTCTTTGATGTAACCGCTGTTGATAGCCGGCTGACCGCAACACCCTTGCTTCTCAGGGAAATTCACGCGACAACCCAGTTTTTCCAGCAGCAAAACGGAGTCTCGTGCCATCCGTGATTTCAGTGCGTCACCAATGCAGGTAACAAAGAAATTTACATTCACAATAACTACTCCATTGCTTCATTTCTGTTTGTTGCGCTTGATATCGCTATATCAAGCAAAGGTTCAGCCGTAATTCACGCCCAGTTTTCTGTTTTTTGGTTCTACCAACGCCTGGGTTCATGGTGATGCTCTGATCGTTTTCCTTTGATGACGACTCTCCTCTTCTTATATCAGGACAATCGCAAATGTCTGTATTTTCATTTGTATGACAAAACCAAATAATCCCCTAATCGACTCACACATGCAATACCCTGGTTTATTTATTTCGGCCTCGCTCACATTTTTATATAGGAAACCACAGCGTTATTAACACCTTAGAAAACAGTTTCAAGTGATTACCACTGTTGTCACTACCATTATTAAAAAGGTTATGAAATAACTACTTATAGGTATTTAACCGGCATTTAAGTATATTTACCCGGCATTAAATTTTAATTAAAAGATTACAATAGTTACAAAACTACAAATCATAATTACTTTATTCACTGAAGCGATTCAGTTTACATACTTTATTACAACAGCAATGTAGCCTCCCCGCCATAAATATAAATCAGGTTTAATGAACCAATCGGGAATAGCAATGAACGAATATTTTATGTTTGCCCTGGCACTCTCTCCGTTACTACTGATGGTATTTTTAATATTGAAATTGAAAATGCCCATCCATTATTCCGTGCTGATCTCTTTAGTATTCACCGCCGCGCTGTCGGCCATATTCTGGGAGATGCCCGTACAGAATCTGAAAGTCGCGATAGGCTATGGCGCACTGAAGGGGTTATGGCCGATTGTGATTGTGATCCTCGGCGCTATCTTCAGTTATAACGTCATGCAGGCGACCAAAGCGCTGGATATTCTGCGCGATATTCTCGCCAGCATTAGCGAAGATAAGCGTATTCAGGTGCTGCTGATTTCATGGTGCTTTGGTGGATTTCTTGAAGCCGCGGCGGGTTATGGTACGGCGGTCGCCATTCCGATCGGCATTCTTATTGCGCTGGGATTCAACCCGCTGAAGGCGGCGATTGCCTCTCTGGTGGCAAATACCGTTCCCACTGCATTCGGCGCGGTCGGGATCCCGGTTTCTATTCTGGCGGAACAGGTTAACCTGCCGGTTTATACCTTAGGCGGAACTATTATTCTGCAGCTCGCGCTGTTTAATATTCTGCTGCCGTTTGTGATTGTCTGCATTATTGGCGGCGGCCTGAAAGCCATTCGCGGCGTATTTCTGATCACGCTGATTTGCGGTATCACCACGCTGGTTCCACAGTATTTTGTCGCCATCCATCTTGGCGCGGAATTACCTGCCTTTGCCGGGAGCCTGGTCAGCCTGCTTGCCGTGGCGATGGTCAGCCGCCTGCGCAAAGGGAAAACCGATCCCGAGTGGCGCATTGAGGTCAGCCATACCCGCGAAACCACGCCGCGCTCGGCAAAAGTGTTGTTCCGCGTTGGCTCTATCTATCTGTTTATTTTTGTGTTTATCCTGCTGTGTTCGCCACTTTTCCCGACAATAAAAGGCGCAGCGTCTCAACTGGCCTCGGTGCTGCATTTCACGTTGGCTGACGGCAAAACGATGGCGCTGAAAGTTGAATGGGTGACCACGCCGGGGATGCTGATAATCTTTGCGACCATTATCGGCGGTTTCATTCAGGGAGCGTCCGCGCGCGGAATGCTGGAAGTGTTTATCAAAACCATTTTCCAGCTTAAAAATTCCATTGTTGCGATTATGGCGATCGTCGCGCTGGCCACGGTGATGGATCTCAGCGGGATTATCTCCACGCTGGCCCAGTCGATTGTTGATTTGACCGGCAGCTCATACGTCTTCCTCGCCCCGGTGATTGGCGCGCTGGGCACGTTCGTTACCGGCAGCGATACCAACTCGAACATTCTGTTCGGCAAGCTGCAAACCATTGCCGCCAGTAAACTGCATATCGATCCCAACTGGCTGGCGGCGGCCAACACCTCTGGCGCAACGGGCGGAAAAATGATTTCGCCGCAGAGCATCGCTATTGCGGTTTCGGCCACAAAAATGGACGGCCAGGCCAACCAGATAATGTCTGGCACCATGAAATACTGCTGCGCCTACATTGTGATCCTCGGCCTGAAAGTCGGTCTGTTTTATTACTGGTTTATGGCGTAAACCCTTGTCAACCCCGTCAAATTCGCGGCAACCGTATTTGACGACGCGGTGACCAAAAAGGTTTACACCGCCCCGGGAACGGAACGGGGTGACAGACTTTACGATTTGTCGGCGCTGACTAAAATAGCGCCGATGTTTCAAATCGAGGATTGTTGTTATGTTGTTCTGGAAAAAGATGGTGAAGAAGTTCGACGCCTTTTCCGCGTTGATCCCACCACGCTACTTCCGCGTGTAATACCAGGCACTTATGCCTGATGGCGCTTCGCTTATCAGGCCTACGTTTCACACTCATTTGTAGGCCTGCGTTTCACGCTCATTTGTAGGCCGGATAAGGCGCGAGCCGCATCCGGCAGCGACAGCAGCAAATGCTCACCCCTTTCTCTTACGCAGTCCGCACGCTCTTAACACCCTGACCCAAATACGCAGCCACGCAAAACGGTAGACCAGCGGATGTTGAAGCCGCAGCAATGTCAGAAACATACAGCCTCCTTGCGGCGCTACAGTACCGTTGCCTGATAGCGAATCTGCGGCTCCATTATCTGGTGACGCGCGTCTATCAGCCGCAGTTCATACGAGTCGCGCTCTTTCGTTAGTCGCATCACCGCGTCAACAACACTGGTGGTCCGCTCCAGCGCCAGCTTGTCCTCATAACCATTGAGCAGTGAGGCCAGCATCACGCTGCAAATCAAATCCCCTACGCCCACCGGCATTTTGGCAAAACTATACAGCGGCCGGGCGATGTGTAACGTCTGTTCCGCCGTCACCAGCAGCATTTCAAACGCCTGTTTGTCACGCGAGCAGTCGCCGAGATGCTTCACCAGCACCTTCTTTACGCCCCACGACACCAGTTGCCGCGCAGCTTCCACTACCTCGTCAAAACTACGCAGTTGTCTGCCCGTCAGCACGCCCAGCTCATAGAGATTCGGTCCCATTATGTCGGCCAGTTGAATGGCGTCATCGACAAAAAAGGACTCCACGCCCTGCGCGACAATACAGCCTTTTTGCGGGTCGCCCATTACCGGATCGCAAAAATAGAGCGCCTGCGGATTACGCTGACGAATGGTGGTGACCGCGTGTTTCACCTCTTCACAATGGCGTTTATCTCCAAGATACCCGGACAATACGGCATCGCATTGCGTCAGCTTTTGCAGGTCATCCAGCCCGCTGATGATGGCGCTCAACTCACCGTGCGGCATCGCCATGCCCTGCCACATCCCGTACTGGGTGTGGTTGGAAAACTGTACGGTGTAAAACGGCCAGACATCGATCCCCGAAAGCTGCATCGGCAACACGGCGGCTTTATTTCCGGCATAGCCATAAACGACTGACGACTGAACAGACAACACGTTTTTCATTTTAACTCCGTCTAACGAAACGTTGGCAGCAGACCAAATACGTCCAGAACAACCGTCAGATAAACAACCGCCCCACAGACAATCACCAGGTTGAGCACGGTGTTATTACACGGCGCGGTATAGCTGGCGGTCGGAAAACGTTTCCGTGCCGCTTTCACCAGGAACGGCGGCAGGATCACGCTCCAGATGGTAAAGGCCAGACCGGCGTAACCAATCGCGTGCACAAAACCGTTCGGGAAGAAGAAGCACACGGCGGCTGGCGGGAAGTAGGTCACCAGCGCGGTTTTCAGGCGGCCCATGCCGTCATCCGGGAAGTGAAACAGATCGGCGATATAATCGAACAGGCCAAGCGTCGCCGCCAGCAGTGAACTGGCTACCGCGAAGTTGCCGAAGAAGGTCAGGATCAGATCCATATAACGGCTGGTGAACAGCCCGCTAATGGCCTCGACAAACACGTCGATATTGCCGCCTTTGGCAATAATTGGCGGGAACGAGGAGCGACTAATGTTGCCCATCGTCACGCCCAACCAGAAGATATATAGCAGCAGGGCAAACAGTGTGCCGATGATAATCGAACGCGTAATATTCGGGACCCCGCTCGTACCATACAGCTTAACCAGGCTCGGCACGTTACCGTGAAAACCAAACGAAATAATGCAGAACGGCAACGTCATCAGGATATACGGCAGGTACTGCGAATCGGGCAGCGCCACCGCCACGCTATCGACCAACTTTGCCACTTCAATATGGCCAACCAGCCCCGAGAAGGTGGCAAAGAACGCGATAAACTTACCGATAATCAACACGGTAGTAATACGTCCAACCAGCAGGGAGCTGTACCAGGCAATCGCCCCGACCAGCATACTGACAATCACCACCGAGATATTCGCCGGAAAGCGCACGCCGCTGTATTTGAACACGGTTTGCGCCATCACCGCCGACGAACCGGAGATATAGGCATAGGTCAGAATATACAGCACAAAGCCGAAAGCGATACCGACAACGATATTCCACTTACGGCCTAATAAATCCTGAGTAAAGGTATTAAAACTGGCACCAGCGCCATAATGCAGGTTTACTTCGACCAGCATCAGACCGGTTAATAACATCATGATGGCGATAAAGAGAAGAATAACTGACGCACCGGGAAACCATACGCCGGCCATCGCTATCGGCAGGGAAAACATCCCGCCACCCACTACGGTCGCGATAACCAACATGGTTCCGCTAATCAGTCCGGGGGTACTACTCTGTCGCTCAATGGCATTAATATCCATGATAAATGTTCCTGTAGACTATTCGTTATAATTACAGCTGTCATTTGTACATCATGCGGATAATAAAAATGTCGGAGTCAGGGTTTACTTTTTTTAGTTATGTCACGGTAACGGGCACCGCAAAGGCTTCCTGTTCATGGAAAAGAAAGACAAAAAAGCCCCATCCTGAGATGGGGCCATAATTATTATTTAGATATAGTCAAAGCGTGCAGTAAAGAAACGCAACTGCTTCGGCTCATAAATAAACTTCAGCCCGCGAATATCTTCTTTGTGCTGGTAAAGTTTAATAATACCGTCAGCCACGACATCCATATGCGCGTAGGTATAAACGCGGCGCGGAATAGTCAGACGCACGGTTTCCAGTTTCGGTCTGTGGTGTTCACCGGTCACGTTATTACGGCCCGCAGAGATAATTCCGCGTTCCATACTACGTACGCCCGTTTCCACATAGATGCTGGCAGCCAGGCTTTGCGCCGGGAACTCGTCCTGCGTCAGATGCTCGCAGAAGCGACGCGCATCGAGGAATACCGCGTGACCACCCACCGGTTCAACAATCGGTACGCCAGCGGCTTTCAGCTTGTCACCCAGGTAGCGAACCTGCTTTACGCGGTGCTCAATGTACTCATACTGCATGGCTTCGCGCAGGCCAATCGCCATAGCTTCCATGTCGCGTCCGGCCAGGCCGCCGTAGGATGGCATCCCTTCGTAGACCACGACTAACTCTTTGGCAGAAGAGAACATTTCGTCATCATTCATGCACAGGAAGCCGCCGATGTTCACCAGACAGTCTTTTTTACCACTCATGGTACAACCGTCGGCGTAGCTGAACATCTCATGCACGATCTCGGCGATGCTCTTGTTCTCAAAGCCCTGCTCTTGCTCTTTGATAAAGTAGGCGTTTTCTACGCAGCGGGTGGCGTCGTAGAACACTTTAATGCCGTGTGCTTCTGTCAGTTCACGTACCGCACGCATGTTTGCCATCGAGACCGGCTGTCCGCCCGCGAGGTTAACCGTCACCGCCAGGCAGATATAGGCAATATTCTCGGCACCTTTTTCGTCAATCAGCTTTTGTAATTTTTTAAGATCAATATCACCTTTAAACGCAATATTCAGACCGGCATCGTGCGCTTCGTCACGAACGATATCGACAAATACCGCACCATTTTTTTCCTGGTGATAACGGGTAGTGGTGAAATACATATTCCCGGCAACATATTGCCCCGGTTTAATTGCCAGCTGCGATAACAGGTTTTCTGCGCCGCGTCCCTGGTGAGTCGGAACAATATGTTTAAAACCGAACAGTTCCTGCACGGTTCTTTCCAGATGATAGAAGTTTTCGCTGCCCGCGTACGCTTCATCACCCATCATCATTCCGGCCCACTGCTTATCGCTCATTGCGTTAGTGCCACTGTCGGTCAGCAGGTCAATATAAATATCTTTCGAATTTAACAGGAAAGTATTGTAACCCGCTTCCTGCATTTTCTTAAGGCGTTCGTCACGCGGGATCATAGATACAGTTTCAACGCTTTTAATACGGAAGGGTTCTGCCGGATAATTCATTTTGTTTCTCCAGTAACAGTGGTCATGTACGTATTAATGTGAAGTAAAGCATATCGAGTTCATCAATAAAGTCTGATGAAATATAACTATTCGCCTCCTGATCCAGGGGGAGAAATAATGTGGAGGCACTATGCAAGATTTAATTGATTATGGAAATAGCCCGGTCAACATTAATCACTGGCAATAATTTAAAAAGCTGTAAATGTGAGTGATGCAAATCACACGTCATTTTTTTACCCGTTCATATTCAACAAGTTTTTTTTGCGTGTAGATTTGTCGTTCACGGTTGTGCGCCCACAGAGGGGGGGAAATACTGAAAACTTAACTTTCCAGGCTGTGCTCATAATGTATTGCTCAATGAGTACACCCCATTTTGTGAGAGTCAGATCACTTCGCGGGTTTATATTTGTGATTCACATCACTAAAAGTGTAAAGCAAAGTGTACAAAACAGTCTTGTTTCAGAGTTTACTATTTGCTTCAGTGAGTTAGATCACATTTTTATCCAGATGCCGACAGGCACTGTTTTCTGGAACGAGGGGATATTCAGGCGTGCAAAAGGCAATGAATTTATACGGTGAATAATACCGGATTTATTGGGATGAGGGGGTTTTCTATTTATTCCGAAAGCGTGCTATTCGCGCTTATTTCATTGTATTTACATCTGGACTTAGCCCAAGATACTGGGGTAATTTACAGGGGTTTTATTAGCGCGATGCGAAGGTGCGCCAACACCTGCGCATCGCTAATCACAGTAACTATTAAGTGAGAATAGTCGCCATGACTGATACGCATTGTATTGCAGTTTCATTTGATCCAGAAGTGCACACCGTAGATAACCGTCGCCTGAAGGTGGGTTATGCGAGCCGTTATCCTGATTACAGCCGTATTCCGGTGAAGTACGTGCGCTTTCCGTCCATCATGATGAAGGGCTGTGGCTGAAAGCCGCCGGATTCGACACCGGCACCCGCGTTGATGTACGCGTAATGCAAGGCTGCATCGTACTCACCGCCCGCGCCGCCGAACCCGAAGAGTCAGAACTGATGCAATCGCTGCGCGCCGTGGAAAAGCTCTCCGCGCGCAAGCAAAAGCAGGTGCTGGAGTTTATCGGGGTGATTGCGGGGAAAGGGTTGAAGGGGTGAGAGTGTAATTGTCATTGAGGCGCCTGTGGGCGCCTTTTTGAGCGTTTAGCACAGCATATTTTTCAGTTCTTCTGGGGTATACGGCGGCATGCGCCGGTGCAGCATAGCATGACAATTTGGACACACAGGGATCAGGTCATTGATGGGATCAAGGCGGTAGTCTTCTTTTATTACTGATAAGGGTACCAGGTGATGTACATGGATAAACCCTTCAGCAATCTTACCGTAGACCTTTGACATATCCATGCCACACACTTTGCACTGATAGCCGTGGTGGTGAAGCGCTGCCTGTCGGGTATTGCGGTCGCGCTCATAGCGATTCACGGTCACCTGAGTCGCTGCCCCCTCGATATATTCAGTTTGCGCCTCGAGTTCTTCAGGGAAGATCGTGTCGCTCACCACCGCAGCACGATTTTTATCCTGAACAATATGAAAACCTTGCTCAGTCAATAATCTAACGCATTTCGAACTGATACCGCCGGAGAAATCCTGAGGGGTAAACGCTTTGCCCGTCAAAAGCGTCGCCGCAATTCCGGCAATAGCTTTTGATGGATAGCGTCGCCCCTGAAATTCCAGCTCATAAAGTCGTGCCTCTTTGAAACGATGCGAGAAGCCCGAGTCATAGGCGTGAATGGCCTTGATGATGTACTCACGCGGTAGCGTGTCAGGTAATTCATTCATGGGGCAGGTTCCTTAACTAAAGGCTTTCTGAAATAACGGCATTCGATAAAGTGACGTCGATAGTGTATCGGCCTCACACCTGTTGATCAGGTGATATTTTGCGAGCATCATCGCAATTATTTACCTGATAATGAAATCAATGACTTCCAGTAAAACACTGCAACAGGTAATTGCCGACATCACCATCTGGCGTAAAGGCGAGCAGCGCGCGCCGCACAAGCCCCTGCTGCTGCTTCATGTGCTGGCGGGTTATCAGCAGGGTCATGGTCGCCTGTTTGACTACGGTACGGAAGTTCGCGACCCGTTGCATAGCCTGCTGGAACGATTTGGACCACAACGCGCGCAGTACCGCCCGGATATGCCCTTCTGGCGCTTACAGGGAGACGGGTTCTGGGAGCTACAAAACGCCGAGCATTGTTCAACGTCCGGTTGCAGCAAACAGCCCCCTGCCGGAGAACTGGTGACGCATAACGTTGCAGGAGGCTTTGATGAACAGCATTTTGCCCTACTGAAAAAGAACAAGAATCTCATTAATGCCCTGGCCCAACAAATCCTCGAGGCGCACTTCACCGAAAGCATTCAGGAAGAGATCGCGGATGAACTGGGATTTGATATCCTGCAAATCCGCAAACAGCGGGACCCATTGTTCCGCCAGCAGGTTCTGCGTGCCTATAACTATGAATGCGCCATTTGTGGCTTCAATATGCGCCACGACAGCACCTCTGTCGCCCTGGAAGCCGCCCATATCAAATGGAAACAGCACGGCGGCCCGTGCGAGATTTCAAACGGCCTTGCGCTGTGCGCAATCCACCATAAAGCCTTTGATAAAGGTTCGATTGGGCTGGATGAGAGTATGCGGGTTCAGGTTTCACCCGCAGTAAATGGCAGCGGCATAGTAGGCAGACTATTCTGGGATTTTTCCGGGAAGGAGATTGCTCTACCGATGATACGCGAGAATTATCCAAAAGAAGGGTTTGTGGAGTGGCACAGGAAGGAGGTGTTTAGGGGGTGAGTGCGAAGGCCGGACTCGAATTTCAACATTAATCAACTGAATTATAAGAAATTAATAATCCATGTATGGTTGATGTATACTCAGTTGTATACTCAATTGTTTTTTACTTCAAAACCAGACAGTAATGAATCTACAAAATCACGCGAAGCACTGCAACCTAACGCGATTGTTCCATCTCAGACAAAGAAAGCTTAGTGAAGTTGCACTTCTTTGCTAATGACTTGTTAAAAATGTTTTTTCTCTCCATATATTACTGTATATCTGAACTCTTCATTCAAGGGGCTCTAAGGGATAAGAATGTCAGACTCAATAATCAAAAGCTATGGTGGGATACTCCGGTTTGGAGCAGGATTCAGCATCGTTCTGATGACGCTCACTGCCATTTTCATCTGGTTTTATCTTACGTGGATTGGCCGTCTAGATATATTCCTTCAAGCTGTCACTTTTAACGAACTATTCTCCTTCTCTGGAATTATATTTTTAAGTAGCATTATATTGTTCTGTGGCGTACTGTTTCTACCTTGCTTGTTAGGATGCCTCGTTATACATAGCAATCAAAATAATGCAAAGTCAAAGCAAAAGAAAATAATTCTAGCACGTGTTTATGCTGGGAGCTCTTTTCTATGTATAACTTTTGTCGCTTTAATATCTTTGTTTGACATAGACTCAGGAGAATTCATCTTCATAACTTTGATGTTATTGACAGGCACTGTTAGTACTTTTATTGCATTAATTCTCCAGAGAAAATATATACACACTCACCTGAAGTCACTAAACACAATAACGAAGATAAAAGCTCTACTATTAGATTATTCAATGAAACCCTTTATATTGGGAATCAATTGCTGGTTAGTAGTCTTCCCAATGATATTATTGAGCAAATTCTTACACATCGAAAATGGAATGGATGACTACCAGCAAACCTCGTTATTCCTTTTATATGGCACATTAGTAATAATAATCAATATATTCCCATGCATCTTCTTTTTACGACAAGATTTTTCTAGTGGATGGTTTAAACCTCTGAGAAATACTACAGGTGTTGTTTTCGCTTTATTACTACTGTCATCATCCTTCATGCACGTCATTCCGTTACTGATTGTCAACTTTGCATTTCGGATGACTGGGATGACAATCATGGAACCAGTTACAATTGCTGTCAAAACGGATGAAATTCCTTCTGAAATGCTTCATAGCAGAGGATGGGAGTATCAGCTATCAGAGGATAGAAAATTTAGCTTAGTATCAGGAGTTATCTTTTTTTCATATGGCGGAGTTTATCTTGTCTGTCCTAAAGAAACGACTCAAAAATTTCGTGAAAGCATAATCTTCGACATACTGTCTGATGAAATAGAAAAAAAGGCCAGAGAAGAAATAAAAAAATCAGCCCAGCAATGTATTGCAGTGGATAAAAGTGTTTTAAACTTTTGAACCCGTGTTTTGTAAACTCTCAAACCTAATGCATACACTAATAGCAGGCAGAGTAATCTGCCTGCTATTGGTGAGAATAGTAAATCCTATACAGTAGATTAATCAGATTTTTTTCTTGGACTACCAATAGCCTGTCGCGCCTGCAAAATATCGGCAGCCCGAAGATAGGGTGATTGTTCCTGACAGCTAAATTCCCTGTAGTTGATACGAACCAGCTCGTACTCTTCCACCAGAAAATTAACATCGTCAATTAAAGTGATACAGGCATCAATGTGATCCTAAATAACGGAGTATCGTTCAGAGCCAAACCATAGTGTTGAGTCAACAGATGTGACAGCAGTGTTTGCCTGGTGGTCACAGGGGACGGGCGTGACGATGCCGTCCGCGCGGGGGACGCAGAAAGAGTTTGCATAAGGTTTCTCTCTTTGTAAGGGCGTTTAAAAGAAAGGTGGTACGGGGTTTACGTGGTTGTTTTGGATGTCGGGTAAATCGTGAGGTAAACATAACCACAACTGCCCAACGTGTCGGCTTCGCATGTCAGCCCTTTCGCATACAGGGTCACGGCATGCTGGTGACGGGGATTAAGTTCACCGCTGGTCAGCATCAACTCCAATTGCTTTAACAACAGCGGAAAAGCCTGGTCCAGATGACGTAAATCTGCCTCGCTGAACTGGCCGGTGATACTGGTCCGGTCAGACAGATAATGCAGACGGTTTCCTTCCTGCACAAGACGCGCGCTGAAATGCGGCGTGATGGCGCATTTCAGCCCCCATTGCAGCGTATCCGTGACTTTATTGCCGGTATCTTTTTTCATGTTGATGTTCCTGTGCTGGTGGTTAGTTGAGAGTGATGCTGCGAAGAATGACATACGGGCCGTTGCGGTCCTGACGGCGTTCGGCAAAGACGGCCAGTACGCCACTGACATCCTGCACCTCTCGTCCGTAGTAGTGGCAGACGCTGCCAGACCAGTAATATTTTCCGGTACAGAAGCGAAACAACCGCGACTGCGGATGCTGGCGGTATATCGTCATCGCCTGACGTTTACTGATAATTTTCATGCTGTTGCTTTCCTCTGGGGTTACAGCCATCCCCGCTCGGCAAATGAGACAATATCCATTCCGCCAACCACCAGGTGATCCAGCAGCCGGATATCCACCAGGTCGAGTGCCTGTTTAAGACGCTCTGTGATTCGTCTGTCGGCACCGCTGGGTTCTGAATGTCCTGACGGGTGATTGTGTGCGAGTACGGCCGCTGCAGCGTTGTGTTTCAGACCTGCCTTCACCACTTCGCGGGGATGCACACTTATGCTGTTGATGGTTCCAAGGAACAGCATGTCATCGGCGATTAGCCGGTGCTGGTTGTCGAGCCACAGAACAGTGAAGGCTTCGCGGTCAAGTGGGGAAAGCTGCAGGCGTAGCCAGTCGCGGACGGCGTGACTGGAAGTAAAGGCCACGCCGGGTTCACGTAACTGTCGCTCCAGTAGAGTCAGCGCTTCCTGGATGGTTCGCTGTGCAGAGACGGGTAATTCACAGGCAAACAGCGGTAGTTGCTGTTTCATGGTCATCCCCTTCAGTCGATGAGGTGCATGATGGCGCTGCATTCGGGGTGGCGAAGGGCATAATCCCGTAGGTGGTAATAATGCGCCGTCATGGCATCACATTCCGTACGGCAGGCATGATGGCTGTATTCCAGCAGACAGGCCGCGATACCGGCCGCCATGGAGCTCATTTCGGCGCGGTTGCCATTCATGGTATTGAACAGTGTCCACTGTCCATCGTTCTCATCATCCGACTCGGGGGCCATAAAGGCCCCACCATTGCTGAGTGTGTAAAAACGCCAGATGCCGCCGCTGTAATTTTCACAAAGCCGGTCCATCCAGCCGAAGATATGGGGCTCCAGCAGTATCCACTGCGGGATACTGCCAAAGTGCTGCGGCCAGAAATGAAGTCGCTGTGCATCAGGCAGCAAAGTAGCGGTGATGAGAGCCGCGTTGTCAGTACTGGCGGACGTGTACAGACTGGTGGTGTGACTCATGGGATGTTCCTTATGAAAGATAATCATTGAGGTCCCGCTGAACGGGGCCTTACGGTTGAGAGATAGATTCCGGGGGACAGAAAGATGGGGTATTGGCAGATTAGGTCGTCCAGGCAGAAGACCAGATGACATCCACTTCAGCTCAGCGCCTGCTGCAGTTCTTCAGCCATAACCCATAACGCGCGATTCAGCTTAATGTCGCCGTCGATACCATTGACGGCTCTCGTCCGACTGCGTTTCCCCTGCACTGAACGGCCGGACAGACCACCTTTACTCAGGTTTTCCTGAAGCCGGTTAAAGACGCTCCACAGGTCATTCTGATCATCCTGCCAGCGGCGGGCACTCAACACCTGAGATTCGGTGACGGGCTGATGCTCCTCGCCAAAACGGTACGTCAGGGCTGCTTTAGCCAGCGCCTGCTGCGCCGGAGGGGGCAGCAACAGAGACTGCATGGCATCTCGCTTCTCCTCCACCCGGTCAAATACCCCGAGCACTTCATAAGCGCCTTCAATGACTTTCTCCACCACATTTCCTTTATGGGGCACCCGTACTTCACCCAATGACGTCCCGCAGACCAGACCGTTGCAGCAGACGCAGCGGAACAGCCCCGGCAACATCTGGTAGCTGCTGGAGCCATCATGACTATTAAGCAGGATAATTTCCGGGACCTGCTGGCCGGTGATTTGCCCGGCACGGCGCAGGCGCAGCATGTGTTTTGTATGCTCCCGGCGGCTCTGGTCACGGACGCGTGTCTGGCAGGCAAAGAACGGCTGAAAACCTTCACGCTGCAGGCTCTCCAGCAGGGTGATGGTGGGAATATAGGCATAGCGTTCACTGCGTGAAGCATGCTTCTCTTCACCGAACACGCTGGGGGTATGTTGCATCAGTTCGTCATGGGTTAAGGGGCGATCGCGGCGGATCAGGTTCACGCGACCAAAGCGGCTGGCTAATTTCATGGGGGTTACCTTTATGGATGACATAAACGAAAAAGCCCTGCTCGTATGAGCAGGGCTTCAGAGGGGGTGTATCAGGGAATGACGAGATTCTTTAATGACAGCGAAAGTTACCGCGCGGTTATTTCGGGTCCGTATCGGCCTGGCTATTCCCTGCCGGTAAAGTGGCTTCAACAGGCGCAGCGGTTAAGCCACCCTGGATAATTTTGTGTTTAGCAAAAGCCTCCGGCATCGCATTAATGCAGTAAGTGATATAAAAGACATTGAAGATAATGACGTAGAACACATTCATCTTCAGCTCAAACTTAAAGGTGTTCAGTACATAGCTCTGCAGCGCAGTGCGGGCTTTGAAAGCCCAGATGATGTACATCACACCGCTGGCAATGGACAACACGCCGCCGAGCATGGCAATGGCGTCCATAGTCGGGTCATAACCATAGAGTTCCGGGTCGGTGGTGCCCATCACACTGAGTTGGCGCGAAATACCGTAGCAGATGGCTATCCACAGCACGTAAAGGTCAGAGGAAAACGAGACTTTCGTGGCGTCGATAATGATGCCTTGTTTACGGTAGAGCCACATCAGTGGATAGATACCGAAGGTGACGAAGGAGAGTAATACAAAATTTAGCGTTTTTGTGTTAAGACGAGTCCCGAGCATGGTGATGTCGGTCATAAATGATTTCCTTATTATTCGGGAGATTTATTCTGGAGGATGAATTTGTCGATAATGCGGGGGGTTATGGAGCAGCAAATCCAGAAATACAGCCATCCGTCCCGAATTCAGGAATGACTTCGGAGGAACCCTGCAACGTAAAGGCGGCTGCCTTCACTCCATCGCCTGAAACAATCACTTTTTTACCCTTACGTAACTGGTTCCAGCCAAAACCAAAATTATCTGAACCAGCATGTGACTCACTGTCTCCCATACCGACCTTTTCGTTACTGTCGCTTTTTATTTCCAGTTGTTTTCCTGTATCACTACTGACCTGGTTACCATGAATATCAGTAAATATCATGGTGGCAGCCCGGGAGGCGGAATCTTCGCAGGACAGATAAAGCGAGGACTGCCCCTTACCCAGGACGATAAATTCCGATACCCCCTGCCCCCAGCCTGAAGTCCACTGCTCAGTACTGCCGAAGCCAAAAGCGGCTGATGACATCAGTAATGTGGAAAGCACGATAACTTTTTTCATGTAAAACTCCTTACACACCAAAGGTGTCGACGAGGAAAATCATTGCGAACACGATGAAAATCGTGAGCATGATATTGATGATTAAGCAGCGGAAGATTTTCCGTGCCAGCCGGTGCGGGAATGCCATCGGGAACCTCAGTCTCTGACGATGAGAAAGAAGAGCAACCCGGCAAGAATCGGGTCGATTATCATCGCGAGAATAAACCATCCCCAGAACGACCTTCCGGCACCTTTCGCCAGAAACCCCAGCACAACGGCCAGAAAAATCCATAACAAAACCAGTGGCATGTCATCTCCTTATAATGTCTGGATGTGCGTCTCCATATCTGTTTTATTTCAATCAGATAGCAGCATTTCTGCTCAAGTTTATAACCATGCTTAGTGAAGGGATAATGAATAAAACCGATCGGGACGATCGACAAAATCGATCAGGAAGAAGTAAGACTCTTTATCGTTGGACGGGAAAAACTAATCGAAAAAGAAGGACCACACGCTGCGGGTAACGTGGGCAACGGTGTGCGTCACAGCCTGCAATGCCTGACGGGCAATCAGTGGCAGTGGTGCACTGTCAATAATCCGGTCAAGCGTATCAACGACGGCGTCGCCAAAGCTGCTGCGGGCGGTTTCCCGTACAGGCGCTGAATGGTATGACCGATGCAGATGGGGCAGCAGCGGACTGCGGGCTTGCTTTGGGAGGTGGTTTATCATCTGCTCCACGATACAGGCCAGGTGATAACGCCCCTTCACTGAAACCGGAATGACAGCATTTTTTTGTATACCCAACTGACTGGCGACGGCCTGATGTTTACGTTTGATGTGCTCAAGCTGAACCGGTGATGGTGTGGCAGAGTGTCGGTTCCACAACTCAGATGGCTCCACCTTATCAACCTGATTAAGTACCCAGAGTACTGGTGGCATAGCGCTGCCGCACTGCGCCAGGATAGCCTGATAAAATTGCTCTTCCACAGAGAAGGCCCGGTCATCCGCTTTTAGCACCCACAGCACCATATCCAGTTTCGGGAGTTGTTCCTGATAGAGCTCGCGGTATTCTTTATCCCGGCTCTGACTCTCGCCCACACCGGGCAGATCCACCAGCGTGAGATAATGTTGCCCAAATCGCAGACGTACGCGCTGTGGTTCACGGGTACAGGCTTCCACGGCATTAACGGCACAGATTTCACTGCGGAACAGGGCGTTACAGAGGCTGCTCTTACCGACACCTGTTTTACCCATAATGCCAATGACGGGTTCGTAAGTAATTAACTGACTCAGTTCCTTCATCAGGGTGCGACGTAATACCCGGGGATAGCGACGTAAATGGCGACGGATAATCTGATATCCGGAAGGCTGTTTCATTGAACACTCCTCAGAAATGAAACAGGCCATCCCAGAGGATGGCCTGATGAACGATATGCGCGGTTACTCAATGAGATAATATATATCTGAGATTTTTTTAATGTTTACGTTTCAGCGCTGAACCTCCCCATGCTCTGACTCCGGGGATCGACCTCACTCTGCGCTGGAGTGTCCCCAGATAGAGAAGAAACTCGTCGGGATTATCGGTGTTATACCGAAAGGCAGATATTCCGCCACATAAATCCTCATTGATGAATGAGCCTTCCTGTACCTTTTCACAACAGGCCAGACGGGGATGCTTTCCCCTACAGTGCTGAATATTGCCCAGCTCGGTATTGTAATTAATGACTACCGGATAATCACTCCAGCCTCCCTCACGAGCCGCCTTTGCAACCGAACGGACCCATAACTCACTCAAACATTTCGCGATATCGCTGGCACTGGCATCCCCAGAAATGTAAAACAGTGCGTAAATGTAGGGGCGATTTACCCGTTTTTCGTTACATATCAGCCATGAATATCCAGCGACGCACTTCCCGTATTTAAGCACCCGCATGTGATTCAGAAAATGCTTCAGTGCCAGATGAGTCTTCCTGGCATGCTCTCTGGCGCTGTCTTCTGAATACGTGCTCCCCCTGTTGGATTGGGTGATCACAAACGAGAATTTCAGGGCTCTGACCGCGCCTCCGGCAGAGAGATTCCGGAATAATTCCTTAAAGGATTTTTCAATGTTTTTCGCCTGGCGAGAGGAGTAGTAACTGTTCATTTTGAAAACATACAAGTTATGTAAATTGACATACATGTTATAGCTAAATCATTATGAGTCAATGTTTTAGACTATGGCATCGGCTGTGTGAAAAACCCACATATTAAGTGACTTAACCGCAGGACGGTTATGCCTGCACTGAGCTCTGAAACAACGATGTCTGTAGCGTCTGGATGGGGGATCACACCAGAACGGCAAACGTTGGATTAAGGAATAAAATGATATTTTATAGAGAAGCACTTTCATAACGTTCCCCCTTCCATCTCTCCCCCAGAAAACAATCTCAACTGCTTCACGATCCCCATCCTCGTTTCAAAACTAACGCCAGTATCTATTCCCATGACGATATCACCCACATGGAGATTCAGACATGGCTTATCACGACATTACCGACATCAACTTTAATCATGCTCAGCACCGTCCCCTGCAACGTAAATTGCATCATCACCAGAACCAGTTATTTGAGCGTTACTCAAAGCTGCTGATGTTACGGGTGGACTTCTCCTACCGACTGAACAGTGACTCACATCGTGAGGGAGACATTCACGCCGCAGTAGCGGACATGACGCTACTGCTACAGCAAAGCCAGGACATCAAAGGGCTGGTGGGTTACGCATGGGTTCTGGAGCATACCGGACAGCATAGTTATCACATTCACGCTGCGTTTTACCTGAATGGCCAGAAGCATCGTCAGGCGTGGACGGTCTTTGAAGCGCTAAGTAATACCTGGAAGTATGTAACCCGGGATGAGGGGCATGCGTATCGCTGCAAACCCGAGGAGCATTATCGCGTGAGGGGTGAACGGGTGACGGCCCATGACGATACCAGGGGGCGTAAGGGAATGCAGTACATTCTGAGCTACCTCAGTAAACAGGCCCAGAAAAACCGGGGGGTTATTTACCAGTTGAGTGAGATTCCTGCTGCACCAGCCGCTGGCAGACGGCGAAACACCAGCCAGGCTCCCATTCAAAAATTACGGCAGTGAGTCATTGTTTGAAGAACGTTCGGTATCTCATCACACGAACGTCTTCTCCCTTACCTCTGACGGAGAAAAACGATGACCACCCCAACCAGTATTCTCAGCGATAAGTTAGTCGATATGGCCTTTATCACTCAGCTTACCGGCTTAACCGACAAATGGTTCTACAAGCTTATTCAGGATGGGATATTCCCTAAGCCTATCAAACTCGGACGAAGCTCCCGCTGGCTACAAAGCGAAGTGGAAGCCTGGTTACTGCAACGCATTGCAGAGTCACGGGGCTGAACACGCACGACGAAGAAACATAACCGCAGGACATGGCAAGCACCGGTACGCTGGATTTGTCTGCAGTGCCATCGACAATACTGCGGGGAGCGCATGTGTCCGTTCTGCTACAGTATGGTCAAAGTTATAGCCGCCGCAGCTAACTGAGTCATCCCCCTCAGCCCCCCCACTCATACACTTAAATCTATACCCCGCCTGATACCCAGCATGACGGTGCCCATACCGGGACGGTCTATGCCTGTGTGTCATATGGCGGAGAGGACTATTACTATGTACCCAAAATCATTTCTTGCCCTCAATAACGCTCGTCGCCTGACCGGTGCCAGAACCGCACTACGCTCTCCTGACGAACAATACACCTGCCAACACTGCGGCAGTATTCTGGTGCTGCACGTTGACGCTGAGCGCCCGTGGTTTGCGCATACCGATGCTGCACTCACTGAGCGAGGCACGCAAGGTTGCCCTTACGTTCACCCTGCGGCTGATGAAATTCAGTTGATACGCAAGCTACGTCGTTACGTACCCAATGCGAAGCCGGTGGTCAGTCATGCAGATCAATGCACCAGTGAATATGACGCTTACGGAGATGAGGAGGTCATATGCTCCTGATGCCATGCTATTGGGCTCTGAATACCAGAGGTGAGCAAACAGGCAGCAGAAGAGCGGCCAGCCAGCCTGAAGAAAGCTGGACATGCCCGTCCTGCGGATGTCGTTTGGTACTGCATTCTGATGACCCTGGCATTCGCGCCTGGTTTGAACATGACCAACGGTCAGTGGGGAATGATGTACTGAGGCAGTGCAAGTATCGGGACGGCTTTGCCACATTGCCGGGAGACTGGCACACAAGGTTTATATTCACATTCTTTCCTCTGGATGCGTCTGCCCCAGTCGGGGCCTGGTACTGCGTCTGGTGCGGGCGTCACTATGCGGGTGAGAAACACTGCGCGGCCTGCAACACGGGTATCTACAGCATTGAGGAAACCGCATGGCGGGAGAGTTATATTTGTCCTGTTGACAAACCTGCGCAACCCTCCCCAGAAGATCAGGGAGGCAACTGACCATGACGATACGATTCAGACCAGCGGAGTATGTGATTACTGCTGATGGTGAATGGGTGGCTGTGGATACGCTCTCATATCAACATGCCAGGCCGCTGTTATGTGGATCCTGCCATACGCCTGTCATCGTGACGCGGGGTGATACTGGCTGGCAGCTGGTTCACCGTCCGCATTCAGAAGCCGACAGAAGACGGGTGATTCGCTGTCGTTACCGTCCCCCCTCGTTTTCAACAGGGATCCGGGGATTGTAAGCCATCATCAATGGGCAGTGCGTCGATACAGGAAGTCCTCGGAGGTCGTGGAATGTCGGAGCTACATCGTGAGTCACGTATGGTCAGGGGGGAACGTGAACGTGGTTCAGGCATGACCAGAGTACGGTGCTCATCAGTACGCTGATGTACTATGCCTGCCCAGGCCTCGAAATTAAAGCAGAAGTCAGGTTCAGCAAGTTGCGTAATACCACTGGAAGGCTTGTAGTCCCGCACCAGTACTGTGATACGTGTCTGGTGCGGGCAACACTGCTACGGGGAAATGCTGTGTATTCCTTGTGGCACAGGTATGCGCGATATTGAAGGAACATGTGACAGTGTCAGCGCCAGTGATATAAGACGGTAATTCATCATTTGGATTGTCCGCTCCACCCAACATGTTGTTTCCTTAAGGTTCTCACACCAGAAAGGACATCGACATGCTGAGCAGAGAAGACTTTTACATGATAAAACAAACGCTGTTACGGCAGACTGGCGCACATGGCTTCAGCTTGGTGCTATTAGCGAGGATCGAATATCCCTGATGAACTGGATGGTTTACATCGGAGAGCTTCGGGCACTGGACTTTGCAGATGTGATCGATGAAGTGTCATACAGCAGTATTGCCTGGCCTGAGAAACCGCAATGAACGTTTCGTGTAAGGCCCTTGCGGGGTGGTGTGTTCCAGACTTAAATCCATTCATATCTGGTGCAGAGGATCCAGATATGAATGACTGCGACACTTAAGCCCGGTAACTTTCAAACTGGAATGGCATGCGCTGAATCATCAAAAAGTTGTGTCAGAACAGGAACCCAATACCCGTTTTTGTGCTCAAGCACCAGATATCCCGGCAGGTCTTTGCTGACGATGGCAAATGTCCTGAGTTCAGATGTCGGAACAGGGAGAGCGGTGCCAAGAGGAAAGTATATTCTTACCCCGGCAATAATCATGTTGCCTATGCTCATCATTTGTTTACCAGCCGCATATCAGTCTCTTCGAACATTTCCTCAAGCATACGGTTCAGCCTTTCTTTCTCAGTTTTTGTGCAGTCGCTGTTTAACGTATTAGCCTGCATTGGCTTTACCTTCACCTCGGCATCGGGAAAAATCCGGTGCACCCGCTTTGTCAGTTCTGCCAGAATGATGCTACTTGCACCTGGCAACCCGGCAACGTTTCTCTTGTCACAAGCCAGCTCAACAAACATATTTTTCCTTCCCTCTCCGGCAGCTGACTATGTCGAGCGCCACATATCGTTAGATGAGAAGTTTATTGAGCATCCAGCAGCTACATACTTCATGAGAGCAGGCAGACATACTGGAGAGAAGGAATCATGAATGGTGCTTTGTTAGTCGTAGATAGCTCACTTACACCATGCGATGGCTCTCTGCTCGTTTGCAGGATAGATGATGAGTTAAGGATAAAGCACACTACCGTGCCCATCCAAAACCTCATCAAGTCAATCTGGAGAACGGAAAATGTGAAGAGATACCAGGAAAAACTGGTGACTACAATGCGGCACTGCCAGTATTTGGAGTGATCACTTACATCATCAATGATGCACGATCGGGAGAGTTTGATAGCTGCCATGTCATTTAATATGACGGTGGTTTCCCCCCCATTTCACCCCGTACAAATTTCAGGCATAAAATACCATCCTTAACAGGCTGGTTCTTAAGGAGTAATTTGGTCGGCACGAGAGGATTTGAACCTCCTACCCACGATACCCCATGACGGAGTGTTACTGTCTTGAAGGCTGCTATATGCCAAAAGCGGACATTGCTAAGTTCGGAACGTACTAAGCGGTAGGGGCAGGTCAGGTGGATGTGGCAATTAAAGGGCAACTTACGATGAAGGCCAGAAAAGTTAAACCGGAAGCGCGTGTGCGATTTTGAAAGGAACGGTCCAATTCTAACAATGCTCTGGGATTAGGAATATAAGGGCCAAAAGCTGAGTTACAGCAGGGCAGAGTTGCGGCAGGACTATGAAAGAGACACCGAAATGGTTGGGGTAGTTGTGGATTTTTGTGTGATCCAAATGGGACTTTTGGAAAAGGGAGTTGATGATGCAGCACAATGAAATCTTATGAAAAATCAATTTTGAGCTATTCATCTGTGCATTCTGATGTATCAACAGCAAACCACCGGCTGGCCTCCGGTGGTCTGCGCATTTATGCAATAATATTTTTCATGTGTGGCCAAAAGGGTGAGTTATGAAATTAGTTAATGTTTTTGAAATAAATCGTTTATATAGCTTTCGCTATGTTCTTTTTCATCTCTGTGGCTATGGAAGTGATCTCTTTCATCCTCATCATAATCGTAAGAGTCATAGAGGTGTGTAGAAGCATCGACTTTACTATACATATATTCAATTTCATTGTCCTCAAAGGGCAAATCGTATTCATTAATTAAATCATGTAGCATGTCATATGCAACGTCATCAGCTTTAGATCTTTCGTCATAATCTAATGATTGAATTTTCCCTGTTCCAGATAAATGTTCGTCATAATTTTCATGCCAATATTCTTTGATATGTTCCATTAGTTCATGAGTAACTTCCTCTCCTTTTATTGCAGGTCGAAGATTGATTAAGTGTGCTAAGGGGAGGTAATCGTCATGGTTGAGGGTATATCTCCAACTAGACCTCATGGCATAATTTATAAAGTCAGAGATAAATTGATCTGAAAATAGACTTGGAGCATTTTTTACAGCCCATAACACGCACTCCCCAACTTCGTAATCGTAAGTGAGATATTCTTCTTCAATGTTTAAAAATAAGCTTGGGTACACCATTCTATTTTTATTGGTGGAGATTAAATTGGAATGTATGATCGAATGAAGGAGATGAATTGAGTAATCATTTAAGCATTTAAGATCAACAGCATTGAGTACTGACTCAAGCACTGAAATAAATACATCAGCATTGATTTTTCTATTGCTGTGCAAAGAGAATAAAGTGTTAATTGATTGATTTGTCTTAAGGGCTGAAAAGTAAAGTGCAAGAGAGGTTTCATCAGTAGCATAGCGATTGATGATATAGTCAGACACTGATGGGTTGAATGGTGTCAATCTTATCATTACATTTTTATTTAGCTGTGTCAGACTTCTATTAAGTGTTGATTTTATTGACTCTTTTATGTATTCATCTATTTTATTTACTTTGGAGTGAAAGTTATTTTTATATTTTATATTGAAAACACGCTTTAATGCATTTTTGCACTCCCGTTCTTCCATGTTATTAGCATTAAAAACAACCAAGCAAACTAGATCAATGACTTCCTCACGTGTTTGATTATTGAAACAGTGCGACCAGATCATTTCTGGATTGTCTAATGAATTTTCGATATACGACCAAAAATTCGAACTATCGATTCCTGATATTCTGTCGCTATCTGTAATAAACGATATAAGTCGTGGGTTAAAGTTTGGATGATGTATTATTTTCCAATAATTACGATTATCATAAAAAGTGTCAATGTACTCCTGTGGTAATGAACTATGCCAAACATGATTGTAAAGTATATCAGCCTTTTCTATATCAGTAAGATCTGATACATTTATCTCAATTTCTTTTTTTTCAATTTTTTCTATATTAAATATCTCACTGAGATTTTTAGCTCTGTTTAAT
>OJIU01000209.1_pt1 | contig 28126 bp, 19 predicted proteins | sample 1595961 | NCBI WGS metagenome assembly OJIU01 (sample SAMEA4350144, study PRJEB24818) | metagenome | biome: human; feature: gut; material: faeces | place: Denmark | collected 2013-09
CGTCGCTGGTACGGTCGTTTGTTTTGGCGCCTTCCCTTTAGGCTGCGTTCTCTTCTGCTCACGTAGTCTTACCACCCTCTACGTCTCAACTATCCTCTTCGTCGGCTGCGTCAGATGTGGATAAGAGACACGAGCAGCGTGTAGTTAAGTATTTTCTCTGTATCTTCCCATTTTTGATTCTGTGATTTTTATTTTCGTATTTGCCAGTGCATGGATGGAGTTACGCATTTTTTGATTACAAACCGCCAAGAAGCCTGGCAGACTGTGATTTTGTAGGGCTGCAGTGGTTTAAGATGCTCTTTACAAACAAAACACAGGTGACACAGCTGCTCCAGGTTATGAAGAATACGTTTGCGATGAGTTTCCTTGGAATACTGACATCTATTCTTCCGCTTGGATTTGCAATTTTATTAAATGAGATCAAGTGCAAAAAGTTCAAGACGTTTGTGCAGACGTTTACAACACTGCCGAACTTTATCAGCTGGGTTCTCGTTTATTCCGTAGCATTTGCACTGTTTTCTTCTACAGGTATGGTAAACAGTCTTCTGGAGAATCTGGGAGTGATCACAGAACCACTGAAGTTTCTGGACAGTGATTCTCATACATATTTATGGATGCTTCTGTGGAACACATGGAAAGGACTCGGATGGGGAGCTATTATCTATCTGGCATCCATTGCGGGAATCGATCAGGAGCTTTACGAGGCAGCCAGTATTGATGGAGCCAACCGTTTTCAGCTGATGAAGAACATCACACTTCCGGCACTTCTGCCGACATTCTTTATTATGCTGATGCTGGCCATCTCCAACTTTTTGAACAACGGACTGGATCAGTATTTTGTATTCCAGAACTCGTTTAATAAAGAACACATTCAGGTACTGGATCTGTATGTATACAACATTGGTATGACAGGAAGCAGCTATTCGCTTGCAACTGCGATCAGTATGCTAAAGAGTATCATCAGTGTAGCACTGCTGAGTGTATGTAACTTTGTGTCAAAGAAAACACGCGGCGAATCTATGATTTAGGAGGGAGATAAAATGAGTCAGATAAAAGCAAAAAGAAAAAAACTCTCTGCCGGTGATAAGGCATTCAATGTGTTCAATTATTTGTTATTCGGGGTATTCACACTGATCTGTATCTATCCATTTTATTATATGATCATCAATACGATCAGTGCCAACAATCTGAGCGCATCGGGTGCGATCAACTTTCTGCCGCAAGGCGTGCATTTGAGCAACTATAAAGCACTGTTGGAGTTAAATGGTCTGGGAAGTGCAGCTCTTGTATCCATAGGAAAGACGGTCATCGGAACAGCACTTACTGTAATGGCAACAGCATTTCTGGGATTTATGTTTACGCAGGAAAGAATGTGGAAGCGAAAATTCTGGTATCGGTTTGTAGTTATTACGATGTATTTCAATGCAGGTCTGATCCCGATGTTCATCACAATGAAAAACTTAAATTTGACGAACACATTCTGGGTGTACGTGATCCCGACGATCATTCAGCCGTTTAATATCATTCTGGTAAAGACTTATGTGGAATCACTTCCAAGAGCGCTGCAGGAGGCGGCAGAGATTGACGGAGCCGGTATTTTTAAAATTTTTTATAAAATCATTTTGCCCACATGTACGCCGATTTTAGCGACAGTTGCAATCTTCTCGGCAGTTGGACAGTGGAATAACTATCAGGACACCCTGATTTATATTACCGATCAGAAATTGTATTCCCTGCAGTATTTGCTGTATACTTATATCAATCAGGCAAGCTCGCTGGCGGCAATGGTAAGAAACAGTGGTACAGCGGCGATCAGTACGGCCGCACTTGCCACACAGCAGACGGGAACATCCATTCAGATGACAGTATCCGTAGTCGTGGTACTTCCGATTCTGTGCATCTATCCGATGTTCCAGAGATTTTTTGTAAAAGGAATCATGATTGGTTCCGTAAAAGGCTGATATTTTGCAGGACAATAGAAAGTAAAGGAGAACAAAGAACATGAAAAAGAGAGTGATCAGTGCATTTTTATGCACCGTAATGGCAGTGTCTCTGCTGACAGGATGCGGAAGTGATGAGAAGAAATCCGCAGACAATAAGGGATCCAAAGATGGAAATTATGAAGAATTTATCACAGTGGATGTGTATGATGAGTTTGCCAATTATCAGGGAGTACAAAGCGGCTGGTTTGCAAAAATCGTAAAAGATAAATTTAATATGGAACTGAACATTATCGCACCAAACGTGGCAGGCGGCGGTCAGACACTGTATCAGACTCGTTCCGCAGCAGGAGAACTTGGAGATCTGGTGTTAGTCAATACTTCCAACGGAAAGTTAAATGACCTGGTCTCTTCAGGACTGATCATGGACTGTACAGACCTGATGGATGGAAAAGATATTGTGGAAAATTACGGAGAGGCTATTGATGTGACGAATGAAGGTCTTCCGGAAGAAGGAATGTTTGCATTCCCGAACTCTGTATCTACAGATGCGGCTACAGAGTCAAGCGAGGGACTGGAACCGACATTCGGACCATATATCCGCTGGGATTACTACAAAGAACTCGGATATCCGAAGATGGAAAATCTGGATGATTTTCTGGATGTGCTGGAGGGTATGCAGAAGCTGGCGCGTGAGAAAGAAGGCAGCGAGGACATCTATGCAATTTCTCTGTTCAAAGACTGGGATGACAATATGATGAACAATGCAAAACAGCCAGCTTGCATGTATGGATATGATGAAGTAGGATTTGTACTTTCCAAGGCAGACGGAACAGAGGAACAGAGTATTCTTGATGATGATTCGATCTATATGGACGTACTTGATTTCTTCTATGAGGCAAATCAGAGAGGATTGGTAGATCCGGATTCTACGACTCAGAATTATGATACATGGTCTGCAAAATATACAGATGGCAAGGTGCTGTATTGTCCATGGCCTTGGGTTGGACAGAATTTGTATAATACAGCAGAAAATAAAGCGGCCGGAAAAGGATTTATGATGGCTCCTGTAGAGGATATGCAGATCTTCTCCTACGGAAGCTGTCCGGAAGGAAACTCTACACAGGTGATCGCGATCGGAAGCAATGCAGAAGATCCGCAGAGAATGGCAGATTTTATCGACTGGCTGTATTCTCCGGAAGGAATCGAACTGAACGGTCAGGCAAACGGAGCGGCAGGAATCAAAGGGCTGACATGGGATGTGAACGAAGATGGAAAACCGGAATTGACAGAGTTCGGAAAAGAAGCCCTTCCGATGAACGACGTAGCGGTAGATGAAGAATATGGCGGCGGAAACTGGAAAGACGGTGTATCTGCACTGAACTTCAAAACAGTAAACCTGGAAGATATTGACCCAAATACAGGAGCACCATATAACTACCAGGAATGGGAGACAACGCTTGAAAATAATAAGACTGCACTGGATGAAGACTGGAGTGCACACATGGGTGCAGATACAACGATGGAATATCTGGAAAATCACAATATGCTGTTAGTAGCACCGGGCTCTTCTTATTCAGTACCGGAGGCAGATTCCAATATCACAACAGTGCGTGGACAGTGTAAATCCGCAATCGTAGATGGTTCCTGGAAAATGATCTTTGCAAAAGATGATGCAGAATTTAACAGTCTGAAAAAAGACATGCAGAAAACCGCAAAAGGTCTCGGATATGATGATGTTTTGAAAGTGGATATGAAAAATGCGGCAGATCAGACAGCAGCAAGAAAAGCATCCGCAGAAAAATATCCGGCTGAAAGTGATGCTAAATAAACAGAAGAAAGTAAATAAATAGTTTCGCAGGAATGTCCTGAGAGGGATGTCTCAACAAATGCACAGTTGTTATGATTTGAAGACAGTTCTCCCGGGACATTTTTTCATGGAGGATGAAATGAAATACAGCAATAAAGTAAATAAAATTGTTTATGGCGGAGATTATAATCCGGAGCAATGGCCAAAAGAAGTGTGGAAAGAAGATATGAAGCTGTTAAAAGAGGCGCATATTGATGTTCTGACGTTGAACGTGTTTGCCTGGGCATCTCTGCAGCCATCGGAAGAAGAATATGATTTTTCGCGTCTGGATGAGATTATGGAACTGGTTGGAGAGCATGGATTTTCAGTCTGCCTTGCAACATCTACAGCGGCACATCCGGCATGGATGGCAAAAAAATATCCGGATATCCTGCGGGTAGAGTTTAACGGAATGAAACGAAAATTCGGAGGACGGCATAATTCCTGTCCGAACAGTCCGACTTACCGGAAATATTCTGTAAGACTGGCAAAAAAACTGGCGGAGAGATATAAAGACTGTGACAACCTGATTGCATGGCACATTTCCAATGAATACGGTGGGGAGTGTTACTGTGACAATTGTGAAAAAGCGTTTCGTGTATGGTTAAAGAAAAAATACAGAACCATAGAGGAACTGAACCGGGCATGGAATACTTCGTTCTGGGGGCACACGTTTTATGAATGGGATGAGATTGTGCTGCCGAATCTTTTGAGCGAGCATTTTGAGTATGACAGAAGTCAGTTTCAGGGGATGACTCTTGATTATAAGCGTTTTAATTCAGAGAGTATGCTGGAATGTTACAAAATGGAATATGAGGCAGTCAAAAGTGTCACACCCAATCTCCCGGTCACTACGAACCTCATGGGATTTTATAAAAATCTGGACTATAAGATGTGGGCAAAGTACATGGATGTGGTAGCATGGGATAATTATCCGGCAAATGAAGATACGCCGGCACAGATTGCCATGAGTCATGATTTGATGCGGGGAATCAAAGGGGGAACTCCGTTTTTGCTGATGGAACAGACTCCAAGTGTGACCAACTGGCTCTCCTACAATGCCCTGAAGCGTCCTGGTGTGATGCGCTTGTGGAGCTATCAGGCAGTGGCCCACGGGGCAGACTCTGTGATGTTTTTCCAGATGCGCCGTTCCATTGGAGCCTGCGAGAAACTGCATGGAGCCATTATCGATCATGTAGGAACGAACCAGACACGAGTGTATCGGGAAGCACAGGCGTTAGGGAAAGAGCTGGAGCGAATCGGAGAGGAGACGCTGGGAGCTGTGACGGAAGCAGAAGTGGCAGTGTATTTTGACTGGGACAACTGGTGGGCGATCGAGTGTTCCGCAGGTCCCAGTTGTGAGTTGAAATATAAAGACGAAGTGTATCTTTACTATGAAGCGCTGCATAGTCTGAATATTCCGGCAGATATCGTGGGGGAAGAAGATGATCTGGAACGATATAAGGTGCTGATCGCGCCGATTCTCTATATGACAAAGCCGGGATATGATGAGAAGATCCGCAGATTTGTGGAAAAGGGCGGAGTGTTCGTTACCACATTTTTCAGTGGAATCGTGGATGAACATGATCTGGTGATCACTGGCGGATATCCGGGCAGGCTGCGCGATATTCTGGGAATCTGGGTGGAGGAATCGGATGCGCTTCCGCATGGTGTTCAGAATGAATTTTCGTATCAGGGGATCGTTTATCCTGCAAAACTGCTCTGCGATCTGAGTCATCCGGAAGGTGCAGAGGTTTTGAGTACTTACGAGAAAGATTTTTATCAGGGAATGCCTGCAATCACAAAAAATTCTTTCGGCAAAGGAGAAGCCTACTATGTAGCGACTCGTTCTGACAGAGCGTTTTATGAGAAGTTTATCGGAACACTCTGTAAGGAGGCGGGAATCCGGCCGGTGGCAGAACCACAGAAAAAACTGGAGGCAACAATACGAAGCAATGAAAACGGAAGATATTTGTTTCTGCTCAATCATGGAGAAGAGATGCTTTCTGTCATTTTAGAATACAGTGGAAAAGAACTGCTTTCAGGTAATACGTATCAGGCCGGAGAAAAAGTAAAGCTTCCGGCGAAAGGTGTTTTTATTTTGAGGCTGCAGGAATAAGAAAGGAGCAAAAGATATGACATCACAGGAAGAACAGGCATATTTGGAAGAAATTGAACGCGTGATCAAAGCAGGCCCGTATCACGCAGATTGGAATTCACTGACAGATTGGAGTGCTCCGGACTGGTTTTTACAAAAGCGGTTTGGAATTTTTATCCACTGGGGGTTGTATAGTATTGCAGCCCATGCCAATGAGTGGTACTCCAGAAATATGTATATCAAGGAAAAAGAAGAATGGGAGTATCACAGGAAGACCTACGGAGACCACAGGGAGTTTGGCTATAAAGATTTTATTCCCATGTTTACAGCAGAAAAGTTTAATCCTAGAGAGTGGATGAAGCTGTTCAAAGAGGCTGGGGCAGGATATGTGTTTCCGGTGGCAGAGCATCATGACGGGTTTCAGATGTATAAGAGCAGGATATCCAGATATAATGCATGGGATATGGGACCCCACAGAGATCTGCTGGGAGAGTTTAAGGAAGCGGCAGAAGAAGAGGGATTAGTATTTTGTACATCGTCTCACCGGGCAGAACACTGGTTTTTTATGGGACATGGAAAAGAATTTGACAGCGATATCAGGGAGCCGTTACAGAAGGGGGATTTTTACTGGCCCGCGATGCCGGAGCCGGACAATCAGGATCTTAGGAGCAACCCGTATCCGACAGAAGAATTTCTGACAGACTGGCTGCTTCGAACCTGTGAGATCATCGATGAATACCGGCCATCTTTGTTGTACTTTGACTGGTGGCTGCAGCATGAGGCGTTTAAAGAGGTGCTCAAAAAACTGGCAGCTTATTATTATAACAGGGCGGTACAGTGGGGCAAAAAAGTTGCGATCTGCTATAAGCATGATGCGATGATGTTTGGAAGCGGGATCGTGGAAGTAGAACGTGGTGCTCTTGCAGAGGCAAAACCATATGTCTGGCAGACAGATACTGCGATTGCGAAAAATTCCTGGTGCTATACAGATACGCTGGAGTACAAGACGAGCAGACAGATCATCTGCAATTTTATTGAAATCCTCAGCAAGAACGGAAATATGCTGCTCAATGTAGGACCGAGAGGAGATGGATCGATTCCGGAAGAGGATATCAAAATCTTGAAAGAAATCGGGGAATGGATGAAGAAAAATGAAAGCGCTGTTTCAGGAAGCAGACCATGGAGAAAATCCAGGGAGGGAACGCTGCAGATCCCAGAGGGGCAGTTTACAGATAATCTGGAGCTTCCTTATACAAAAGAGGACATCCGTTTTACAGTCAAAGGAGACAGCATATATGCGTTTGTAATGCAGTATCCGGAAGATGGAGTACTTACGATCCGTTCCCTGGCAGACTCCAAAGATCAGAACGTGCCGGAATTTCATGGTCTGATCGAGCAGATCCGTGTTCTGGGATTTGACAAAGCGAATGTACAGTGGAAAACGGACAGCGAAGGATTGCACCTGCAGATTCAGGGTGTGAAGACAGATCTGCCTGCAGTGCTTCGGATTCAGGTAAAATAAGAGCGGAAAGGATGAAAAAAATTATGGGAACAAGAATTCTGTTTACAGGAGACAGTATTACAGATGGAAATCGTTATAAAGAAGAAAAGGACAGAGGAGATTTAAATCATCAGATCGGACACAGCTATGCCTATGTGATCAATGCGATTCTGGGAAGTAAATATCCCGAAAGGGATTTGCAGTTTGTGAATCGTGGAATCTCAGGAAACCGGGTGATCGATCTGTACGGCAGAATGTATGAGGATATGGTGGAGATCAAGCCGGATATTGTTAGTATTCTTGTGGGAATCAATGACGGACCGCAGGCAGAACATGCCCGCCATGCGACAGGAAAAGAGGCGTATGGGACAATCTACCGGATGATGCTTGGGGAATTAAAGAGGGCACTGCCTGATGTAAAAATCGTGCTGTGTGAGCCGTTTATGGGAGCAGACGGCCCTGTTTATGATCCGGATAAAGAAACGTGGAGAACGTGCATGGAAGCGTATCAGAAAGAGGTAAAAAAGATTGCGGAAGAATTTGATGCAGTATTTGTTCCGCTTCAGGAGGTATTCGACGCGGCTTTTCAGAAGCGGGAATCCTCATACTGGATCTGGGATGGGGTACATCCAACGGAGAACGGACACGGTCTGATCGCAAAACAGTGGCTGAAGTGTACAAAAGAATTGTTAGGAGGCACAGAACATGAGAATTACAAAATATAACTCAATGAATGACATTTTGGCATATCCGGATATGGAAAACTATCTGCGCGTGTTTTACTCCGAATATCTGCTGGATATGTATCCAAAAGAAGCATATCATCTGCCGCTTGCACGTATGGAGCAGATAGGAAAGACTCCGTGGGGAGAGCCGTTTTCGATCATAGTAGATCAGTTGATCGATGCAGTGAATCTGATTCTGGATCTGCGGGAAAATGGGATGCGCAGAGCAATCTCCCTGTGGAATGAATCAGAAGACTGGTCCCTTAAAAAGGATCGAAAAGGAGAAAAGGAATCCGTCTTTTTGCTGGCGCCAGATAACATCGCAGAAGAAGTCAGAAAAAAGAGACGTCCTGCGGTCATTATCTGTCCGGGAGGCGGATATTGTGAAGTCTGCTTCAGCGGAGAAGGAACGCCGATCCTGAATTATATGGAAGTACAGGGATATGCGGCGTTTATTCTGAAATATCGGGTGTCACCGGCTGTCTACCCTGCGCCGCAGGAAGATCTGTCTCTGGCGATTCGATATGTCAGGGAGCATGCTTTGGAATATGGTGTGGATCCCGACAATATCCTGACATTAGGAGCATCTGCAGGAGGGCATCTATGTGCATCGCAGGCAGCTCTGGCAAAAAGAGTGGAAGATACGCCGGATAAGATCTGTCTGTGCTATCCTGTGATCAGTTTTACGGAAGAACCACATGAGGGAAGTGCAGAGTTGTTGACGGGAGGAGATACTTCACTTCGGAAGATGCTTTCGGCAGAAAATCTGGTGACAGAATCTTATCCCGAGACCTTTGTGTGGACTTGTGCGGATGATGACTGTGTGCCGCCTTCCAATGCTGTGCGGATGGGAGCAGCATTAAAAAAAGCCCATGTCAGACATGAGCTTTTTGTATATCCCAGCGGCGGTCATGGCTGTGGGCTTGCTTTCTCGAAAGAAGCCCATGACTGGAGTCGTGCCATGGTCGAATTTTTCAAAGATCAGCAGTGATTTTTGCGATATTCTGCAGGACTGGTTCCCACATATTTTTTGAATTTTTTATGGAAGTAGTCTACATTGCTGTATCCAACCAGATCTGCAATTTCATAAACCTTCAGCGCATTGTTTGCAAGCAGCTTTTTGGCTTCGTCAATACGCACGGTATCTACATAGGCATTGAAGTTGATGCCCAGTTTTTTGGAGAAGATCTTGCCAAGATAAGAACTGTTGTACCCGAATAAGGGGGCAATACTCTCCAGCTTCAGATTGTCCCGGTAATTGTGATGGATGTAGTAGAGTACTTCATCCATCACATTTTCACCGGAAGAATATCCCACAGAATGCATCCAGAGATCAAACTGCTCTGCCAGAAACGTAATAATTTCATAAAGATAATACTTCCGTTCTAACAGATCGATCGCAGAGGCATTGGCCAGAAATGGGATATCAATGTTTGGATAGGTCTGCATGATTTTCTGTTTGACCAGAATATACAGGTCGATCATCATATGTTTAATAGAGGTGATCGGAGCATCTGTATATTTCATGGTATGTGACAGTTCTTTTAAGGTTTCGGCAAGCAGAGTCTGGTTGTGAGACTGGATATAATTGGCGAATCGTTCTGCATAGTCAGGTGCCGTCTGCCGTGTGACCGGCACAGATTCTGGCAGCTCTCCGTACAATTCCTCATATCCTACAATATGCTGGTTCTCTTCACAGAAAAAGCGCCGGTCGCTTAAGCGGCACACATCCTGATACGAAAGATGGATGTCCCAGATACGGGACACTTTCTGTCCGTAGGCGAGAAATACAGAATCAAAGGGAGAGCCCTTTTGCGGAGCAATCTGATAATGCCGAAGCAGGTTTTCAAATTTGGAAACTGCAAAATCGCCCTTTAGCAGGATAATCTTGCGCTGATCCAGTTCAATGATGTCAAAGGTATGATTGTCCTGGTTGGTAACACGCATCAGGTCGGCAAAATTCCAGGTCTGATAAAAATATTCCTGATTATAGTTCTCGTAAGAGACGATCTGATAAATGTTCGCATTGAGATGCAGGTCATTCGAATCCAGTTTATAATAATCACAAGTATCCAGCAGAATCTCTTTTAAAATACTGTGTTTTGCCTTGTTGCGATACTGTTCATAGGAAGTCTGACTTTGCGCTTCTTTCAAGATGAGCTCATGGACAGCAGAAACCGCCTGTTCCAGCTCATCCTCATCGATTGGCTTTGTGAGGTAGAAATCGACACCGTAACGCATGGCGGTCTGAGCAAGTTTGAAATCCGTAACACCGCTCAAAATAATAAACTTTCCGGTATAGCCGGACTCCACAGCTGCCTGTACAACTTCAATCCCTGTCATTTTAGGCATCCGGATATCCAGAAGGACAAGATCCGGATTCAGACTTTTGATTTTTTCAAAAGCGTCCTGCCCGTCGCACGCTGTCTGACAGATGGTAAAGCCGAGCCTGTTCCAGTCAATAATGTATTTTAAGCCTTCCAGTACAATTTTCTCGTCATCCGCGATCAATACATTCATGGTTCATCCTCCGTCAAATTTAATAGTGGAATTGTCAATGTAATCAGAGTACCAAATCCCGGGCGGCTGTGCAAGGAAAGTCCGTAAGATTTTCCATAAAAAAGATGCACCCGGTTATTGATATTATAAAGTCCGACTCCGTGATCGGATTCCGGCTGCGGGATATCCAGATGATCAATGACATCCTTAAGTTTTTCAGGTGACATTCCGATCCCGTTATCAAATACATCTGCGATCAGAAGATCATCTTTGGATCTGAAAATCTTCAGGATCACATGTCCTTCCTTTCCGGTGTCCTCTAGACCGTGGGAGACTGCGTTTTCAATGATCGGCTGGATCAAAAGCGGGAGGATCTGATACTGCGTAAGATCCAGGTGGCTGTCGATCCGGATCGTATAATTCAGCCGTTCTCCAAACCGCATTTTCTGAATGGCAAGGTAAGTTTTTATATAGTCAATTTCTTTGTCAAGCGTGGTAGCGGTCGTCTTCGTATTGTTGAGGACATATCGCATGGATTTGCCAAGCAGCTTGATCGCGGTGGCAACTTCCCGGTTTCCTTCTGCGAATGCTTTCATTCGTATGGTTTCCAGCGTATTGTAGAGAAAATGCGGATTGATCTGATTGGCCAGAAGTTTGAGTTCCATCTGATGCTGTTGGTTCGAGATCATCTGCTGTCGGATCTGTGTCTCATAAATCTGAGCTTCGTTTCGTTTTAATTTTTCGACCGTTGTTTTTAAATCTGAAAAAACAGCTGTCAGTTCATCGTCCCCCTGGATGGAGTTGACAATTTCATAATCATTGTGTGCCACTTTTTTCATCGCAAGGCGCAGGGTCTGGATCCTTGTACTGAAATATCGGGTGTACAAAAGAATCAGCAGTCCTGAGATTGAGAGTGAAAAGATGCCGGCAAGCAGAAAACTCAGTTTTACTTTCTGTATATAAGAAAGTGCATCTCGGGAGGACGCCACAATATGGATGGAGTCCTGGGAGGAGCAGGCGGGCATCGTCTGTACAGAGGCAATGGCATCCTCACCGAGGATGCGCATCTTGCCGGTCTGTGTATAATAAGCAGCATCTGTCTGGATGGGCAGAGGAAATGAATTGCCGGTGTAACTGCGGTCTGTACTGAAAAATACAGGATCTGAGTTGACGGCTGCATAAATGTCATAGTCCTCAGAAAGAATCAGGTTGTGCAGATAATCATTGGACACGCTCATCACAAGAACAGCATAAGAACCCGTCTGTGGAATCGGGATGTGGCAGTAGTAATTCAGTTCCCAGTACTGAACATCGCCTTGTCCGGTGCGCAGACCGGACATCCAGAAATTCCCCTTTGTCGAGGCAGCACGTGTATACCAGTCCATATGTCTCACCTCATCCGTCACAGGATAAAAATAAGAATAAGGGGTATCCTGCTTCAGGACGTTTTCATCTACATAGAGCTTCAGACTGGAAATCGCAGTCATGTTTGCAAGTGCCTGATCAAAACGGTCATACTGATCAAGCGCCCGGGTGGCGGCAGCAGAATCCGGATAATCACAGGCAAGCAGGTTCCAGAGATATCTGTCTGTAGAAATCGATTCACAGATCTCGTTCAGATAAAGGGTCGTGCTGACCAGAACCGAACGGACCTGGGTGGCTTTCGACTGACTGAGATGTTCATAGTTCTGCGTGATCTGCCGATAGGAATACAGATAAATGATTCCGCCGATCATGAGGATTGGAATCAGGATGGTGCAGATAAACAGCGTCATCAGCTGTTTGCCTACATTTTGTCTGGAAAAAAAGTTCTGGTATAATTTCGTCAATCTCATAGTGTTACTCCTGTCAAATCTATAAAGAAACAATATTTACTATTATAAAGCATAATTCTTTCAAAGTGCAAATAATCACGGAAAATTTGGGTATTTTTGTTCCAAAAAGTACGGTATGAATACGGAGATAAATTTCCTATAATGGGGAAAAAGAGGTAATGAATTTTGGAAATACAGGAGGAACGAGAAAATGAAATTTCACAATGGATGTTGGCTGTTTAAAGAAGGATATGAATGTTTTTCCCCTCAGCATGTATATGAAGTAAGAAAGAGTGAACAGGAAGTTGTGCTGTGTGCGCCAACCGGCCGGATCAACCATAAGGGAGATACTCTGGGCGGAATCAACCTGACGGTCAGGATCACGGCGCCGATGCCGGAGGTGATCCGTGTACAGACATTCCATCATATGGGAGTTGTTGACAGAGGACCGAAGTTTGAACTGGAGCTTTCAAATGCAGAGGAATTGGAGGCAGAAGAGACAGAGAATCTGCTGACAGTAAGAAGCGGACATTTAAGTCTTGTGATCGATAAGGAAAACTGGTCTATGCGCTATGAGAGAGACGGAGAGCTTCTGACAAAAAGCGGATGGAGAGACCTTTCCTATTTGAAAACAGACTGGAAAGGGTTTGCTTATGATAAAGGAAGCGAAGATGCTTATATGCGTCAGCAGCTTGGGCTCTCTGTAGATGAACTGGTCTATGGACTGGGAGAGCGTTTTACTCCATTTGTGAAGAACGGACAGAGCGTGGAGATCTGGAATGAAGACGGCGGAACAAGCACGGAGCAATCCTATAAAAACATTCCGTTTTATCTGACAAACAGAGGGTACGGAGTGTTTGTCAATCATCCGGAAAAAGTAGAGTTTGAAGTGGCGACAGAGCAGGTAACAAAAGTCGGATTCAGTGTCAAAGGGGAAAGTCTGGATTATTTTGTCATCAACGGTCCGAAGATGAAAGATGTTCTCAAACGCTACACAGATCTGACAGGAAAACCATCTCTTCCGGCACAGTGGACCTTTGGATTGTGGCTGTCTACATCCTTTACAACAGATTATGATGAAAAAACAGTCATGAGCTTTATTGACGGGATGTTTGAGAGGGGGATCCCTCTGAGTGTGTTCCATTTTGACTGCTGCTGGATGCGGGAATTCCACTGGACAGACTTTATCTGGGACGAGAGAGTGTTCCCGGATCCGGAAGGCATGCTTCGGCGGATCAAAGAGAAAGGGGTGAAGATCTGTGTATGGATTAACTCCTATATCGGTCAGGAATCAGCACTGTTTGAGGAGGGAATGCAAAAAGGATATTTCCTGAAGCGTGCAAATGGAGATGTATGGCAGTGGGATATGTGGCAGCCGGGGCTTGCCATTGTGGATTTCACAAATCCGGAGGCAACAAAGTGGTATCAGAGTAAATTAAAAATGCTGCTGGATATGGGAGTCGACTGCTTCAAAACCGATTTTGGCGAAAGGATCCCGACAGATGCAGTTTACTATAATGGTGCAGATCCGGTGAAAATGCACAATTACTATACATATCTGTATAACAAAGCGGTCTATGAAGTACTGGAACAGGAGCGGGGAAAAGAAGAAGCAATTCTCTTTGCACGTTCTGCGACAGCAGGCGGTCAGAAATTCCCGGTACACTGGGGCGGAGACTGTTGGTCAGACTATGAATCCATGGAAGAAAGCCTGCGGGGCGGACTTTCTCTGACGAGCAGCGGATTTGGATTCTGGAGTCATGATATCGGAGGATTTGAGAGCCAGTCTACACCGGATGTCTACAAACGCTGGGCAGCATTTGGACTTCTTTCCACACACAGCCGTCTGCATGGGAGCACTTCCTATCGTGTGCCGTGGGTATATGATGAAGAATCTGTGGATGTAGTGAGATTCTTTACCCGTTTAAAACTTCATCTTCTTCCATATTTGTACAGCAGCGCGGTGCATACATCAGAAACAGGAGTTCCGATGATGCGCAGTATGATGCTGGAGTTTGAAGAGGATATGAATTGCAGATATCTGGACAAACAGTATATGTTGGGAGACAGTCTGCTTGTATCACCGGTATTCAACGAGGAGGGAATTGCACAGTACTATCTGCCGCAGGGAAAATGGACCAATCTTTTGACAAAAGAAGTGTCAGAGGGGGGATGCTGGAGAAGAGAGCATCATGATTATCTTTCTGTGCCGCTTTGGGGAAGAGAAAACAGTATGATTGCACAGGGAATTGAAGCAGAGAATGCGTCCTATTCTTTTAAAAACAATCTGGAGCTGCAGGTATTTGAGCTGCAGACAGAGGCAAAAACCGTGGTATACCAGAATGGACGGCCGGTATGCAGTCTGTCTCTGAAGAAAAATGGAGAAAAAATCGAAGGAGTCCTGCAGGGAGAAGGAAACGTGAAAATTCGCTTCGTAAACAGGAAACTTCGGGCAGTACAGGGAGCCGATGTTAAGATCGATGGAAATGATACGGTCATAACAATGAAAGCAGGAGAATTTGTGTGTGAGGTGTAAGATGAGAACAGAAAAAGAACAGGCAATGTGGACAAAAGCAGAAAAACTGACGGCGAAGCTCACACTGGATGAAAAGATCAAAATGGTGCACGGGGCAGAATTGTTTCAGACGAAAGGGGGCGAACGTCTTGGTATCCCTCCTCTGAAAATGTCTGACGGACCGATGGGAGTCCGTCAGGAATTTCATCCGGCAGGATGGAAACCAGTGGGGCATTCCGATGATTATGTGACATATCTGCCGTGCAACAGTGCGCTGGCTGCTACATGGAATCGGGATCTGGCGTTTGAGACCGGATCTGTACTTGGTGAAGAGGCCAGAGGAAGAGGGAAGGATGTCATTCTGGCTCCGGGGATCAATATCAAGAGAAGTCCCCTTTGCGGACGGAATTTTGAATATTTCAGTGAAGATCCATATCTGACAAAAGAGCTGGCAGTTCCGTTTATCCAGGGAGTGCAAACCTGGGATGTGGCAGCCTGCGTCAAGCATTTTGCTGTCAATAACCAGGAGACAGAGCGACTCTGGGTGGATGTGGAGGTAGACGAAAACGCATTGCGACAAATCTATCTTCCGGCTTTTTATGATGCAGTCAGGAAAGGACATTCTTATACGATCATGGGAGCCTACAATCTGCTTAAGGGAGAACACTGCTGTCAAAGTGAGTATCTTCTGAAAAAGATTTTAAGAGAAGAATGGGAGTATGACGGTGTCGTTATTTCAGACTGGGGGGCTGTACATGATACAGATCTGGCGGCAAATTCCCAGCTGGATATTGAAATGTCAGTAACAGATAACTTTGATGAGTATTTTATGGCAGATCCGCTGAAAGAAAAGATCCAAAACGGAGAGATCAAAGAAGAAGTGCTAGATGAGAAGGTGACACGTATTCTTGTGTTGATGATGCGGCTTCACATGATAGGAGAGGAAGAACGAAAAGCCGGCAGCTATAATACGCCAGAACACCGTCAGAAAGCATTGGAGACAGCCAGAGAATCTGTGGTTCTGCTAAAAAATGAAAACCATATTCTGCCATTGGATCCCGCAGCGGGGAAAATACTGGTGATTGGAGAAAATGCGGAATGTACCCATGCAAACGGAGGAGGAAGCGCCGAAATCAAGGCATTGTATGAAATCACCCCGTTAATGGGAATCAAGACGCTGCTTGGAGGCAATGCCGAAGTCCGGTTTGTACAGGGATATGAGCGAAGTGAAAAGAATGATATGACGGATACAAACTGGCAGGAAACCAGTCTGGAAAATGGCGGCGGTTCGACTGCTCAGTTCCGGGAATCAGAGGAAATGTCAGACAGGAGAGCTGCACTTCGAAAAGAGGCTGTGCAGCTGGCAAAAGAGTATGATCATGTAATCTTCGTGGGCGGACTGAATCATGAACATGACAGTGAGGGGAATGACCGGGCAGACATGAAGCTTCCATATGAGCAGGATGTTCTCATAAAAGAACTGCTTTTGGCAAACCCGGAGACAGTCATCGTTATGATGGGTGGAAGTCCGGTGGAAATGGGGACATGGATCAACGATGCATCTGCGGTGGTATGGAACTGGTATGCGGGAATGGAAGGCGGAAGAGCACTGGCAGAAGTGTTGTTTGGCCGAATCAATCCGGCCGGAAAACTGCAGGAGACCTTTTATAAGAAACATACAGACTGTTCTGAACACGCCATCGGAGAATTTCCGGGAGGAAAGTCGGTGCATTATAAAGAAGGTGTGTTTGTAGGATATCGCTATAATGATACCTTTGAGATAGAACCGCAGTTTTGTTTTGGACACGGTCTTTCCTATACAACATTTGCGTATTCGGATGCAAAGGTACAACAAAAAGACGGGAAGATTGAAATTTCCTGTAAAGTAAAAAATACGGGAACTGTTTTTGGAAAAGAGACTGTTCAGGTGTATCTGGCGCCGAAGGACCGAAGAAAAAATCAGCCTCTTCAGGAACTGAAAGGATTTGAAAAAGTGACGTTGGAAGCAGGAGAACAGACGGAAGTTGTGATTTTGGCAACAGGAAGTGTAAATGAGTATGAAATCCGGATTGGAAGTTCTTCCAGAGATATCCGGCTGACAATGTAGAAAGAAGGTGTGCGTATGGAATATCAAAATCCGATTCTGCCGGGATTTCATCCGGATCCGTCAGTGTGCCGGGTGGGCGGAGATTTTTATCTTGTCAACTCCAGTTTTGAATTTTTCCCGGGAGTTCCGTTGTATCACAGCCGGAATCTGGCAGACTGGGAACTGTTGGGATATTGTCTGAATACGGAAGAACAGCTGAATCTGAAAGAGGCACATGCTTCCGGGGGAATTTATGCACCGACGATCCGGTGGCATGAAGGCGTCTTTTTTATGACAACAACCAATGTATCTGATCGAGGAAATTTTATTGTTCATACCCGGAATCTTTCTGAGGGTTGGTCAGAGCCATGTTGGGTAGAGCAGGGAGGGATTGATCCGTCGTTGTTTTTTGATGACGATGGGACGGTATATTTTTTATCCACGGGGAACAGGCAGGATGGTACATGCATGATCCAGATGTGTGAGGTGGATCCATTTTCCGGAAAACAGCTGACACCAAGCATAGAAATCAGCCTTGGCTGCGGCGGGAAATTTCCGGAGGGACCGCATATTTATAAAAGAGATGGATATTATTATCTGATGCTGGCAGAAGGCGGAACAGAGTACGGGCATATGGAGACGATTCAGCGAGCCACAACTCCATATGGTCCATATGAACCATGTCCTCACAATCCCATCCTCACACATCGGGATGACAGCAGAGGAGAAATTTTCTGTACGGGACATGGAGATCTGGTGGAAGATCAGAACGGAAACTGGTGGATGGTCTGCCTTGGAACCCGCTGCCTGCATGGGGCGTATGCACCATTGATGCAGCACCATCTTGGAAGAGAGACCTTTCTGGCTCCTGTGATGTGGGATAAAGATGGCTGGCCAAAAGTGGGGGAAAATGGCAAAATTTCTCCGGTGATGGATGGACCGCTTCCGGCTCCGGGGCAGTCTGGAAAACAGGATGAATTTGTGGATTGCTTTGAAGAAAAAAACTTTGATCTTTGCTATAATTTTCTCAGAAATCCACAGATGGAGCAGTATGTAAGAGATTCTCAGCATGGTGAGCTGCTCTTAAAAGGAAATGGCATATCCTTAAATGACGGGAAAAATCCGACCTGGCTTGGAATCCGGCAGCGCGAATTTAACATGTGCGCAGAGACCATCCTGTCCTTAAAACAGAAAACGGGAAAGGCACTGGCAGGTCTGACTGCGTTTTATAATGAAAACTACCATTATGAAATTTATCTGACAAGAGAACAGGAAGGCTGTTTTGTCTGTCTGGCAAAACATGTACATGATATTTTTGTGGTAACAGAGAAAAGAAAAATAGAATCTGACCAGAAGATACATTTATGGATTGAGTCGGATGAACAGCAGTATCGTTTTTATTATGGTCTGGAGCAACAAGAACGAAAGCTGCTTGGAACAGCACTGCCATCCGGTCTGGCATCAGAAGGGACTTGTACCATGACATTTACGGGAACTTATATCGCCATGTTTGCAGAGTGCGGGGAAGCAGCGTTTCAGTATTTTAAATGTAAATTTCAGAGAGGATAGAAAATGAGGAAAGAATCAAAACAGGTTCTTTCCTCATTTTTTGTGAAGTTCAGATTTGATCTAATTTCCCAGTTCATTCTGAATCCGTTGTTTGGTATCCAGGATTAGATGGGTAAACTGTTCCATCCGTGCGTCATCCATCCGGTCTTTCGGTGCAGATACGCTGATGGCATACGAGGGTTTTCTGTGAAGGCCTTTCAATGAGACGGCGATACAGCGCACACCCAGTTCATTTTCTTCGTTATCCATGGCATAGCCGTTTTTGCGGACATCTGCGATCAGATTTTGAAATTTGACGAAATCGACAACGGTGTAATCGGTGAGCTTTCGAATTTCGCTGTGATCCCAGATTTCTTTTACTTTTTCATCTTTCATATCTGCCAGCAGCGCTTTTCCAACTCCGGAGCAGTACAAAGGAATTGATTTTCCGACCATAGAGATTAACCGCACGGAATTGTGGGAAGCCTCTACTTTATCAATATATACTGCATTCAGACCATCCAGCTGGACCAGGTGGACCGTTTCATTGGTCTGTTCTGCAAGTTCTTTAATGTAAGGGCGGATCAGATCGATGATATTATTCTGGGCCAGAATCTGGTTGGCGATTCCACAGAATTTAAATGTCAGACTGTATTTCAGTGTCTCCGCATCCTGCTTTGCATATTCCATACAGATCAGGGAGTTTAAGATACGGTGGACGGTACTTTTATTGAGATTTAATTCCTTGCTCAGTTCCAGAAGTCCGATCGGACCGGTACGGGCAAGGCATTCTATGGTATGGAAAATACGTTCCGATACCTGTATTGGGTTTTTTTCTTCCATAAGATCACTCCTGTAAAGTCCGGTGCTCAAAAGAGCGCCGAGTATCATTCAGTGGTTATTGTAGCACAGTTTGGGAAGAAGAGTAAATAAAAAAATAGTAAAGTAAAAAAATGCAAAGAATGGCTTGACAATCCATAGAAAGTGAGTATAATCAAAATTAAAGAGTTCATATTACGAAACATAGTTCCATAATGTGAAACAAACAACGTGATTCAGTGATAAGGAGAATGACCATGAACGAAGTATTAGAAAAGATTCAGAAAATCGGGATTGTTCCGGTTGTTGTATTAAATGATGCGAAAGACGCAGCACCTTTGGCAAAGGCACTCTGTGACGGCGGACTTCCATGTGCAGAAGTGACATTCCGTACAGAAGCAGCAGAAGAGTCTATCCGCATTATGGCAGAGCAGTTCCCACAGATGCTGGTAGGGGCAGGTACTGTTCTGACAACAGAGCAGGTAGACCGTGCAGTTGCAGCAGGAGCAAAATTCATCGTAAGTCCAGGATTAAATCCAAAGGTTGTAAAATACTGTATTGAAAAAGGAGTTCCGGTGACACCGGGAACAGCAAATCCAAGTGATGTAGAGCAGGCAATCGAGCTTGGATTGGAAGTTGTGAAATTCTTCCCGGCAGAAGCAGCCGGCGGACTGAATATGATCAAGTCCATGGCAGCACCTTACACAAATATGAAATTTATGCCGACAGGCGGAATCAATGCAAAGAACATCAACAGCTACCTTGCATTCCCTAAGATCCTGGCATGTGGCGGAAGCTGGATGGTAAAAGGAGATCTTGTTGCAGCAGGAGAATTTGATAAGATTACAGAGCTGACAAAAGAAGCAGTGATGACAATGCTTGGATTTGAACTGAAACACATCGGAATCAACTGTGAAAATGAAGAAGAGGCTGAGAAAACAGCAGGAACATTCGCTTCTTTATTCGGATTTGAGAAGAAGAGCGGAAACAGTTCTGTATTTGCAGGAAGTGCTGTAGAAGCAATGAAGAGCCCATACCTTGGAGCAAAAGGACACATTGCAGTAGGAACAAACAGCGTAGATCGTGCAGTAAATTATCTGGAGTCTCAGGGCGTAGAGTTCAATATGGACAGTGCAAAATACAAAGACGGAAAACTTACAGCAATTTACTTAAAAGAAGAAGTTGCCGGATTTGCAGTACATCTTGTACAGAAATAAAAAATTATTAAAGGAGAATAATAATGAGTAAAAAAGTAGTTACATTTGGAGAAATTATGTTAAGACTTGCACCAGAAGGAGATTATCGTTTTGTGCAGGCAGATACATTTGGAGCAACATACGGCGGTGGAGAAGCAAACGTAGCAGTTTCTCTGGCAAATTATGGATTTGATGCTTCTTTCGTAACAAAACTTCCGACACATGAGATCGGACAGGCAGCAGTAAATTCTTTGAGAAAATACGGTGTGGATACATCCAAGATCGCACGTGGAGGAGACAGAGTAGGTATCTACTTCCTGGAGAAAGGTGCTTCTCAGAGACCATCTAAAGTAATTTATGACCGTGCAGGTTCTTCTATCTATACAGCATCCAAAGAAGATTTCAACTGGAAAGAAATCTTTGAAGGAGCAGAATGGTTCCACTTTACAGGAATCACACCAGCACTCAATGACAATGTAGCAGAAATCTGTCTGGAAGCTTGTAAAGCAGCCAAAGAGATGAATGTGAAGATTTCCTGTGACTTAAACTACAGAAATAAACTGTGGAGCAAAGCAAAAGCAGGAGAAGTAATGGGTGAACTTTGCAAATATGTGGATGTATGTATTGCAAACGAAGAAGATGCAGCAGATGTATTCGGTATTCATGCAGCAAACACAGATGTAACTGCAGGAGAAGTAAATCACGAAGGATATAAAGATGTAGCAAAACAGCTTGCTGACCGTTTCGGATTTGAGAAAGTTGCAATTACACTTCGTGAATCTATTTCAGCAAATGACAATAACTGGTCTGCTATGTTATATGACGGAACAGACTATTTCTTCAGTAAAAAATATAAGATGCATATCGTAGACCGTGTAGGTGGCGGAGATAGCTTCGGCGGCGGATTGATCGCTGCAACACTGAGCGGATATGATTCACAGGCTACCATTGAATTTGCAGTAGCAGCATCCTGCCTGAAACACTCCATCGAAGGTGACTTCAACATGGTTTCTATGGATGAAGTTGCCAAACTGGCAGGAGGAGATGCTTCCGGACGTGTACAGCGCTAAGCACTTTTGGAAGAATATAAATAAATAAGCCATAATCGACTATTTTGTTGCCAATATACGCCGGGACAGATTTTTCTGTCCCGGTTTTTCAGTTTTCCTTACAGAAGAGATTGACAATATTCTTTTTGTATAGTACTATTATCTCACAAAACCGAAACGTTTCGGTTAAAGAAAAGGAGGAAAGAGATATGCCATTAGTAACGTCGGAAAAAATGCTTTCAGACGCACAAAAAGGTGGGTATGCAGTGGGAGCATTCAATGTAGAAAATATGGAGATGGCAAAAGCTGTGATCGCGGCGGCAGAAGAGATGCGCTCGCCGGTTATGCTGCAGACTACTCCATCTACGGTCAAGTATGGATCTTTGGAAACATTTGCAGCAATTGTAAAAGCAGAGGCTTCTAAGACCGATATTCCGGTCTGTCTTCATCTGGATCACGGCAACAGCTTTGAGCTGGCTGTACAGGCGATGAAAGCCGGATATACTTCTGTGATGATCGATGGATCCCATGAAACATTTGAAGAAAATGTGGCACTGACAAAAAAAGTGGTTGAGGTAGCCAATGCCTATGGAGTTCCGGTGGAAGCGGAGCTTGGAAAAGTAGGCGGGAAAGAAGATGATCTGGAGGCAGAAGCGGATCATAATACAGATCCTGAAGAGGCAAAAGAATTTGTGGAAAGAACGGGTGTTTCTTCTCTGGCGATCGCGATCGGTACAGCTCATGGATTTTATGCGGGAACTCCAGTGTTGGATAAAGAAAGGGTTTCAGATTGTAAAAAGGTTGTTTCTGTACCACTGGTACTTCACGGTGCAAGTGGACTCAGCGAAGAAGATGTGGTAGAATGTGTACAGCGCGGGATGTGTAAAGTGAATTTTGCGACAGAATTGCGTGTAGCATACACAGATGCTGAAAAACAGTTGCTGAAAGAGAATCCGGAGACCTTTGATCCGAAAAAACTGGGAATTGCAGCAATGAAAGCCGTAAAAGAACAGACCATACTGCGAATGAAGATGTGTGGATGTACAGGAAAGGTACAGTAGTTCCACATAGATGTAGTAAGGAAGGCGGAAAGCATCAATGGGAGCGACGATGAAAGACATCGCGAGAGTGACAGGACTGGGACTGGCAACGATTTCTTCTTATTTAAATGGGGGAAATGTCCGGGAGAAAAACCGGATCAAAATTGAGGCGGCAATTGACGAATTGGATTTCGAGGTAAACGAGGTAGCGAGAGGTTTAAAGACAAACCGGACAAAGACGATTGGGATCATCATTCCGGAGCTGAACAACATTTTCTGTGCAGAGATTATTACAGAAGTGGAAGATGTGCTTCGAAATCATGGATATGCAACGATGATCTGTGACTGTAGAACAGATGCGGCACGGGAAGCGGAAGCGGTAGAGTTTTTGTTTCGACGCAGGGTGGACGGACTGATCTTGATGCCGTCCGGCAAATCAGGAAAGCATCTGGAGAGATTTTTACATGTGGGAAAACCAGTTGTGCTGATCGATCGTAATCTGGAAGATGTTCCATGTGACAGTGTACTTGTGGACAACCGGGGAGCTGCGCAGGCGGCAGTAGAGAGACTTTTTCTGGCAGGTCATCGAAAGATCGGAATGATTGCAGGACCGGAGCATGTATTTACAGCAAGAGAGCGATATCTTGGATATGAAGAGGCGTTCAAAAAGGCAGGAATCGAAGTACAGGATTCATTGGTTGTGCATGGAGATTATACGATCGCAGGCGGTGCCAGGGCGATGAAGGAGCTTGCAAAACAGAATCCGCAGATGACAGCAGTTTTTGTATCAAATTATGAGATGACGGTTGGAGCCATGATCGAAAGCAATGAGATTGGAATCCGGATTCCGGAAGATCTGTCAGTGATAGGATTTGATAATATCGAGTTTGCGAAAGCCAGCAATCCAAAGCTAAGTATTGTGACACAGCCGACAAAAGAAATCGGCAGAAATGTAGCAGAACTGATATTGGACAGACTGGACAATCCAACCCGGGAGATGCCTCCGAAAGAAATGAAGTTAAAGACCAGTTTTGTAGAAGGAAAATCCGTACACATTTTGTCTGTATGACAAGGTGTACGATTTCTTTATCCCGAAAACCGAAACGTTTCGGAATGTTTTGGAGGAGAACATGAAGACGTATTTAATAGGAATTGATATTGGAACAAGCGGATGTAAAATCGCTGTATTTAATAAAGCAGGAGAAGTCCTGGCCGCGCAGAGCGGAACGTATCCGGTGTATTATCCAAAGCCCGGATGGGCAGAGCAAAATCCGGAGGACTGGTGGAATACAATCTGCCAGGTACTTCCGGAAATGTTACAAAAAGCTGAGATTTCACCGGATGAGATTGCGGGAATCGGAATTGACGGGCAGAGCTGGTCAGCCATCGCAGTGGATGAAAACGGAAACGTTCTGACAAATACACCGATCTGGATGGACACAAGAGCGCAGGACATCTGTGATGAATTGAATGAGAGAATCGGAAAAGATCGGATTTTCAAGCTGTGTGGAAACTCCCTGCAGCCATCGTATACAACGCCTAAGATTGTCTGGTATCAGAGAAATCTTCCGGAAGTATATGCAAAAACAGCAAAGATCTTACAGTCAAACAGCTATATTGCATTTAAGCTGACTGGAAAAATGACACAGGATGTTTCTCAGGGCTATGGTTTGCATTGCTTTAATATGCAGGAAATGACTTGGGATTTTGCAATGTGTGAGGAGCTCGGATTTTCAAAGGATCTGCTTCCTGAAATCTATCCATGCCATGCTGTGATCGGAACCGTGACAGAAGAAGCGGCCAAAGAAAGTGGACTTTGCGTGGGAATCCCGGTTGTGGCAGGCGGTCTGGATGCAGCCTGCGCAGCACTGGGAGTCGGTGTACTTCACGATGGAGAGACACAGGAGCAAGGCGGGCAGGCAGGGGGGATGAGTATCTGCATGGATCATTATTGTGCAGACGAGAGGCTGATCCTCGGAGCCCATGTTGTGCCGGGACACTGGCTGCTTCAGGGGGGAACTACAGGAGGCGGCGGTGTCATGCGCTGGCTGGAAAAGGAATTTGGAGACTGGGAACGAGAGGAAGGAAAGCGAAGGGGCGTCAGCTCTCTGGATCTGATGAACGAAGAGGCAAAAGTAATTCCGGCGGGTAGTGACGGAGTTGTATTTCTTCCGTATATGTCCGGAGAACGTTCTCCGATCTGGGATCCGGATGCGAAAGGTGTTTACTACGGATTGGATTTCAGCAAGAAAAAAGGGCATCTGATCCGGGCTGCGATGGAAGGAACTGCCTATGCACTGAAGCACAATCTGGAAGCGGCAGAAGAAGCAGGAGCAAAAGTGGAAGTGTTAAAAGCAATGGGAGGAGCAGCAAATTCACACCTCTGGACACAGATCAAATCCGATGTGACCGGAAAAACCATGGAAGTCCCCTCATCAGATACTGCAACCACACTGGGAGCGGCACTTCTTGCAGGAGTCGGAGTAGGAATGTATGAAAGCTTTGAAGAAGCGGTGGAGAAGACCGTCAATAAAGGAAGAGTCCATACGCCGAATGTGGAGCATAAGGAAATCCACGAAAAGAATTATGAGACATACAGAGCTCTGTATGAACAATTAAAAAGTCTGATGAAAAAGACAGGAGGAAAGAAACAATGAAAGCAGCAGTAGTTTGTGCAAATGAAGATGTACAGTATCTGGATTATGAAGAGCCGATTCCGGGACCGGGAGAAGTGAAGGTTAAGGTTCGGGCATCCGGAATCTGCGGTTCGGATATTCCGAGAGTGCTTCACAATGGAGTACACTTTTATCCGATCGTACTTGGACATGAATTCTCCGGAGATGTTGTGGAGATCGGAGAAGGTGTCACAAAGGTAAAAGTCGGAGACAGAGTATCCGGTGCACCGTTAAAGCCTTGTATGAAATGTGATGACTGCCAGAATGGAAACTTTTCCCTCTGCAAGCATTATAGCTTTATCGGCTCCAGAGAACAGGGAAGCAATGCAGATTATGTGGTGATTCCGGAACAAAATGCAGTTGTCTATGATTCTTCGATCTCCTATGAGCAGGCCGCTATGTTCGAGCCTTCTACAGTTGCCCTTCACGGATTGTTACAGAACGAGTATCAGGGAGGGCAGTATGTTGCTGTGTTAGGCGGTGGAACGATCGGAATGTTCACCATGCAGTGGGCAAAGATTTTCGGCTCCAGAAAAGTTGTGGTATTTGACATCAGCGAGGAGCGTCTGGAACTGGCAAAACGTCTGGGTGCAGATGCAGTCATCAATACAACGAAAGAAAATTATATGCAGGAAGCAATGGCACTTACCGGGAAAAAGGGATATGGCTATGTGTTCGAGACGGCAGGACAGATCCCGACTATGCATATGGCATTTGAACTTGCGGGCAATAAAGCAAATGTCTGCTTTATCGGAACACCACATGCAGAGCTTACATTCACACCGGCAATGTGGGAGAATATGAACCGGAAAGAGTTCCACCTGACCGGTTCCTGGATGTCTTACAGTGCACCGTTTCCGGGAAAAGAGTGGGAGCTGACCGCACATTATTTTGCAACAGGACAGTTAAAATTCGATCCGGGATTTATCTACAAAAAAGTCCCGATGAGTCAGGCACAGGAGGCATTTCAGATGTTCAAGACGCCAGGACTGGTCAAAGGAAAAGTGTTACTTGTAAACGAATCGTAAATGAGTGGGGAGATAGTTGTAAGATGATACTGACCGTGACATTAAACGCAGCAATCGATAAACGTTACGTTGTAGAAAATTTCCGTCTGGGAGAAGTAAACCGTGTGAAGGAGTGTGCATACACTCCGGGCGGAAAAGGACTCAATGTTTCAAAACCTGCAGCAATCGCAGGAGAAGAAGTAGTTGCCACAGGTTTTGTAGGAGGCCATGCGGGAAATTATATTGAGGAGGCGTTAAAGCCTTTCGGAATTCAAAGTGAGTTTTACCATCTGGAAGCAGAGAGCCGTTCCTGCATCAATATCTGGGATGAGACGAATCGTGTGCAGACAGAATTTCTGGAACCGGGGTTTACGGTAACAGAAGAGCAGTTTCAGGGATTTTTAAAGAAATTCCGCAATCTGGTAAAACAGGCAGATGTGATAGCAATGTCCGGAAGTGTGCCAAAAGGACTGGATGGAAGCGCGTATCAGCGTCTGGTGGAAATCTGCAGAGAGGAAAAACGGAATGTGATTCTGGATACAAGCGGCGCATTGCTTACCATGGGAATTGAAGCAAAACCGACAATGATCAAACCGAATCTGGATGAGATCCGGATGTTGACAGGCATGTCCTATGACAGCCTGGAGGAAATGATCGAGGCAGCAAAGCAGATTCATGAAGGCGGAGTGGAGATCGTAGCAGTTTCGCTTGGCGCAGAGGGATCCTTTGTGGTGTGTGAAGAAGGGATTTATCAGGCGCAGGTTCCGAAAATCGATGCAGTCAATACCGTGGGATGCGGGGATTCCATGATTGCCGGATTTGCAGTCGGAATGAGTCAGAAGATTTCCGTGGAAGGCAGTTTAAGACTTGCAAGCGCGATTTCAGCGGCAGCTGCACTTCGAGAAGAAACCGGATTTTTTGTAAAAGAAGATATGGAACGCATTTTTAAAGAGGTAAAAATAACAAAGTTAAAATAAAGAAAGCGAGGGACAAAACATGGCAGAAATGATTCAGCCGGCAATGGTGCCGAAAGTAAAATTGTATACAGGAGAAGAAATCCCATGTGTGGGAATGGGGACATTTGGTTCTGACCGTTTTACACCGGAGCAGGTGTCAAATGCAGTGGCAGGAGCAATCCGCTGCGGATACCGTATGTTTGACTGTGCGGCATGTTATGGAAATGAAGATCAGATTGGAGAGGTATTCCATGCGGCCTTTGAAGAGGGTGTGGTAGAACGGAAAGATTTATTTATCATGACAAAAGTATGGAATGATATGCATGAGAGAGTAGAGGAATCCTGCAGAAAAAGCATTCAGGACCTGCAGTGTGACTACATTGATTTGTTCTTTATTCACTGGCCATTCCCGAACTACCATGCACCGGGATGTGATGTGGATTCCAGAAATCCGGATTCCAGACCATTCTCTGTGGAAGAATTTATGAATACATACAGACAGTGTGAAGAACTGGTGAGAAAAGGACTGATCCGCCACATTGGAATTTCCAATATGACCATTCCGAAAATGGAGGCAGTACTGCCGCTTATGGAAATTATGCCGTCTGCCTGTGAATCCGAGATGCATGTGTGCTTCCAGCAGAAGGAAATCTTTGATTATCTGACGGAACATAAGATTCAGCCGATCGGATTCATGCCGCTTGGTTCCCCACAGAGACCGGAGAGAGATATGTGTCCGGAAGATGTAGCAGACCTGCAGACTCCTGAGATGCAGGAAATTGCAAAGGCACATGGCTGTCATCCGGCGC
>OJIU01000210.1_pt1 | contig 28076 bp, 34 predicted proteins | sample 1595961 | NCBI WGS metagenome assembly OJIU01 (sample SAMEA4350144, study PRJEB24818) | metagenome | biome: human; feature: gut; material: faeces | place: Denmark | collected 2013-09
CCTCTCCCCGCTTCGGCGGCGGCGTCAGAGTGGTATACGAGCCAGGGCCAGGAAGTGTGGAAAGAGGGCGATAAGAGCTTCTACTTCGACACTAACGTTGCCTATTCCGTCGCACAGCAGAACGACTGGGAAGGGACTGACCCAGCCTTCCGTGAAGCCAACGTGCAGGGTAAAAACCTGATTGAATGGCTGCCAGGCTCCACTATCTGGGCCGGTAAGCGCTTCTATCAACGTCATGACGTCCACATGATCGACTTCTACTACTGGGATATTTCAGGTCCTGGTGCTGGTATTGAAAACATCGATCTGGGCTTCGGTAAACTGTCTCTGGCAGCGACTCGCTCTCAGGAAGCGGGTGGTTCATACGCGTTTAGCAGCCAGAATATCTATGACCGTACCAAAGACACTGCGAACGATGTATTTGACGTACGTTTAGCGCAAATGGCAACTAACCCGGACGGTATGCTGGAACTGGGTGTGGACTATGGTCGTGCTAACACCACCGACGACTACAGCCTGGCAGACGGTGCATCAAAAGATGGTTGGATGTTCACCGCTGAACATACCCAAAGCATGCTGAAGGGCTACAACAAGTTTGTCGTTCAGTACGCTACAGATTCCATGACCACCCAGGGCAAAGGCCTGAACCAGGGTTCTTATGGTTCTTCAACGACAACCATTACCAATCCAGACGGCACTAAGACGAATTTCGCCAACAACGTTGTGAATAACAACGGTAACCTGTTCCGTGTGCTCGACCACGGTGCCATCTCCCTGGGCGACAAATGGGACCTGATGTACGTCGGTATGTACCAGAACCTCGACCTGGATAACGACCTGGGTACCGAGTGGTACACCGTGGGTATCCGTCCGATGTACAAATGGACGCCGATCATGAGCACCCTGCTGGAAGTCGGTTATGACAACGTCAAATCGCAGCAGACCAGCGATCGCAACAGCCAGTACAAAATCACCCTGGCGCAACAATGGCAGGCTGGCGACAGCATCTGGTCTCGCCCGGCAATCCGTGTCTTCGCGACCTATGCAAAATGGGATGAAGAGTGGGGCTACATCAAAAATGGTAACGACGTAACCAAATTCGCTGCTGCAACGAACTCTGGTATCAGCACAACCAGCCGTGGCGACAGCGATGAGTGGTCCTTCGGTGCTCAGATGGAAATCTGGTGGTAATCCAGCGCTAACCTGACGTAAAGACCGAAAGAGGGGCGCAAGCCCCTCTTGATTACGGTTTAGCGCGCTATTGCCTGGCCACCGCTGAACCCATGCTATCTGAGGTGATAACAATGAAAATGAAGAAAAGTCTCGTTGCCCTTTGTTTATCTGCAGGGTTATTTGCCAGCGCGCCTGGCATCAGCCTGGCCGATGTTAATATTGTTCCGCAGAACACCACCGCGGCCCCAACAATCCCCACTGCCGCGCTGCAACAGTTGACCTGGACGCCGGTTGATCAATCCAAAACCCAATCGACACAGCTTGCGACAGCGGGCCAGCGTCTTGATATCGCGGGTATTACCGGCCCGGTCGCGGCCTATAGCGTGCCGGCGAACATTGGCGAACTGACCCTGACGCTGTCCAGTGAGGTCAACAAACAAACCAGCGTATTTGCGCCAAACGTCTTAATTCTTGACCAAAACATGACGCCATCTGCGTTCTTCCCCAGCAGCTATTTCACCTACCAGGAGCCCGGCGTGATGAGTGCCGATCGCCTGGAAGGGGTCATGCGTCTGACGCCTGCGCTGGGCCAGCAAAAACTTTATGTTCTGGTCTTTACCACGGATAAAGATCTGCAACAGACCACGACTCTGCTTGACCCGGCAAAAGCCTATGCCAAGGGGGTAGGTAACGCGATTCCGGATATCCCTGACCCGATCGCTCGTCATACCACCGACGGCCTGCTGAAACTGAAAGTCAAAACCAGCTCCTCCTCCAGCGTTCTGGTCGGGCCGCTGTTTGGCTCGTCCGGCCCTGGTCCTGTTACGGTTGGTAATACCGCCGCACCAGCGGTGGCTTATGCAGCTCCGGCAGCAGCAGTTGCCGCACCTGCGCCGCAGCCGGTGAAGAAAAGTGAACCGATGCTGAACGACACGGAAAGCTATTTTAATCAGGGCATTAAGGATGCAGTTGCGAAAGGCGATGTCGATAAAGCGCTGAAGCTGCTTGATGAAGCTGAACGTCTGGGATCCAAATCTGCCCGATCCACCTTTATCAGCAGTGTAAAAGGCAAGGGGTAAACATCTCCCCACATTGTTGATTTTGCAACAACTGGTGCGTCTCCTGGCGCACCTTTTTTTATCCTTCGGTGCTAATTGTTACACTTATGTTGCCCTACCGATCACTTAATTGTGTTTGCTCACCCCGTAATGCCTTTTCTGCGATACAATGCCTTCAGGTTATAAATCGGAGAGTAAGGCATGCCACACCCTGCGTTAACGCAACTGCGTGCGCTGCGTTATTTTGATGCGATCCCGGCGCTGGACGCCCAACTGCTCGACTGGTTGTTACTGGAAGATTCCATGACTAAACGTTTTGAGCAGCAGGGAAAACAGGTCACCGTCACGTTGATTCGCGAAGAATTCGTTGGGCAAAATGAGGTGTCTGAAGAGCTGCCGCTGCTGCCTGAAGAGCCCCGCTATTGGTTACGTGAAATCCTGTTATGCGCGGATGGTGAACCCTGGCTTGCCGGACGGACCGTAGTGCCTGAATCAACCTTGTGCGGCCCTGAACTGGCCTTACAAAACCTGGGGAAAACCCCGCTCGGACGCTACCTGTTTACGTCATCAACATTGACCCGAGATTTTATTGAGATTGGCCGCGATGCAGCGCTGTGGGGGCGTCGTTCCCGCCTGCGGCTGAGCGGTAAGCCGCTGATGCTTACCGAGCTTTTTCTGCCTGCATCGCCGTTGTACTGAGAGGAAGATAAAGATGGAGTGGAGTCTGACGCAGAATAAGCTGTTGGCGTTTCACCGCTTGATGCGTACGGATAAGCCAATCGGCGCCTTACTACTGCTCTGGCCTACGCTGTGGGCATTGTGGGTGGCGACCCCGGGCATGCCGCAACTGTGGATCCTGGCGGTTTTTGTTGCCGGAGTATGGTTAATGCGCGCCGCCGGATGCGTGGTGAATGATTATGCCGACAGGAAATTTGACGGACACGTTAAACGCACCGCAAATCGACCGCTGCCGAGCGGGGCCGTAACCGAGAAAGAAGCCCGAACGCTGTTCATCGTATTGGTGCTGCTGGCCTTCCTGCTGGTTTTAACACTCAACACGATGACCATATTGTTATCCGTTGCGGCGTTAGCATTGGCGTGGGTTTACCCCTTTATGAAGCGCTATACGCATCTGCCGCAGGTGGTGCTGGGGGCGGCGTTTGGCTGGTCGATCCCGATGGCGTTTGCCGCCGTGAGCGAATCCGTACCGCTGAGCTGCTGGCTGATGTTCCTCGCCAATATCCTCTGGGCAGTGGCCTATGATACGCAATATGCCATGGTTGACCGGGATGATGACCTGAAGATAGGCATTAAATCGACCGCGATTCTGTTTGGTAAGAACGACAAGCTGATTATCGGTGTTTTGCAGGTTGGCGTGCTGGTGTTGATGGCGCTGGTGGGTTGGCTAAACGGGTTAGGGCTGGGTTATTACTGGTCTCTGCTGGTGGCGGGCGCGCTGTTTGTCTATCAGCAGAAACTGATCGTCAATCGCGAACGTGATGCCTGTTTTAAAGCGTTTATGAACAATAATTACGTCGGTCTGGTGTTGTTCTTAGGACTGGCGATGAGCTACTGGCATTTTTGAGTTTGGTCTAGTCTGCAAAATAAAAAACCGGTCAGTTCATTCCGACCGGTTTTTTTATGCTTACTCGCCTTGTGTAGCGCTCTCGATGGTCAGACGCACATCTGACGTGACCAGTTCGGCCAGCATCTGATAGATCTTCATCGTCTCTTCCGGTTCGGCATCTCCGGTGTCGCTGATGAATCCCTCGTCACGCAGCGTCAGCACCAGGGAGCTGAACACGGCTTTATCGAAGAATTCCGGCGCGTTAATGCCGTGCAGCACGGAGAGGCGTTGCGCCACGGTGCGGCTCTCTTTCTCCAGCGTACCACGGTTGATCGACGGATTGGCGCTCAGCAACCAGAAGGTAATGGCGTAGCGTTGCAACGTCTCGCGAGCGCCTGCCGCCAGCAGCTGTAGCGTACGGGAGCGGGCCGGATTGATATGCAGTTCGTCATCGGTCAGGGTGATAAGTCCCTGGCGCTGCATTTCGCTGGCCAGTTCGTCAATCACTCCGGCAAGTTCATCACGCTCCCAGCGTAAGAACAGCTCCGCTTTCAGCATCGGATACAGCGCATCAATATGCTGCTGTAGCGCGGCGCGTGAAATACGACGATGCTGAGTCACGATGGCTGCCATCAACGAAGGCAGAACCAGCATATGCGCAATGTTGTTGCGGTAGTAGGTCATCAATACCGCCTGCTCGCGCGGCAAAATGATGATGTCGCCGATGGTGTCTTTCTCGACCTCAAACTTGTTCATCTGCAAGGCGTGATCGATCAATTCACTGGCGCTCTGCGCAGGAACTGTAGCATCTGCCGCGTACGGCACATTGCGTAGCAGGCTGAGATAGCAGTCAAGCTGCTCGGTCAGCTGTTCACGGGTCAGAGAGCGCTGGCGGGAAGCCAGTAACGCAGTACAGCACAGGTTCATGGCGTTGGCCGCGCCTGCGTTGTTAATGCGCACCATTAGATCGGCGGCAATGTTATTCACCGTCGGCGTTAGCCAGGCTGGGCGGATAGACTCGATAGGATCAATCGATTCACGCCACTCCGGCACGTGCTGGTTAAGGTAAGTCATCAACGGCATTGGTTCACCAAAGTTGACATAGCCCTGGCCCAGATTACGCAGCTTGCTTAAGCCACGCAGCATTTGCGGCAGACTCTCTTTTTCTTTCGTCGCGCCACGCAGCTCTTTGGCGTAGGTGCCTACTTCCATTACGTGCTCATAGCCGATGTAGATCGGTACGAGGGTAATCGGACGCGTTCCGCCACGCAGCATCGCCTGAATAGTCATCGACAGCGTGCCGGTTTTCGGGTCGAGCAAACGACCGGTACGTGAACGGCCACCTTCGACAAAATATTCAACCGAGTAGCCGCGGCTGAACAGTTCGCCCAGGTATTCGCGGAAAACGGTGGAATAGAGCTTGTTACCCTTGAAGGTACGACGAATAAAGAATGCGCCCAGACGGCGGAAAATCGGACCCGCTGGCCAGAAGTTCAGGTTGATACCGGCAGCGATGTGCGGCGGAACCAGACCCTGGTGGTACAGAACGTATGACAGCAGCATATAGTCCATATGGCTGCGGTGGCACGGGACATACACGATTTCGTGCCCATCGTGCGCCAGTTGACGGACACGCTCCGCATTGTGAACGTTAATCCCCTGATACAGCCGGTTCCAGGTAAAGCCCAGAATACGGTCGGTCAGACGGATCATCTCGTAGGAGAAGTTGGCGGCAATCTCTTCCATCAGCGCAATGGCGTTTTGCTGCGCTTTTTCGTGGGAGATTTTTTTACTGCGCGCTTCGTCTTCTACCGCGCGAGCGATAGCTTTTGAGGCCAGCAGCTTATTAAACAGGTCCTGGCGGGCAGGGAGGCGCGGGCCAACTGCGGCCAGACGCTGACGAGCAAAGTGCATGCGCGCCACGCGAGCCAGCTTCTGAGCAATGATCTTATCCGTACCGTGTTCATCCGCCATGCGACGCAAGGAGACTGACGGGGAGAAGCGGACAAAACTGTCGCGTCCCAGCCAGGACACAGCAAAGAATTTCTGTACACCGTTCAGCATGCGCAGCGGTGGATTGACTTCGCCTTTTTCACGCCCTGGCGCACGGCCAAACATCACCGAAACCGGCACCATCTGCACATCCAGGTCTGGATTGCTGCGATGCAGGTCGAGATAGTTATGGAACAGCTTGATGGACTCTTCTTTCGGCGTGTAATAGGTGAACACACGCGGGCCGCCGTGAATAAACACGTAGCGCGGCAGCAGAGTTCCGTCTATCTCCAGCGGTTCCAGGGGATCGGGGAGATCGTGCACCAGACATTGGGCACGCAGCGTCAGCAAGTCTGCTTTTGAATTGTACGGTAAGACGTACATAATGGGACGAGAAGTATCGAGTCCCAATTCCGGGGCAGGTTCTGCCGGAATAGACTTGCTTTTTACCAGGACGCTTAATGGTAAATTCAGTAATTTGTAGTAAATTCGTGGCCAGCCGGACATAAACGATGTAAAGCCTCTGGTTAATAATGCAAATGCGCTGCAAGGATATCAGAAAGTTTAGTTAATTTCTGTGGTATCCCGTCATACTTCGCGCTGCTTTGCCACACCCTGAAACAAACGGGGTAACGTTACAATGACATTGACGCTAATAATGTAAAAAGGTTCTTTTTGATGGCCAATAATACCACTGGATTCACCCGAATTATCAAAGCTGCAGGCTATTCCTGGAAAGGTTTTCGCGCCGCATGGATCAATGAGGCGGCATTCCGTCAGGAAAGCGTTGCCGTCCTGTTGGGCGTAGCCATCGCCTGCTGGCTGGACGTCGATGCCATTACCCGCGTGCTGTTGATTGGTTCCGTGATGCTGGTGATGATCGTTGAAATCCTCAACAGTGCGATTGAGGCGGTGGTTGACCGTATTGGCTCTGAGTATCACGAACTTTCCGGTCGGGCAAAAGATATGGGGTCGGCGGCGGTATTGCTGTCTATTTTTGTCGCTCTGATCACCTGGGGCATCCTGTTGTGGTCGCATTTGCGATAAAGATTCCACAACTGCATAAATCTCCTGTTTTTTGTGCAGTTTGCGGTTCCAAAATCACCTTTAGCTGTATATACTCACAGCATAACTGTATATACACCCAGGGGGCGGAATGAAAGCGTTAACGGCCAGGCAGCAAGAGGTGTTTGATCTCATTAGGGATCACATCAGCCAGACAGGTATGCCACCGACGCGTGCGGAGATCGCGCAGCGTTTGGGGTTCCGTTCCCCAAACGCTGCTGAAGAACATCTGAAAGCGCTGGCGCGTAAAGGGGTGCTGGAAATTGTATCCGGTGCATCGCGCGGTATTCGACTGCTGCAGGAAGAAGAAGAAGGGTTACCGCTTGTTGGGCGTGTGGCTGCAGGTGAGCCACTGCTGGCGCAGCAGCACATCGAAGGCCACTACCAGGTCGATCCTTCACTGTTCAAACCGAACGCCGATTTTCTGCTGCGCGTTAGTGGTATGTCGATGAAAGATATCGGTATTATGGACGGTGATTTACTCGCTGTGCATAAAACACAGGACGTGCGTAACGGTCAGGTCGTTGTTGCCCGTATCGATGACGAAGTCACCGTTAAGCGCCTGAAAAAACAGGGCAACAAGGTTGAACTCTTGCCAGAAAACAGCGAATTTAAACCCATCGTTGTCGACCTGCGTGAGCAAAATTTCACTATCGAAGGACTGGCGGTAGGCGTTATTCGTAACGGTGAATGGCTGTAATTTTCTGTTAATGCCCTGTAGGCCGGATAAGACGTTTATGTCGCCATCCGGCAACGTGCCCGATGGCGCTGCGCTTGTTGGGCATGGACAACATTTTTTCAGTACCTCTAACTTCTTCCAGGCTCTCCTGTATGCCTTTCTTTACCTCTTCTGATAAAGCACTCTGGCACCTCGCCTTACCGATGATCTTTTCCAATATCACCGTTCCCCTGCTGGGACTGGTGGATACCGCTGTGATTGGTCATCTGGATAGCCCAGTCTATCTTGGCGGCGTTGCGGTTGGCGCCACGGCGACCAGTTTTCTCTTTATGTTGCTGCTTTTCCTGCGCATGAGTACCACAGGTCTTACCGCGCAGGCATTTGGCGCGAAAAATCCGCAGGCGCTGGCGCGCGCGCTGGTGCAGCCGCTAATGCTGGCGCTGGGAGCGGGGCTGCTTATCGCACTGTTTCGTACACCGATTATCGATCTGGCTCTGCATATTGTCGGGGGAAGTGAAGCGGTACTGGAGCAGGCCCGACGTTTCCTGGAAATTCGCTGGTTAAGCGCACCCGCGTCTCTGGCGAATCTGGTGCTGCTCGGCTGGCTGCTTGGCGTTCAGTATGCGCGTGCGCCGGTTATCCTGTTGATTGTCGGTAATATTCTCAACATCGTACTCGATTTATGGCTGGTGATGGGCCTGCATATGAACGTGCAGGGAGCGGCGCTGGCGACGGTGATTGCCGAATATGCCACCCTGCTGATTGGCCTGATGATGGTACGTAAAGTCCTGCATATACGTGGCATTTCACTGGCAATGCTGAAGCAGGCGTGGCGTGGCAACTTCCGTCGTTTGTTGGCGCTCAACCGCGACATCATGCTGCGCTCGCTGCTGCTACAACTCTGTTTTGGCGCTATCACGGTGCTGGGTGCGCGTCTGGGAGGCGATATCATTGCGGTTAATGCCGTTCTGATGACCTTGCTGACTTTTACCGCCTACGCGCTGGACGGATTTGCCTATGCCGTGGAAGCGCATTCGGGTCAGGCCTATGGGGCGCGAGATGGTAGCCAGTTGCTGGATGTCTGGCGGGCGGCCTGTCGACAGTCCGGTATTGTGGCTATTTTGTTTTCGCTGGTTTATGCCCTGTTTGGCGAGCAGATTGTGGCGCTGCTGACATCGCTGCCGCAGATCCAACTGCTGGCCGATCGCTATCTCTTCTGGCAGGTGGTTTTGCCGCTGGTGGGGGTGTGGTGTTATCTGCTCGACGGGATGTTTATTGGCGCGACGCGGGCTGCAGAAATGCGTAACAGTATGGCCGTTGCCGCAGCGGGATTCGCATTAACGCTGCTCGCTTTACCGTGGCTTGGAAATCATGGTTTGTGGCTGGCATTAAGCGTTTTCCTCACGTTGCGTGGGCTTTCACTGGCCATTATCTGGCGACGCCACTGGCGTAATGGAACCTGGTTCGCCTGAGCAGGATGGTTAAAAATTCCGAATAGTAAATAAAACCCAGAATCCCTGACTACACTTATTCTCACGTCCAGCAAAAACAGCATGTGTCTGGACATGGCACTCTCGCTATTCACAACCTAACGATGAGGACTTGATGATGAATAAAGACGAAGTCGGCGGCAACTGGAAGCAGTTTAAAGGTAAAGTGAAAGAGCAATGGGGCAAACTGACCGATGATGATATGACGGTCATTGAAGGTAAACGTGACCAACTGGTCGGTAAAGTCCAGGAGCGTTACGGTTACGCGAAAGATCAGGCGGAAAAAGAAGTTAATGATTGGGAAAAACGTAATGATTACCGCTGGTAATTAACCCCTCCCTCCTGAGAGTACAAGGATGTACGCTCTCCCCTTATCTAGCGCCCAACTTTCTTCTTCACCTGAATCGTATGGTCATGCTGGCATTCGCCAGGATGACGGCATGACTCAACCTCCACACAGGCCGGGCACAGCCCGTGGGCTTCAATAACGTTATGCCGCAGGGCAAAGCCCATTTTTGCCGCCAGCGTATGCATGATGTCTTCCACGCCTTCCGCACACTCTTCTTTTACCACGCCACAGCGATCGCAAATGAACATTGCGGAACTGTGGGTTGGCTGATCGAACAGGTGGCAAAGCACATAGCTGTTGGTGGATTCCACCTTATGCACAAACCCTTGTTCCAGCAGAAAGTCGAGCGCACGATACACGGTCGGCGGTTTCGCCTGTGGCTCGGTTTCCCGCAGCAGGTCAAGCAGGTCATAGGCGCTAATTGCGCCTTCCTGCAGGCTCATCAGGCGCAGCACTTCGAGGCGTTGTGGCGTAAGTCGCACGTTGCGTTGCGCACAGAGTTTTTCAGCTTGAGCCAATAACTCCTGCGTAGTGGTTTTGTCCATTTGGCGCCTCGATTTGCGTGGAAGGTTAATCCCTTACTTTAACATGTTCTGCTTAAAACGCCGAGATCCACCGTGGTGTGCTATACCTGACGCATCGCAATACTGGAAAATAAACATGAAAAGACCCGATTGTATTCGCCACTGGCGAGAAGTTGAGGGGGCTGATGACGCCACTTATCCCGACAGCAATGAGTTGTTTTCGATTGGCGCGCCGCTTGCCCGCAAGCTCGGGTTAGGGCGGCTCGGTATTCATCATGAACGCCTGCCGCCGGGGCGGCGCACGTCGTACCCGCACGCTGAAAGCGATGAGGAAGAGTTTATCTATGTGCTGGAAGGATATCCTGAGGCCTGGATTAACGGTTATTTATGGAAGCTGGAACCGGGCGACAGCGTTGGTTTCCCGGCGGGCACCGGCGTGTGTCACACCTTTATCAATAACACCAGTGAAGAGGTGCGTCTGCTGGTCGTAGGTGAAGCGAATAAAAAACATAACCGCATATATTACCCGCTTAACCCTGTCTATGCGGCTACGCGCGAGGATCGCTGGGTCGACCATCCGCCGCAGTTTTTTGGCTCTCATGACGGAAAACCCGGGCGTAAATAGCGCGCGTGGGGGCTACGGAGGGATAACCGCGAGGATGTGGCTCACTATCGTAACGGTCTATGCTATAGTAGCGCCCCTTTTTTAGCCGGATGCTTGAATATTCGCCATGCTGCCTGAATCTCAGTCTACCGCTTTTCCCGCTCATCGTTTTTCTATCGCGCCGATGCTCGATAGGACGGATTATACAGAGAAATAGCGGTGTCGTGTGTTTTATGGGGGCCTATTGGGGACCCGATGTTTTTAATTTAATACGCAACTCTTACCAGGCATTGCATGGCGGGTTTAGGTATAATGGGGCCTTTCGCCGTTCCGCTTGAGAGGCTCTAATGCTCACTTTAGACGAGATAGGTCAATCTGTTCGTAACAACATTCAGTTAGTTATTGACCATGTGGGGTTGCCTCTCGCAGTTGGCCCGATCAGTGATGAGGATTACAAGGTCCTCTGTGGTGGTTATGGCGAGCTTGAGTGGGACTATATGCTCGGTGCCTATGGTAATTCTGATGACAAGTATGAATTTTGCATCAAACTTGTTCAGCAAGGAGTAGTGCAGGGGATTCCTTCAGGGGCGGCAATTTGTGTTTATGGGGTTGAAGATAAAATCTTTCGCATCCATATTGTTGAAAGGTTCTCAAGGGAAGATGAATCACACCCACTAAAAGGGCGCATGGTTTTGCTCACACTAATGAGTGCCTTTGTTTTTTGTAAGGCTGTCGAGTGTGAGGTTGTTCAAATTGTTGAACCAGTTCCTGAGCTGCAGCCATTTTATGAGTCGTTCGGTTTTTGCATGGAAAAGTGTGGCTACGTGATGTCTACAGCCACAGATAATCTACAAGAGACATTTCTTAAATTCGCACAATAGGTGTAGACGCCGAGTGTCTACAGATTGTAGGATATCCATCCGGATTACCTTAAAGGTACATCTGGGACAGTCGTTATGTATTCTCACTACTAAAAACGATGTCACCAATCGGAGGAACCGATTGGCACAAGTTGGCTGGACAAGCTAGCTTTAACTAAGAGGTTAGAGGCGCCCTTATCGTCTCGGGAGTTTTCTATGAAAGATCAAAAAGCAACCAAGCCACAGGTTAAGTTCGACACGATGAAAGCATTCGCAGGTATGGGTGCTGCTGTTGAAGTTCTGATGAAGGCTGCTCCTAACGCGTTCACGCACGCTATTGTCTCTGGTAAAGAGCAGCAGGGTAAGCTTCGTCGTCGCAAGGCAGCATGATCATAGCTGGTGCTTTTTGAAAGCCCGCCATCTGGCGGGTTTTTCTTTTTTATCAGTGTGGAACTCAACTATTTTTCTGTTTGTTCGTTCTAACCCTTTCCCATTCAATTCTGCCTTCTTCTCGCCGTTGGTCTATATACTCAGCAAGATCCTGAATGTTGATACAGCGCTTCGCTTTCTGTGATGTTCCTACACGGTAAGTCGGGATCGGCAACTGACAGGCATTTGCTTTCGCTTCTGCTGTGTTAGGGCTCATACCGAAATACTTTTGGCATACAGCTGACAGCTCGATGTTAGGCGTGTTGAACTCAGCCATAAGTAAAAACAAAGTATTCATAGACGTTCTCCATACAACCTGGCTGCACCCAGGGGAAATTACAGGTCGCTGCTGGTGGCCGGAATCAACTTCTGCCAGATCGCTGACACGTATTTTGCCTGATGTCGCGCATCGGCCAGTGCGTTATGTGCAACCCCATCGAATGGCATATCTCGCTTTGGATCGAAACCCACAACTCTGCCTAATGTGACGATAGTTCTGACGTCGTGATCGTTCCAAAATTGCCACGGACAAACCTGGCCGGCGCGCTCATATGCGCCGCGCAATATAACGTTGTCGAAAGTAGCTCCATTGCCCCAAACTTTTAAATATTTTGGGTTATCAGAATGCCGATTAATGAAGTGGCTCAGTTCAGATAGGGAAGATGATATAGGCATCGCATCATCAACACAGATTGCTGATCGTGCTTCTGAGCTTTGTCTTAACCACCACAGAATAGTGTCACCATCCGGCACCGCTCCCTGCTCCATAGCGCTTTCAAGGTTAACGGCGGTGTAAAACTCATGACCCAGTTCACCGCTTTGCGGATCGAAGAACACGGCACCAATGGAGACGATAGGGGCATTTGGTTTTTTGCCCATGGACTCAAGGTCGATCATTAAATTGTTCACGTTATACATTCTCCTGCTGAGGTGCTGCTTCGAAATGCTCGACACCTTTAGCCCAAATGGCTTTGATGTTCGTCCAACTGACTGGCACTGTTATCTCAATTCGACCGCTGCTGTCGCATGTTTCGCATTCATCATCACCAAAACACTCTGGGCAGTTTATAAATTTCGTTTCTGAAAACTCACCGGACAGCACACCCTTTGCGCCGTTCTCGGCGGTTAGCCTCTTAGGCACCAAAGCCAAACCATCTGGAGTTACCGGAGAGTTGCCAGCCTGAAGCATGGCGGAGCGGACGGTTCGAGCTATGCGTTCTCGCAATTGCTGTGTTCCATGATACTCCACGGCAATATCGCGCAGGTCGTTTACCAGTTCGCGAATTTGATGGTTTTTCATCGGTTCCGGCGCTGGCGGTGCGGTGTAGACCTCAATGACGCCGTTATCGATGGGCCACTCACCATCCTTGATATAATCCGAGGTTCCTTCCACCTGCTGATCTGAAATGTGGAATGCGCCAATCGGTTCGGCGGTAAGCGAGGCCCTTGCGATTTCAGCAAGACGCAAATCCATTTCAATATCTCGCAGGATTTCACTATCCTGCACAAAGCCCAGTGCATAGCGTGCTGACGACATCTGCTCTTCCAGCCGCTTGAGTAACTGCTCTTTGGTGAATCTGGTAATAGTGGTCATAGTGTCATGAGTTCCATTTTTTTGATGATTTCTGAATGGCAGTCTTCCTCGACCTCATCACAAGCCAATTCATTCAAGGCCTCAATAACTACATCGCGTTGTTCTGGACAGAAGAAATCATCGCGGTAGTCGGCCCACAGAACAGCCGAAAGACGCCCACCGAGAATCTCGGTTGCCGCTGATACAACAGGCTCTGCGCCATCCTTGAAATCGACAACAAAAGTTACCTTTCCCATCACCTCTCCTTTACGCTGATGCCAGCGGCGCGTATTTCGTGGATCGCATTGTCATTACCAGAACACCAACCCTCAGCATAATCACGGCTAAATCCGCTCATGTGCATGACTTCACCGACGCTGCGCTTTGGTAGGTTGACCGTCAGCGCCTCCAGTTCTGCTATGCGCTGCCGAGCAGACTGATAAGCATCGATAACCACGTCCAACAATTGCCCGTCACACAGCAGTTTGCTAAGTTCTGGCTTCCACGCTACGCAGTCATCATCCGGGTCCTGCATGTTGTAGACGTAAGTATCAAAGGCACCCATAAAGCGCCCGAATCCACCTTTGTCGTCTACAAGCACTTGCCAGGCGCGGAGAAGAAACAGTTTTTGGTTACGATCTAAATCCGTTCGGGATAGCTCATCAGCGATAATGCTGCTTTTACTACCGTGCCAGCGAGCGTCATTGCGTTGTGCCGCATGAAACAACTTCCAGAAATACTCGGTTTCTTTCTGGTCAGGACGGCATTGCTTAATTGTATGCACTGTCATGCTGCGCGCTCCTGTTTGTTAAGTGCGGTCATTGGACTGTTCCTTTTCTGACTCTGCTCAATAACTGGTTAAACATCATGGTTAGGCTGTTACTGCACCCAAACGGCATATCGTTAACACGGTATGTTGGAATGCCCTTGCGAACACCAGACTTCACGATCCGGCCGGTGCCATAGAGTTGCGATAATGCGCCAGCGATCGAAGCTGTCTTTTTGTTTAAACCCTTAGCTATTTCAGCGCTGGTGGCGTTGGGGTGAGCCTGGAGATATTCAAATACGGTCATGGCGTTTTACCTTTACGTTCCTGTTCCAGTTGCACCAGAGACTCTTTTAATGCTGCGAACGTAGCTTCTAGTCTGGTGGCGACTTCGCGCATAAGCGGTGCATGCTTTGGTGGCAGTTCAGCAACGGAGGCAAAAGCCTCCGCTACGAGTTCTTTTACCTTCATGCGGCGCATTGGCGCAGCTCCACCAGTTCGTTAAAGCGGTTCATGAACAGGCCATAGGCTTGTCCAGGACGGAGGGGGATAACCTGAACGAGATCAGAGCAGGGAATACCTTCGAGAATTTCCCACTTCGAACCGTCATCGATTTCCAGATCACGGCGCTCGGTAGCTAACATGGTTAGATCGGCATATTTCACGACAGCAGCTTGTTCAAGTGAGATACCGAATTTAAAGCGGATAAGACCATCAACATAAGTTTCCATGCGTTGGTAGTCAGGTAACAGGGCTTTGAGCGGGGCAGGAATATCCTGGCAATATGCCTCCGCAGCGTCGTGCATCAGCGCTTCAAAGGCAAACTCTGGCGGCACAATCTGGCTTACAAGCACAGAGTGCTGGGCCACGCTGTAGAACTCTGGGAGATGCCCAGCGAATCGACAGATGTTGGAAAGAGCAGTCGCGATATCCTCAACATCGATATCGTCGATAGTGGCGGTCAGGTAGTTAAATTTTTTGCCGGATAATGTCTGAATGTAGCTCATGGTTTTCTCCATATTGGCGCGCTGCACCGCGCAGATTTTGGTTGCACGAATCCCTCGCCGGTTGGCGATAATTAATGGAATTACGCTTCAATAAATCCCCGCGGCGCCGGGGATTTAATGCAGAGCAATTAGGCTTTAAAGTTACCGATGAAAGTTTCCACTGATTCACCTTCGAACTTGCTGATCAGCAAATCGCGGAATTCGTTGGCGATCGCTTCTTCCTGGGCTTCAAGTTGGACGATGCGCAGAACAAAGCAGGGTTCATCGCTGGCCAGCAGACTGTTACGCAAGCTAAAGCGACGTTCGCCCAGACCTTCATACGGCACACATTTGAACTCGAACGCCACAGGCATTACGTCTTTGCTGCTTGCTTCAACGCTTTGCATCAGCGATTTTTTACCAGCGAAATCACCAGTTTCATGGTCCTGCTGTGTTGCTTGCTGAATAGTGATACGACGCACAGCCTGAGCCGCCTGGGAAATCTGCATCGTATTGCCATCAGCATCAAATGCCAGCAGGTAATCGCTCCAGTCTTCCAGCCATTCAGCGATTTGCTTTTGCTTCAGACGTTGACCATCGATCTGCAGTAACGCGCGGAACGGGGCGGTTTTCTTCAGGGTGATTGAAGCTACGTTATCGGCGTGACCGGGATTATCCAGGGTGCCGATGTTGAACACTGAACGGGCGGTCATGTTGTCAGCGTCAATGAAGCAACGAGCTGGCTCACTGTCGCTGGCGTAACCTTTAGAATAACGTGCGAAGTCGTCAATACTGGTTGTGGTCATTGCGCCACGAAAGCGGAAACGCTCCAGAGAAAAGCGCTCGAGGCTTTCAACGTCAGTACCCTCTGGCAGTAATGCGGTCGGGCAAGCCAGGTCCTGAATATCATTCAGGTGATAACCGGAAAGAACCAGGTCTTTGACCTGCTTGAAGGTACCGCTGTCTAACTGAGACATAAAAATTCCTTAAAGATAGATGTAGAAAAACTGAAATAAAGGGCTATTAAGCGCGGCTTATTTCGCCGCGCGTAACTTTCCGTCCGGATCCCCGCCGAGGGTAAACAAGTTGCCCTGGTCTTCCTGCAGGATGGTGAGCTTCCCGCCTTTGTTAACCCACATAGGGGTTTCGGTTGTGTCCTCTTCGGAGGCTTTACCACGCGGTGTCGGGGTGCTGTAGTTCAGCTTGTGCTTGATCTTGACGCGCTTCTCTTCAACGGAATTACCCATACGCTCAAAATCAAATGTGAGGACTACTTTGCCTTTGTTGCCGTTGTTCAGAACGCCAAGCGCGGTGGTATTAAGTGCTGCCGCGATTTTGTTCATGAACACGCCTGCATCCAGCTCGCCAAGAAAATCTGGCACTACGGTCATGCGGTCATTACTCATGGTTTTACCCTCGTTAAGGCGGCTGCCACCGCCGAACTTTCTCCATACACAACAGAGAAGGGCACCTGCATTGGTCGGCGGCTTGCAGAGACCGCTTTCTTTTTGCCCGGGTGGATTGGGTTATGAGCCCGTCGCCCGGTGATGCCCTTTTCTGTTGTGTGTCGGGCTTCCACCGACTCCCATCTGTTTTTAAAGGCGCTCAGATATCGTCTGGCCTGTGCTGGTCTTTCCCTGCCGTCAGCGTTCTACTTCACGCCGTCACTGCCGTCGAGGGAGCTGGCATCTCTCCGTTTATACAGTTGAACGTCTGCCGCTGTTGTCGGTGCTGGTACCGCCACTGTCCAGGACATTTATAAGGACCGTCTCCAAGTGGTAACTCTTCCAGTCCCGGTAAGAACCCTGCGAGATGCTTACCATGACCGGCTGATATTCCCTGAAAAAGGCTGGCGGTTACCGGACAAGTGGGAAAACACCGGGCCGCCAGAACAGGGAGTTACTTGTTATTGCTTTGGCCTGCTTTTAACCACATCAGGCGCGGTGGTAGGTATCTTCGGGCGGGGTGCTAAGGGGGTGATTGACCCTGTTCCCTAACACTCCTGCTGGTTTTGGTATTCCTGGCTTGGGTATCGCCACCAGCTATAGGAATTTGACTATGAGTTGCGGTTAATCAGGCCGCGCCTCTGTTACCCCTCCCGAAGACACCTGTCTGCTGTTAAAACGTCAAATTGCGTATCAGTGGAGCAGCTGTAGAACCGCCAGTCATTTGTACCCTGACGCGGTTCACTGATGGCTTGCTGCGTTCTTCGCCGGTAAAGCTATTGAACATGCACGGTCCCAGAACTGTGCGAGGAACCCCACGTAAAACCACCACTTCCCCGGCCTTGGGGTGCTTGCGATAAGCCTTGCGCCGTTGTGCTGCATTCATCGTGTAACCCTCAGTTTTTAGTCATGCTCAGCGAATCATCCGGTTATTCATACGCCACCGGCGGCTACTTCGTGGGCGTCCTGCCTGTTCGCTGTTGATGTGATTAATGTAGGATAACTTACTATTTGGGGTCAAGTGGAAATGTTGGATAACTTACATCGAGGGGCGAAAAAAAACCGGGTATTCCCGGTTTTCTTATAAATCCATTATTACTTGTCTTACTAATCCTACCAATCGGCAGTTGCCATTGACTTCTAAAGTCCTGTAATTGGGGTTAAGAGGTACTAGGTATTTCAGCGGCCCATCGATGACGAATTTTTTAATAGTGGCTTCATCACTGCCCATAAGCTGTGCAATAACAATTTTACCATTAGCTTGACTGGCATCACCAAAATCAGGTTCTACAACGACAATAGAACCTTCGGGAATACTTGGTGCACCTGTAGGGTTGGTCATCGAGTCGCCGCGAACAATAAGTGCAAATGCACTTTCAGAAACGGCAGCCGAAGTATAGACCCAGTCATGGATGTCCCGCTCTGTGATCGCTACGCAATTGGCCGTCCATTCCCCGGCCTGTACCCATGTGAGAACGGGAACTGACCTAATTCCGAATCTTTGCTCCGGGTCCATAGTTGGTGGCTGCTGACTTCCATCATCCTTTCCATCCAGTAACCACTGCGGTGTCTTTTCTAATGCAGCCGCAAGCGCCTGGAGGTTTTCACCACCCGGTTTGTAGTCACCGGATTCCCAACCGGTGATAGTGACGCGATTAACCCCGACGAGCTTTGCCAGGACGGATTGCGTCATCTTTAGCTCTTTTCGTCTGCTTCGGATTCGATCATTCATTTTCATGTAGGTAATCCTACCATTATCTGATGTAGGAGTGCTTGACCACTTAATGTAAGATATCCTACTATCAGTGCACTGCATTACTTAACTCCAGAGGGAAAAATGAAAAAGAATGACGTTATTTCTTACTTCGGTGGCGTAGGGAAAACCGCTAAGGCTTTGAATATCTCTCATGCGTCCGTGTCGGGATGGGATGAAATTATTCCAAAGGGACGAGCTTTTGAGATCCAAGCGCTGACCAAAGGTGTATTGAAAGTTGACCAATCACTTTATGAAAAGCGTAGCCACTCGGCTGCGTGATTAAAACCACAGAATTAAGGGGTTAACCGTGGGTAACGAACCTATTTGGAAAGTTGAACGTCAGCCTGCCTGGCTGGTGGCCGCGATTAAAAAGACGATTACCGATCTGCCTGGTGGGTATGCCGAGGCCGCGGAATGGTTGGGTGTGACAGAGAACGCATTATTTAACCGCCTTCGTGTTGACGGCGACCAGATCTTCCCGCTGGGCTGGGCAATGGTTTTACAACGTGCTGGTGGTTCAACTCATATCGCTGATGCCGTTGCGCGTCATTCTCAGGGCGTATTTGTACCGCTGGCAGATGTTGATGATCTGGATAACGCCGATATCAACCAGCGTCTGATGGAGTCCATTGAGTGGATTGGTCGCCATTCTAATTTTGTACGTAAAGCCACGGCTGATGGGGTAATTGACGCAGAGGAGCGTGCTCAGATTGAGGAAAACAGCTATCAGGTTATCGCGAAGTTCCAGGAGCACGTAACGCTTCTTTATCGAGTTTTTTGTGTCGCTGAAAAGAGTGACGCCCGCGAGTGTGCAGCTCCGGGCGCCTTGGCGAACAACTCTTCGAGTATGGAGAAATAATCCGCATGAGCAGTTTAACGGCTTTTAACCGTCTACCGCAACTCAGGATGATCCCGGTTTCGGGTACTCCGTTGTTTCGGTATGAACGCAGATTATCAAACCGCTGGGTTCCGTGTAACCACAGTAGGGCGGTTTCAATTGTGGGGGTCTACAACCGGAGGGCAAAACGCCTGTGCGCGAACTTAACCGAAGGTTCAAAGACCACCGCGGAGTGCCAGTCCGTGTTATCCGCTGGGAGCCAGAAACACAGCGCGTTATCTATCTGCGTGATGGCTACCCGCACGAATGCTTCAGCCCACTTGAGCATTTCAGGCAAAAGTTCAGGGAGATAACGGACGATCATGAGCCAGATATTTGAAATCGTTCAATCGTTGTCGGGACAAAGGAATTGCATCACCATTCCGGTCCCGTACCTCGACTATTTCTCCGGTGATCAGCAGGCGCATGCTTTAGGTGCTGTGCTAAACCAGCTTGTGTTCTGGTCTGGTAAATCAGATTTGAATGATGGTTGGTTTTACAAAGAGCACAGCGAGCTGGCAGCGGAGATTCGCGGTGTGAGTGAAGATCAGGTGCAGCGCCTGGTAAACAAGATTTGTACCCGCTGGTTACCAGGGGTTGTTGAGAAGGCCCAGCGACAGGTAAACGGCACTAAAAAGACGCATTACCGTATCAATGGCGAAGCGCTAATCAGAGTTTTATTCCCGGTAACGCTGGATTCCGCAGAATCGCGGAACGGGAAACGCGAAGTCGCGGAACCTATTCCGCAGATTCACGGAACCGAAACCGCAGAATCGCGGAACCCTAACCGCGAAGTCGCGGAACCTATTCTCTATACAGATCATTACTCAGATCACCACAAACAGATCAGTAACCCTTCTTGTCCGGAAGCTTCGCAACCGGACGCTGAGGGTTTATCTCCTGTTGAACAGTTTCTTGCTAAACATCCTGAAGCAGTGACCTGGAATGTACCGAATCGGCAGTGGGGCAGTCAGGATGATTTGACTTGTGCGGAATACCTCTGGGGAAAAATCATCGCGATGTACGAGCAGGCCGCTGAAAGTGACGGTGAAGTAGCCCGCCCCAAAGAGCCTAACTGGGCATCCTGGGCTAACGAAGTACGTCTGATGGTGACGCAGGACGGCAGAACGCATAAGCAAATTTGTGCGCTCTTCAAACGAGCTAATCAGGATTCATTCTGGTGCAAAAATGTCCTCAGCCCTTCAAAACTTCGTGAAAAGTGGGACGAATTAAGTCTGAAGCTTTCCGTATCCATGAAACAGCCTACAGGTGATTCACCAGTAGCACGGGCCAGTTATCAGACCGTTGATTACTCACTGCCAGAAAATTCGGGGTTTCGTTCATGATGACAAATAAATATTGCCAGGCGCTGGCAGCACTGCGGTGCAAACCAGCCCACGAATTGAAAGAAGTTGGCGATCAGTGGCGAACACCAGATCTGCTTTTTTGGGGTATTAATGCGATGTTCGGCCCCCTGACGCTGGATCTGTTTGCTGACGACGATAACGCGAAGTGCCCGGTCTGGTACACCGCCGAAGATAACGCGCTGGTGCAGGATTGGGCGGAAATGCTGGAGTCAATCGGCGGGGCCGCATTCGGTAATCCACCCTATAGCCGCTCTCAGTACCACGAGAAACAGGCGATCACCGGCATGACCCACATCATGGATCACACAATGGAGATGCGTGAAAAGGGTGGGCGTTATGTGTTCCTCATTAAAGCGGCGACAAGTGAAACATGGTGGCCGGAAGACGCCGATCACATCATGTTTATTCGCGGTCGCATTGGTTTCGATCTCCCTGTGTGGTTTGTTCCTGCCGACGATAAGCAGAAACCCACAGGTGCTTTCTTTGCTGGTGCAATCGCTTTGTTCGACAAGACCTGGCGCGGCGAGCGTTTCAGCTACATCAGCCGTACCGATCTGGAGGAAAAAGGGAAGGCGTTTATGTCACTGGTCGAATTTGCCGCGGGAAAGGTTCAGCCACCAGCCACCATGGTGCCAGAGCAAGAAGAACCCATTGTAGCGCCAGCAGTATTACCTGATGTGGATTCGCGTATCTGGCCGCTTGAGGTTGGTCTGGTGTTCAACCAGGTTGAGGGGGCGGATTCTCTGGACGCATCGCAGCAGAACAAGCTGAAAGCGAACATTAACCAGCTGTGGCTTGAGCGTATGCCAACCAGCGAAATCATTACTACTGCTGGTGGACTGGTCAGCAGCATGCAGGGGGCCATCAATGCGTGAGATTATCGTTGATAACTTTGCTGGTGGCGGTGGCGCATCAACGGGTATTGAACTGGCGATCGGGCGCAGCGTGGATATTGCGATCAACCACGACGAAAACGCCATTGCGATGCACAAGACGAACCACCCGGACACACTGCATTACTGCGAATCCGTGTTTGACGTGGATCCGGTAGCCGCCACTGGCGGTAATCCTGTCGGCCTGGCATGGTTTAGCCCGGACTGCCGACATTTCTCGAAGGCCAAAGGCGCAAAGCCTGTGAAAAAAGAGATACGCGGTCTGGCATGGATTGTTCTGCGTTGGGCACTGGCGAAGCGACCGCGCGTGATGATGCTGGAGAACGTGGAAGAGTTCAAAACGTGGGGACCGTTAATTGACATCCCGCCTAAACCTGATTTGCCGGAAGCCCTTATGGCGGATTTTATTGGCCCGGTTTACCCTGGAAATAGTCGCCCAGACCCTGCCCGCACTGGCGAAACATTCAATGCATTTGTCGGCATGCTGTCCACTGGCATTCCTGCTGACCACCCGGCACTGTCAGAGGTTTGTGAGTTTCTGTCTATTGAAAGAGGTAGCGAGCAGGCGCAACAGTTGGTGGATGGGCTCGGATATGATGTCGATTATCGCGAACTGCGCGCGTGTGATTACGGTGCGCCGACGATCCGCAAACGCTTCTTCATGGTCATGCGCTGCGATGGTTACCCAATCCAGTGGCCTGCTGTTACCCATGGGGATCCTAAGTCGCTGGAGGTGCAAAGTGGCAGGCTGATGCCATGGCGTACCGCTGCGGAATGTATTGACTGGAATGTTCCGGCTCTGTCCATCTTCGACCGCAAAAAACCGCTGGCGGAGAACACTCTGAAGCGGATCGCACGCGGCATACAGCGCTTTGTTATCGAAAGTGCGTCGCCGTTTATCGTGAAGTGCAACCACACGAGCTCAAAAAATGCGTATGACGCTTTTCGCGGACAGTCACTGAATGAGCCATTACAGACCATTACTAAAAAACTCGGCTACGCGTTAGCCGTTCCACACCTTACAAAATTCCGCACTGGCGCAACCGGGCAGCCCGTTACCGAACCTGTTCCGACAGTAACCGCTGGCACGTCAAAACGTCCAGGTGGGAATGGGCATGCACTCGGGATTGTTGAGGCTGCACTGACGCCATTCCTGGCGGGTAATGGTGGTAGTGAATACCAGGCTAAACCGCGCCCGCTGGATAAACCTGCTCATACCATTTTGAAGCAATCCCGCGCCTGTCTTGTTGCGCCAGTGATAGCCCGCCAGTTTGGGGCCAGCGTCGGCCACCGGGCAGACGAACCGAGCGCAACCATCACCGCTGGCGGTGGCGGTAAATCTCAACTGGTAACGCCTACGCTGATCCAGATGGGTTATGGCGAACGACCTGGACAAGAACCGCGTGTGCTGCGGCTGGATAACCCGCTGGGGACCGTTACTGCAGGTGGAAATAAATTCGCGACGGTGAGCGCGTTCCTGGCTAAACACTACGGCGGTAACTATACGGGGCCGGGTGTCAGTATGGATGAACCCGCGCACTCAGTGACCACTGTCGACCATCATGCAGTTGTTGCTTCTCATCTGGTGAAACTGCGTGGAACATGCCGCGACGGGCAACGCCTTGATGTGCCCATGCCAACAATCACCGCTGGTGGCCAACACGTGGGTGAGGTACGCACATTTCTCGAGACGTATTGCGGGGAAAGTGACGATGAATGGCTGGTAACGATCGATGGGGTTAAATACCAGATCGTTGATATCGGAATGCGCATGTTGCAGCCGCATGAACTCTACAAAGCGCAGGGCTTCCCGGATGGATACGTTATTGATCAGGACTACCGTGGAAATCGCTATGCAAAAGATAAGCAGGTAGCCCGCTGCGGTAATGCGGTACCACCACCGTTCGCCAGGGCGCTGGTGGAGGCAAATCTTCCGGAACTGTGTGCAGTGCAACAACAGGAGGTGGCATGAAACTTGTGCTCCCGTTCCCTCCGAGCGTGAACACTTACTGGCGCGCCCCTAATAAGGGGCCGCTGGCCGGTCGTCACCTCATTAGCGCTGATGGTCGTAAATACCAGAGCGCTGCCTGCGTGGCGATCATTGAGCAATTACGACGTCTCCCGAAGCCATCGACTGAACTGGCAGCGGTAGAAATCACTCTGTACCCGCCGGATGCGCGCCGCCGGGATATCGATAATTACAACAAAGCCCTGTTTGACGCGCTGACGCATGCGGGTGTCTGGGAAGACGACAGCCAGATTAAGCGCATGCTGGTGGAATGGGGACCCGTAGTGCCGAAAGGTCGGGTAGAGATAACGATCAGCAGATATGAACCGGCGGGTGCAGCCGCCTGATATGGAGAAAAGTATGAGCCAGTTAATCGTGAATGGTGTAGTAACAATGTCCAGCCGTGATATTGCGGATCTGGTTCAGAGTAAACACAGTGACGTGAAACGCTCGGCTGAGCGTCTTGTTGCTGCGGGAATTTTAACCGCGCCATTGGCGCAGTTCGATTTTGAGCATAACGGTAATGTGTACCAGGAGTATCGTTTTAACAAACGCGACTCTCTGGTGATTGTTGCCAGATTGTCACCTGAATTTACCGCCGCGGTCGTCGATCGCTGGCAGGAACTGGAAGAAGGGCAGAGTGTCAGTGTTCCCCGCTCATTGCCGGAAGCGCTTCGACTGGCTGCTGATTTAGCCGAGCAGAAAGAGCAACTGACGATCCAACTGGCAGCCGCGGCGCCAAAAGTGGAGTTTGTTGATCGTTATTGCTCTGCAAAAGGCTCCATGTCATTCCGGCAGGTAGCCAAATTGCTTAACGCAAAAGAAACTGAGTTTCGTCTGTTCCTTATTGAACGCAATATCCTGTATCGCCTCGGCGGCACACTTACCCCCATGGCGCAGCACATTTCCGCGGGAAGATTTGAAGTTAAGACGGGAACATCGAGCACATCCAATCACGCATTCAGCCAGACGCGTTTCACTGCCAAGGGAGTACGCTGGATTGGTGGTTTGTGGGCTGAACATATTGCAGGGGGGCAGGCGGCGTGAGGGCTTTGTTAACTCCTGAAGTCGCCCATCGCATGGGGATTGTGTTGTTTCGTCCCGGCGCGGAACTGATGCACCTCTTTATGCGCGGTCGCGTTCTGCTCGAGCCTGAACCAGAAGAAATGGCGTCATTCAGTACCGGGGCTGTTCCGGCAGCCATTCAGCCGCTGGCTGATGATCCGGTAATGCGTCAGGTCTTCGAGAATGAGAGGGTTATTCAGCGTGCCGGTGGGCTTCCTTCCCTTGAGCAATGGTTGAGTAATCGGTTTGAATGCCAGTGGCCACATTCAACGTGGCACGACAAGAACTTCACAACAATGCGGCACCCACCAGGAAGTATTCGCCTGTGCTGGCATTGCGATCACACTGTGTCGGGGCAGCATACCGAACAGCTTGCAGGTATAGCGGCAGGAAACCTGGTATCCTGGATTCTGGAAGTCATTCGGCGTGATTCTGGTTTTCCCGAGTCGCATATCCTGACGCTTCCGGAACTGTGCTGGTGGATGGTCAGAAACGACCTGGCTGATGTTATTCCGGAAAGCGTTGCGCACAAAGGGCTGCGCCTTCCGGATGAGAAGATCCGTTCTGTCATGAGGGAAAGCGACATAGTGCCTTCCTCGTCAGCAACCAGACTCGTGCAGGAGAAGGCGAAGAAGATCCTCACACTCACTGTTGATCCGGAGTCGCCAGAGTCTTTTATGCTCAGGCCAAAACGTCGCCGCTGGATAAATGAGACTTACACCCGCTGGGTTAAAACACAACCCTGTGAGTGTTGCCGACGGCCAGCAGATGATCCGCACCATATCGTAGGGCACGGTATGGGGGGGACAGCAACAAAAGCCCATGACCTCTTCGTGATCCCTCTGTGCAGAGAGTGCCACGACGAGTTACACGCCGATGTACCGGCATTCGAGCAGAAGCATGGTACGCAGCTTGAGCTGCTACTGCGTTTTATTGATCGGGCGCTGGCGATCGGCGTAATTGCGACAGCTTAAGTGTATGGAGCGCAAAGAAGCATGAATCAACAAGACCTGAATTTTGTAAGAATAGAATTGCGCCGCGCGCTACCTGACCTCTCCGGGGGAACAAAAGGGCAGCTTGAGGCTTTCAGTGAACACCCACCAGCAGACAAAAATGCCACCCCGCGCCGTGGAATTCATCTCGTCGAACTTGAAGGAGAGAAGGGGCCACGCTTTGTTAACTCGCTTTCCGCGCCACTGTATGTGCTGGAAACACGCAGCCGCCGCAGGCCAATGCCGCCGATAAAAGATGCGGAATTTGAGTCCGCGCCGTGGCGTAGGGCAGTGTCCGCGCTTAGTGGATACCAGCAGGCCTGGTTGCGGTACTGCTACGGTTTTGACCTTAGCTATAAGCACCAGGTGATGATGTGTGAATACGTCTGGAAATCTTATCAGAAATGCCTGGGTGATAATTCCCTTCAGGAGCGCGTAGTAAAGAAACTGATTGGCCTGGTATGGCTGGCAGGGCAGGAAATTGCCGCAACCAGAAATAATGAAACCTATAAAGACTATGCTGGTGCAGCGTTGGCCCGCATGGTTAGCGTTGACCGTTCGACATGGTTGCGTGTCTATTCAGGACACTGGGCTGGGTTAAAGGCCGCTTTTACCCAGCTTGATGAATCTGCGTTGGCAATGGCTCTTGAATACTATGAGGAAGAAGAAGCCCTCAAAGTGGCAGAAATGTGAAGTAAATTTCACTATCTCCTTCAAACGCGCTTGCAAAATGCAACAAAATAAGCCATATTTGAAGCATATTTGATATGTTGCCAAAGTTTTATAAACCCGCCAATGAGCGGGTTTTTTTATGGCAATTTAGCCATGCGCGGCGCATTAAGGCGCTGGTGGTCGCAGAATGGAATTCTTCTCTTGCTGGTGTCGCCAACCAGAGTTATCTGTATGTCACGCAAATAATTTTAGGTAAAAGACATGCTAAATCAGGAAGATATGACAGAAACCGCGAAGGCTGTTTTCAATGAGTTAAGCGATAAACCAGCAACGGCTGGGGAGATTGCACAGAATACCCACCTTAGCCGAGAACGTTGCCAGCTCATACTCACACAGCTGGTGATGGCGGGTTTATCTGATTACCAGTTTGGATGTTATAAACGCCTCCAGTAATGGGGGCATTCTGCTGTGAAAATGGGCGGCTGGTGGGTGTTAGCGCACCCGGCCAGCCATCAGCTCATGCTTTCAGGTCACAAGCTAACCAAGGCCCACTGCTTTAGCGCAAAAGCAACGTGAGCCTATCAGAGTTACGCTTACTGATCTATGAAAAATACTGTAAAAATAAACAGTGTTGAATTAATCAACGCTGATAGCCTGCATTACGTCGCCACCCTCCCGGATAACTCTATTGATCTGATAGTTACGGATCCGCCGTACTTCAAAGTGAAGCCCAACGGCTGGGACAACCAATGGAAGGGGGATGAGGACTACTTACTCTGGCTTGATAGTTGCCTGGCTGAGTACGCTCGCGTTCTTAAACCTGCCGGCAGTATCTACATCTTTTGCGGTCACCGTCTGGCCTCGGACATAGAGATTATGATGCGTGCCCGGTTCAACGTTTTGAATCACATCATTTGGGCAAAACCATCTGGCCGCTGGAATGGCTGCAACAAAGAAAGCCTGCGTGCGTACTTTCCATCTACGGAACGGATTTTGTTTGCTGAGCACTATCTGGGGCCATACACAGGTAAAGAGGATGCTTACGAAAGGAAAAGCACCGAACTCAAACAGCATCTTATGACGCCGCTGATTGATTACTTCCGTAATGCCCGTGAATCACTGGGTGTCAGCTCGAAAGAAATAGCTGAGGCAACAGGAAAGAAAAACATGGCGTCACACTGGTTTGGTGCAAGCCAATGGCAACTACCGAATGAAGTGGACTATAGAAAATTGCAGGAACTGTTCACGCGGATCGCTATTGATAAGCACATTCATCAGAAGCTGGAACATCCTCACCACCAGCTGGTGGCTACCTACCAGTCATTAAATCGCAAGTATTCAGAATTGCTGGAGGAATACAAAACCCTTCGGCGCTGCTTCTCTGTTTCCGCTCTTGTTCCGTATACCGACGTATGGACGCATAAGCCTGTTCAGTTTTATCCAGGCAAACATCCATGTGAAAAACCTGCCGATATGCTGAAGCAGATTATTAGCGCCAGCAGCAGGCCGGGGGATATCGTTGCCGATTTCTTTATGGGCTCTGGTTCAACGGTGAAAGCTGCAATAGAACTTGGTCGTCGGGCTATCGGCGTAGAACTGGAAACAGACAGATTTATTCAGACCGTTGGTGAAGTAGAAAAACTGAATAAAACATAACGATCATCACGCTCCCTGTTGCTGTGGTGATCGCCATCTTCAGGCACCGGGAATCATCCTTAATTTTAATTGAACAAAAGAGCCCGGTTGCCTGATCCCCTCCAATCACACACAGCGCCATCCGAAAAATCGGAGGTGAGGCTATGACCAGAATGAGCACCATTTACAGCAGACTTTCATATGGATCAGGAACCACGCTTGCCGGCTGCGGTGTATCAGCGAAGGCATAT
>OJIU01000211.1_pt1 | contig 28003 bp, 29 predicted proteins | sample 1595961 | NCBI WGS metagenome assembly OJIU01 (sample SAMEA4350144, study PRJEB24818) | metagenome | biome: human; feature: gut; material: faeces | place: Denmark | collected 2013-09
GGCCGCCATTAATTTTGAGGCACACGTACTACATGGCTGAATTCGAAACCACTTTTGCAGATCTGGGCCTGAAGGCTCCTATCCTTGAAGCCCTTAACGATCTGGGTTACGAAAAACCATCTCCAATCCAGGCAGAGTGCATTCCGCATCTGCTGGGCGGCCGCGATGTTCTGGGTATGGCCCAGACGGGTAGCGGCAAAACTGCAGCGTTCTCTTTACCGCTGCTCAACAATCTTGATCCTGAGCTGAAGGCACCTCAGATTCTGGTGCTGGCACCGACCCGCGAACTGGCGGTTCAGGTTGCAGAAGCCATGACGGATTTCTCTAAACACATGCGCGGCGTGAACGTGGTTGCCCTGTACGGCGGCCAGCGTTATGACGTGCAATTACGTGCCCTGCGTCAGGGACCACAGATCGTCGTCGGTACGCCGGGTCGTCTGCTGGATCACCTGAAGCGAGGTACTCTGGACCTCTCCAAACTGAGCGGTCTGGTGCTGGACGAAGCTGACGAAATGCTGCGTATGGGCTTCATCGAAGACGTTGAAACCATCATGGCGCAGATCCCGGAAGGTCATCAGACCGCTCTGTTCTCCGCGACTATGCCGGAAGCGATTCGTCGTATTACCCGCCGCTTTATGAAAGAGCCGCAGGAAGTACGCATCCAGTCCAGCGTTACTACCCGTCCTGACATCAGCCAGAGCTACTGGACTGTATGGGGCATGCGTAAAAATGAAGCGCTGGTGCGTTTCCTGGAAGCAGAAGATTTTGATGCGGCGATTATCTTCGTTCGTACCAAAAATGCGACCCTGGAAGTGGCAGAAGCGCTGGAGCGTAGCGGTTATAGCAGCGCAGCACTGAACGGCGACATGAACCAGTCTCTGCGTGAGCAGACTCTGGAGCGTCTGAAAGATGGCCGTCTGGATATTCTGATTGCAACTGACGTTGCAGCCCGTGGCCTGGACGTTGAGCGTATCAGCCTGGTTGTTAACTACGACATCCCGATGGATTCCGAGTCTTACGTTCACCGTATCGGCCGTACCGGTCGTGCGGGTCGTGCGGGTCGTGCGCTGCTGTTCGTTGAGAACCGCGAGCGTCGTCTGCTGCGTAACATCGAACGCACCATGAAGCTGACTATTCCGGAAGTAGAACTGCCGAACGCAGACCTGCTGGGCAAACGCCGTCTGGAAAAATTCGCTGCTAAAGTACAGCAGCAGTTGGAAAGCAGCGATCTGGATCAGTACCGTGCTCTGCTGGCGAAAATGCAGCCGGAAGAAGAGCTGGATATCGAAACCCTGGCAGCAGCACTGCTGAAGATGGCTCAGGGCGAACGTCCGCTGATCCTGCCGCCAGATGCGCCGATGCGTCCGAAACGCGAATTCCGCGACCGTGATGACCGTGGCCCGCGTGACCGCAACGATCGTGGCCCGCGTGACCGTAATGACCGTGGTGGTGAAGACCGTCCGCGTCGTGAACGTCGTGACGTTGGCGATATGCAGCTGTACCGCATTGAAGTGGGTCGTGATGACGGTGTTGAAGTTCGTCATATCGTTGGTGCGATTGCTAACGAAGGCGATATCAGCAGCCGTTACATCGGTAACATCAAGCTGTTTGCTTCCCACTCCACCATCGAACTGCCGAAAGGTATGCCGGGCGACGTGCTGCAGCACTTTACCCGTACTCGCATCCTGAACAAGCCGATGAACATGCAGCTGGTTGGCGATGCAGTTCCGCACACCGGTGGCGAGCGTCGTGGCGGTGGCCGTTTCAGCGGTGAGCGTCGTGAAGGCGGTCGCGGTGAAGGTCGTAACTTTAGCGGCGAACGTCGTGAAGGCGGTCGTGGCGATGGTCGTCGTTTCAGCGGCGAACGTCGTGAAGGCAACCGTGGCCCGCGTCGTGACGATTCTTCTGCTCCGCGTCGTGATGACTCTGCTGGTCGTCGTCGTTTCGGCGGTGACGCATAAACCTCACGGTTTAACAGCGTAAAGTAATATATACAGCCCCGATCGAAATGATTGGGGCTTTTTTTATTTCATTTGTACTCGTGTACTGGTACAGTGCAGCACATTAAACTGTATTAGCTAATTGTTACCCTAAATAATTCGAGTTGTAGGAAGGCGGCAAACGAGGACATTCCGGGAGCTTACTTAAGTAAGTGACTGGGATGGCGGAGTGCAGCCAACGCATCTACAGCTTGAAATATGACGGGGAAATACACTGGAGAGATGGCTAAATGGCAACACTAACCACCACCCAAACGTCACCTTCGCTGCTCGGTGGCGTGGTGATCATCGGCGGCACCATTATTGGCGCGGGGATGTTTTCTCTGCCTGTGGTCATGTCCGGGGCGTGGTTCTTCTGGTCAATGGCGGCACTGATCTTCACCTGGTTCTGCATGCTGCACTCCGGGCTGATGATCCTCGAAGCTAACCTCAATTACCGCATTGGTTCGAGCTTCGACACCATCACGAAAGATCTGCTGGGCAAAGGCTGGAACGTTGTGAACGGCATCTCGATCGCCTTCGTTCTCTATATCCTGACCTACGCGTATATCTCGGCGAGCGGATCGATTCTGCACCACACCTTCTCGGAGCTGTCGTTGAACGTTCCGGCGCGTGCGGCAGGTCTTGGCTTCGCGCTGCTGGTGGCGTTTGTGGTGTGGTTAAGTACCAAAGCGGTTAGCCGCATGACGGCAATTGTGCTGGGCGCGAAGGTGATTACCTTTTTCCTGACCTTCGGCAGTCTGCTGGGGCACGTGCAGCCCGCAACACTGTTTAATGTGGCGCAGAGCAACGCTTCGTATACGCCGTACCTGCTAATGACGCTGCCGTTCTGTCTGGCCTCATTCGGCTATCACGGCAACGTCCCGAGCCTGATGAAGTACTACGGCAAAGATCCGAAGACCATCGTTAAGTGTCTGGTGTACGGCACGCTGCTGGCGCTGGTGCTGTATACCGTATGGTTGCTGGGGACGATGGGTAATATTCCGCGTCCGGAATTTATTGGTATTGCACAGCAAGGCGGTAACATTGATGTGCTGGTACAGGCGCTGAGCGGCGTACTAAACAGCCGCAGTCTGGATCTGCTGCTGGTAGTGTTCTCCAACTTTGCGGTGGCGAGTTCATTCCTCGGCGTTACGCTCGGTCTGTTTGACTATCTGGCGGATCTGTTTGGCTTTGATGACTCGGCAATGGGACGTTTTAAAACGGCATTGCTGACGTTTGTCCCGCCAATTATCGGTGGCCTGCTGTGGCCGAACGGTTTTCTGTACGCCATTGGCTATGCAGGACTCGCGGCAACCATCTGGGCCGCTATTGTTCCGGCGCTGCTGGCACGTAAATCCCGCGAGCGTTTCGGTAGCCCGAAATTCCGCGTCTGGGGCGGCAAGCCGATGATTGCGCTGATCCTGGTGTTCGGTATCGGTAACGCGGTTATCCATATTCTGTCGAGCGTTAACCTGCTGCCGGTGTACCAGTAGAACAATTGCCCGGTGGCGCTACGCTTACCGGGCCTACAGAGATTGAGTCGGCCGGATAAGGCGCAGCCGCCATCCGGCACAAACCGCGCTACCCCAGCAACTCTTCTTTCACGTCCATCGCCAAATCAAACGAATGTAGACGTGCCTGATGATCAAAAATCTGGCCGTTAACCATAATCTCATCAGCCTGGGTTTCACGCAAAATCGCCTCGAGACCATGCCGCACTTTTGCCTTATCACCGACCAGCGACATACTCAGCGCCTGTTGTACGCCGTACTGCTCAGAAGCGGACCACAGCTGATGTATATTCTCTACCGGCGGCGGTAGCTGGCCGGTTTCGCCACGACGCAGTTTCACAAACGCCTGCTGCATGGAGGTGAAAAGAAACTCGGCGTCGCGATTGCTGTCGGCGGCTATGATGTTGATGCACACCATCGCATACGGCTTTGCCAGCCGCGCTGAGGGCTTGAATTGGCTGCGATACAGATGCAGTGCCTGGTGCAGCATATCCGGAGCAAAGTGCGAGGCGAAGGCAAACGGCAAACCCAGTTGAGCCGCCAGCTGTGCGCTGTACAGGCTGGAACCTAATAACCAGACCGGGATCTGCTCGCCATAGCCTGGAACCGGGCGTACATGGGGATTCGGATCGCGGGCGTCGAACCAGTCCACCAGTTCAGCTACGTCGCGTGGGAAGTTATCAATATCACCACTCATATGGCGGCGCAGTGCGCGCATCGTCGGCTGATCGCTCCCTGGCGCACGGCCAAGCCCGAGATCGATGCGTCCCGGATACAGCGTGTTCAGGGTGCCAAACTGCTCGGCGATCACCAGCGGCGAATGGTTGGGCAGCATAACGCCGCCAGACCCGAGATGCAGCGTGGTGGTATTAGCAGCCAGATAGCCAATCAGCACTGAGGTAGCGGCGCTGGCGATGCCGGTCATGTTGTGATGCTCTGCCAGCCAATAACGGTAGTAACCGCGTTTTTCGGCCAGTTGAGCGAGATCAAGCGAGTGCGTGAAGGCCTCTTTTGCCGAAGATCCTTCAGGGATCGGCGCCAGATCCAGCACCGAGAACGGAATAGTTTTGTCAGTCATAACGGCTCACTTTGTTACCGGTTAATCTTTTAATACTGCATTAAAGATTAGCGAATGTTGTTAACAAAGTGAGCTGTTTATCATTGGGGATTAATCATGGCGCTTGTGTCAATGTGATATTCATTGCGGTGAGTTCTTTACCCACATCATCCAGCGTTCGCCACTGTACTTTGCATAGGGTTGTATTTTGGCACCAGGAAACAGAACGCTGACTAAATGGGGCGATAACCCCGGCATTCTCTTCAATATGCCCATTCACACGCACCGATGTCAGCGTCACATAGTAAGGGGTTGGATTGCCGATCTCCAACGACCCTTCCTGTCGCCACTGCCAGTGAATCTGCTGGTATGCTTGCTCTGGGATCCCAGATAGCCCAGGAGGACGATAAATGAGTTTATAACGTGAGCGCAGGGCGACCTGTACCGAGTTCTTTTCCATTTTTCCAGAAGGAATGGCGGTGATCAGCAATTCATACAGGCTTTCACGGTCGACGGGTAAATCCTCTGCGGTTTTAACTATCCGAATTTTATTTTCTTTTTCTCCCGCAAGCGCAAAAAGGGGCGGCGTTACAGTAAAAGGCGTCATCCCGTGGATCGGTTCGGCCCCGGGCCATTGTAGCGTGTTATTAATGGTGCTTTTGACCAGCCAGGTTGCGCTGTCGGTATTTTTTAAGGTGATGGACAGACTGCCGGCATCGGCATCAAAAATAAACCGTGTGCCACCAGCAACGACGCCAGCATGGCCACTGCAGCTACTCCCGAACAGTAGCAAAGCAATAACGGCGTAATAATTATTCATAGTGCAACTGGAAGGTGGCGGTGGCACCGGCATCGCCCGGCGTTACAATCGTGCGGGTGGAGATATACTGGGCATAAAATTGCAGATCGAAGATTTGTACCGAATTAGAACTTAACGTATAAGCGGGGCTCTCGGTTTTTAATGGGATAATCGCTCTGTTGCTGTCTAAAATTGCCACAGCAAGCCCGGTAGCGCTTTCGGCTGAAGCATCCACTTTTAGCAGCTCCGGACGGTCGGTGTCGGATTCACCATTGAATGTGACCGTCGCCGTTGCGACTTCATATGCACATTTTTCCAGGGTGATGATAAATGCCTGCATGGAGGTTACGGCACCCGTCTGAAGAAAATCTTGCGGATGAAACTGCCCAAGGGCAACGGTAAAATCTTTCGATGCGGCAGCGACTTCACAGGTATGGGCGTTAATCGAACCCGTGATATTGATGGTTCCGCTGTGATCGTCGGCGAAAGCAATTGAAATGTGGCCCAGCGCTAAAGCAGAAAACAGGATAAAAAGATATTTTGTCATTCCTCTGCCTCACTGATAGAGCATATCGAAATACATCACCGCATTGGCACTACCCGGCGTTACCACATTCTGAGTGGCCTTATAGCGCAACTGATAGCGGAGAGTGTTATCACCGGACTTCAATGTATATAAACTGCTGGCTTGCCCAAGAGGCAGGGGTTGCGGTGCACCTGAATTTAGATCCAATATTTCAATTGCCACACCTGAAGCCGTGTCGCCTTCACCAGTTGCGTTGGTGAGTGCGAGGAGCGCGACGTTATCCGTATTGGACTCACCTGAAAAAGTAATACTGCCTTTACCGACGCAGTTTTCCAGATTAATTTCAAAATTCTTCGCTGAACTTACGCTGCCTGTACCGGAAAATACGGCAACTGAGAAGTCGCCGATATGTACCGTCTGATTTTCGCTGGCTACCGCCACATCGCAGCCTTCGGCAATAATCGAGCCGTTAAACGTTAAGTTTGGCACTTCGTTTTCCGCCTGCGCGGTACTGGCCAAACCGGCGACCAGAAAGATCATCCATTTTTTCATTTCTGCTTATCCGTAGCGGGTTACTGAAAATCAATACGCATGGTGGCCACCGCGTTATAGCTGCCCGCTTCAGGGGTGCCCTCAATGGTTTTCACCGGCCAGGCCTGCACGTTAATGGTCGTCGCGTAGGTATCATTCAGCGTCAGCAGGATCTTGCCGGTTTCCGGTGGGATTGTGGTTCCCTGCATATCCGCCACGACCACGCCAATCCCGCTGTTGCTGGACTGGATGGCATCCGGGTATTCTGCCGAAGGGGTGGCGACCATACGCCATTCCAGATTCGCCGTTGAGGCCATATCATTACACTGCACCGGGATGGAAAGGGTTTTCGGGGTATAACCCTTGGGCTTTTGTCCCGGCGTTTTAAAGCTACCGGCCCACGTTTGACCCAACTCGACGGTAAGCATCTGTCCGGCGTTAATTTCGCAGCTTTCGGGTACGGTCACCGTACCATTTATTGACAGGCTTGCTGTTGCCTCACCGGGAATAAAGGTATCTGTCACGGTATACCAGAGCTGGGCCATAATGGTTGAGGGTATATTGACCTGACCGACAAAGGATCGCTTCATATAAAACGTTACCCGGACATGGTTCCCGGTATGATATTCATCGCCTGCTGTGTTACAGGGATATGTCCCGTCATCTTTGGGAATATAATGGTTGTTCCATGGAACAGGGTAGTAAGTACCATTACCTTCATCTTTTATCTCTATCGCGGCCGCAATGTATTCATTGATATTGTAAAAAGTTAATCCATTTGCTGTGGTATAGATGTCCAACGGGCTGGTTGTCCATTGATGCGTGACTACCCCATTGGGATACAGCGTTGGATCACATTGGCAATATAGTGAGAATTGACCGCTGCTGGATTCAGTGACAGGTGGCAAGGCACCCGCTCTGTTGTCCTCTGGATTGGTGATGGTTGAATTGACATTAAATACGTAACTTTTTGTCGCGCTATCGTTTGCCGGGCCGCAGGCATTGTTTGGATATGCGGCGTAGCATTCGGAGATGGTGCCGAGAAATAATAACGTTGCTGTTATTTTTAGAAAGAGATGAAGAGGATATTTTTTCATTATATACACCGAGCGGTAATTTTATTAACGGGGCGAATAGCGTTAACATCAAGCGCATAGGTTGCATGGCACCGGGCATCGCTACCGGTTCCCCATTGCACATTTAACTCCCCTTGCGGCGGCAGCCCGGCAAGATACACGACGCCGTCATCGCCAACGATACTGCTGCTTTCAGTGTCGTCGTGGGTCACGGTCGCGCCAAATGGAACGGGTTTATTGTGGTATTTCAGCGTGACCAAGACCCGATGTCCGATCCGCGCTTTAAAATCAGCTCTGACTAAGGCGCCATGGGTTGGAATAACCTGTACGACGGCATCATCGATATCCATATCATCGCCAAGAGCGTTAATATCCAGGGCGATTCGGTTCTGACGATAGACGTTGGCATACGGAATAACCGTATAGCCGCGCCAGTCGGTTTTTATGCCCTCGTTGTTTTCTACCGGAACATTTTCTGCGCCCGGAATAGCGACCAGAATATTGGTGTTGCCCAACGGCTGGCTGAGCGTAATGCCTGCGGCATGCGCCACAATGCCCCCTGAAAGCCCATAGTTAACCTGTTGGTAGTTTCCGTTATCGCTATAGTTATATCCCACGTTAACGTCGCCATACGCGCCTTTGTAATCCAGGCTGGCCATTCCACTGGCGCCGGTTCCCTGGTTGCCATACCCTTGCTGCAGGTTATAGTTCAGGTTGTTGGCCTCAAGCAGCGACCCACTGACCCCCGCGTTTTGCGTGGTATGTCCGTCTTTATCGGTACTGGTGCTAAGTGTGGCGAACATGGAGTTCGTGCGCTGGGTTGGTGAAACGCCGCCGGGGCTCAACCACCAGCCAAGCGGCAGGGAAATATTCAGCGCAACAATTTGATCGGCATTTGGCTGGCCTGGCGATTGGGTATAATTATAACTCAGGCCGATGTTCATATTATTCCATTGGGTATTGTAGCCAATCTGGAATAATGAGTTGGTTTCATCGGTATGCCAGTAGCTCTGTTTGCTACCGGACAAATAAAGGGAGCCATAGCCGTTTAGCTGCTGAGAAATATTAACCTGTACCTTTCCTCGCTTTGAATAATAGAGGTTATAGTAATTTACCCATACAGGCTGATCGTCATCTTCGTCATCAGGGTCGGATGTGTATCCATCCATCTTTTTATAGGTGGTATCGCTAAAGGTATAAAACCCAGAAGTGGAGTAGCGATAGCCTAACAGCTGGAAGTTAGTGCCGATGTTGTTGAGTGATTTTGCGTAGAGAAAACGCAGCGATTGCCCGGTATGGCGACTGTTATCAGCCAGTTCGCTTTGCGCATGCGTCAGATCCAGCGAGACGGCGCCAAAATCGCCCATATTGACGCCGAAACCCAGTGCCGACGCGGTGTAAGTGGAGGACAGCTGACCGCCGCCGTATAACGTCCAACCGTGCGGCAATCCCCAACTGAGAGAGAACTGGCCGAAATCCGTTTCTTCCTGTTGCGAACTGTTTGTTCTTGAGCGTCCGACAATCGCCGAATATTTGATCCTGCCTTCGCGCTGTAAAAGCGGCACCGCTGAATACGGTACGCTGTAGCTGGATATTCTGCCATCCGATTCTTTCACTTCTACGACCAAATCACCGCCCGATGAAGTAGGGTAGAGATCGGTAATTTCAAAAGCCCCTGGCGCGACGTAAGTTTGATAAATAATGTAATTATTTTGCCTGACGGTAACCTGGGCGTTACTTTGCGCGATCCCGCGTATTGTTGGCGCAAAGCCTTTTAGGCTGTCGGGTAACATATTCTCATCGGAAGAGAGTTGTGCGCCACGAAAGTTCAGACTGTCGAAGAGCTCTGATGAGGTGTAACCATCCCCAATAGTGAGTTCGCTTTTTAAGGGAATCACGGTGCGTTGAAGATAGGTATTAATATGTTGCCACTTGCTGCTGGTGGTCGATTTACTCCACGTTGAGTTATCGCGTAAGCGCCACGGGCCAATGTTGGCCCCGCTGTTTAGCGCCAGAAAATAGTTACTGTTGGCGCCGCTGCTTTCTCCGCTGCCGTCGCGACTGTTTGAGCCTGAAAAATTGTAGTTGACCAGCAGGGCGTTAATCCCTTCGTCCCATTGCTCCGTCGGGATGTATCCTCTGGCATTATTACTCAGTGCAATTTGCGGAATAGAAAGATTGAGGCGGAGTTTTTCAAACTCAAATTCGCTTGCGGCATCGGGGATAGCGATACTGAGGTCAACGCACGACTCATCTTTTATCGACGCAAACCCGGGTGATTTATTATTAATGCCAATTTTTTGCAAGTAGTCGACCGACAGACAAGGCTGCAGCTGATGGTTTTGTGGATCTCTGGATTCTCTAAACTCGACGTCGCGGGTGCCGGTGAACGTTTCATTAAGATAGATATCTACCCGATAGGTACCAGGCGTTTGCGCGCCGTTGTTTGTAAAACGCGAGAGATCGGCTACTGCGTCCGGATCGTCTGAAAAAAATGCCGGGTTGAAATAATTCTCTGCCCCCGTACAGAATGACGTGAAGACAGCGATGAGTGCTGTTGTCAGAGGTGCGATTTTAAATTTATTAATATAAAAGTTTGTTTGCATTTATATCAGCCACATCATTATAAATAGTTATATTATTTTTAACTGTTGCATGTTTGTTCTGGCGTCAGTGCGCCAAAATCATTTACCGTCTGAAATTTTATGCTGCCACCCTTGCCGGAAAAGTCGACGCTGCTGGTGGACATCGGCGCCAACATCGTATTTTTGATTTTGTTTTCGCCGATACGGAAATTAACCAGCGTAACGTAATAGGGGGAAGGGTTGTTCATGCTGGCCTTTCCGCCTGCAATACTACAACGCAGAGTGCGCGGGGCATCTACCGACGCGCTGGCTAAATTTTCCGGGCGCATAAATAGTTTGATTGTGCTCTGAGTGGCAATCTGTAAGGTATTTTGCTTAATCTTCTCTTTGGCAACCGGTGGTATGGCTTTACTGTTAAAATAGAATACTGTTTCGCGATCGGTCGGTAGTGGTTTACCGATATACATGATCCGTACGATATTTTCATGTTTTGCCGAAATGGAAAAAAGCGGTGGCGTTACGACAAATTCATCAGATTTAGTGTCATCCGGATTGGACACCCATGATTTAATTAAAAACGTATTTTGGCTATCAGAGTTTCTGACGGGCAGTGAAACCTGTTGCGCAGTCAAGGGGTAGACAATGCGCGTTGCGCCAAGTGAAACGCCCCCGGCGCTGGCGGCAAAAGAAATTATTGATAACGCGCCCACGGTCATGTGGACTAAACCTATTTTAACGGTCTGCTTTCTATTAGCAAATGAGGTAACCATGACATATTCCTTTATATCAAAAATAACATTCAGAAGTGCAATATAAATGGACGCGAAGCCTGTATAAGCGAATGGATTAAATAAATCCGGGGGCGCTATAACAGAAAACGCTTCGGTCCATTGGGAGAGTCAGTGCCACTCTGCGCCATCATTGCGCAAAGCGGCAAAGGCTGAACTACATTACGCGTAGTTCATGTGGAATGTTGCGGTGGCTTCTACGCTACCCGCTTCGCCTGCGGCGTCGGTGGCAATGTAGTCAACGCTCATTGGAATGGTGTTTTCACCATCCAGTACGGCGATAGAGCTTGATTTTACGCCCATATCAACTGCTTTGCTGTCCGGTCCGTACAGTTGCAGTGCAACGTGTTTAGCCGCGCCTGCGCCTGCGGTATTCGCCAGTGCAGCCGGTAAATCAGAGTCAGTCTGGCCGGTGAAGGTGACTGCCGCAGTTTTAACAATGCTGGCGTCGCAATCTACCAGGTGAATTTCAAAGCTTTTTGGCTGACCGGCAGCGGTGCCTGCTGTGGCTAAATGCGTTGCACGAACCTGGTCAAGGTAAACGGTAAAATCGAGAGAATCAGAGGCTACAGAGCAGCCCGCATTCACTACCTGCCCAACAAAATGTACAGTACCACCCGGTGCAGTGACATCTGTCGCTGTTTCTTCTGCTTGCGCAGAGGTCATTCCAAAAAGACTCAAAGAGGTAGCAAATACGGTCGCAATTAACTTCTTGTTCATAGATATTTCCTGACTACGAATTAAATACATCCAGGATTGAATATTATATGTATTTCCATTTAAATATTCTTTTCCATTCCTGTTCGAGAATCTTAAATAATCTAATTTAAGTTTAAGATTACATCTCAAGCTGGGTGATTTTATTTGCATGGTAATATTTATAAACGTATTTAAACTTAATATCGATTATCAAAATAATGGTTGTACATTTCATTTCTTTTGTGTTAATTGGATGTCTTATGTTGTTGTTATATATTGTTTTTTCTCGCAATAAAGGCAGTGCATAGCTTCGGTTGTATTTGTTGAGTGGATGGCTGTGGGGGGCTATATGTTTTATTAGAATGTATTTACGTGGTGATGGCTAATAAAAAATAATGTCAGAATGTTATTAATAGAGGAAATAATTAATTAAAATAATATGCAGAAAAGTATTTATAACGCTTACTAAAATAGTGCCAAATATTGAGATGTTAAATATCCGGCACGATTAAATTATCAGCAACTTGTTGAATTTAAGTTAGTAACTCCAGCCCTGCCAGTCGTTTCCAGTAGCCGTTGCAGTCACTGTGGGCGGCAAGCGGTAATGGGGCCGTACCATTTTCATTGGCGCGGAAGGCATCGAGCATGGCGAAAGTTTCGGTTCCTGAAGGGGACAGACGCACAATATCAACCAGCCCCTGCATCGACGTCAGCTCGTTGCCAAGGTTGTAAACATAGCCGCTCATGGTCTGGATCCCGTTGAGGACAAAGACCTGCTGATTCTCCTGCGACAGTACATCGCGCCCGTTCGGGTACTTGATGCAGCAGGTTTCACACTCGTCCTTCGGACGGTCTTCAGAGCGTGCGGTAAAGCAGCGTGCAGAGTACGCCAGCGGCAGATGCCCGTAGCTCAGCACCTCTACTTCAAACTGATTGCGAATACCCAGCTCATCACACTGGTCGAGCAGATTTACCAGCCAGTCGCGGGACAGTTCTACCGGCATACACCAGCGCACCATACCTTGTTTGAGCAGCAAACGCAGGGTTACCGCGTTGTAGCAGTTGAGCGCATGTCCGGCGACAAACGGCAGCTTACGCTCGGCGCACATGTTTACCACGCCAAGATCGCTGGCTTCCACCAGAAAATCGCCGTTTTCAACATAGCGTTTGAGTTCGCCCAGCTCCGACGATGCCTGCACCAGCGCGAGGGTCGAAAGCACCACCTGCTTGCCGCTACCGGCCAATGATTTCGCCATATCCAGCCAGTCGCCCACTTTGGTGGCGCGGCGTTTACTGCATACCGCTTCGCCAAGATAGATAACGTCGGCCTGGCTTACGGCGGCCTGCTGATAAAAATCTTCCAGCGTTTCTTTTGGCCAGTACCACAGCACCGGTCCTAAGGAATATTTCATTGCTTCTCTCACTGCCATTTACGGTGATACGCGCCAAGCGTGGTCTGCGTGCCTTCGGACATTGAACCGAGCGTTTCCATCCACGCGGCCTGTGGGGCGTAGTTTTGCGGGTCGGCCATACAGCGGTCGATCGCCTGACGCCACACTTTCGCCACCTGGCTAACATAGGCCGGGCTACGCTGGCGTCCCTCGATTTTTACCGAGGCAATATTGGCCGCCAGCAGCTCCGGCAGCAGCTCCAGCGTATTCAGGCTGGTGGGTTCTTCCAGCGCATGATAGCGCTCGCCGTCAACCAGATAACGGCCTTTACACAGCGTGGGATAACCCGCGTTTTCTCCGTCCTGATAGCGGTCGATCAGCACTTCATTAAGGCGGGATTCCAGCCCTTGCTGGGTTTGCTGCCAGCGTACAAAACGGGCTGGAGAACAGGCGCCAACCGTGTTAGGCGACTCGCCCGTCAGATAGGACGAAAGATAGCAACGGCCTTCCGCCATAATGCACAGGCTGCCAAAGGCGAACACTTCCAGGGGAACTGGCGTGACGCGAGCGAGCTGCTTCACCTGATGAATAGACAGCACGCGCGGCAACACCACGCGGGCGACGTCAAAGTTGCGATGATAGAAATTAATCGCCTCTTCATTGGTTGCAGATGCCTGAACAGAGACATGGCGCTCAATATGCGGGTAGCGCTCTGCGGCATACTCAAGCATGGCGAGGTCGGCGAGGATTAGCGCATCTGCACCCAGTTGCGCCGCCATATCCACGGCACGTTGCCAGCGCGCGTAACCATCCGGATGCGCAAAGGTGTTAATCGCGATGTGCAGCTTACGGCGGTGCTGATGAACAAAACTCACCGCTTCCTGCAATTTTTTCTCGGTAAAATTAAGGCCGGCGAAATGACGGGCGTTGGTATCATCTTTCAGCCCGATGTAGACAGCATCAGCGCCGTTCTCGATGGCCGCCTTAAGCGCCGGGAGGTTTCCGGCAGGGCAGAGCAGCTCCATAATTTATCCTGAACGTTGCGCCGTGAAGGGCGCAGAAATGTTAACGAAGAGGGATTTTAGTTAACCTTGCTGAGACAATTTTTGATTTGAGGCAGTTAAAGTCGTATTGGTGACACCAATAAAGAGGTAACAATTTCGTAGCGAATTGTTGATTTATGCCGCTATGTCGTTTATTTGATATGGCAAAATAGCAGGACTATTGAAACAGGGAGTAAAGCTCGTGTTGGATAAACTGCGTTCACGCTTAGTACATTTAGGTCCTTCTCTGATGAGTGTACCGGTTAAACTGACGCCCTTTGCGCTGAAGCGCCAGGTTCTGGAGCAGGTCCTGAGCTGGCAGTTTAGTCAGGCGCTGGCCGATGGGGAGCTGGAGTTTCTCGACGGCCGCTGGCTGAGCATTCATGTGCGTGACATTGGCCTCAAATGGTATACCTCTGTTGAGAACGATAAACTTATTGTCAGCCAGAATGCAGATGCGGATGTAAGTTTTAGCGCCGATGCCAGCGATCTGCTGATGATCGCGGCGCGCAAGCAGGATCCGGATACGCTTTTCTTCCAGCGTCGCCTGGTGATTGAAGGTGATACAGAATTAGGGCTGTATGTAAAAAATCTGATGGACGCCATCGAACTGGATCAGATGCCTAAAGCGTTGCGCGTCATGCTGATGCAGTTGGCGGATTTTGTTGAGGCGGGGATGAAAACGCCGCCAGAAACCAAACAGACTTCGGTAGGTGAGCCATGCTGATTCGAGTTGAAATTCCCATTGATGCCCCTGGTATTGATGCGCTGTTACGCCGTTCATTTGAGAGCGATGCGGAAGCGAAATTAGTGCACGACCTGCGTGAAGATGGCTTCTTAACGCTGGGTCTGGTTGCGACCGATGACGAAGGTCAGGTAGTGGGTTACGTCGCGTTTAGTCCTGTCGATGTTCAGGGCGAAGATCTGCAATGGGTCGGCATGGCGCCGCTCGCGGTGGATGAAAACTACCGGGGGCAGGGGCTGGCGCGTCAGCTGGTCTATGAAGGACTCGATTCACTGAACGAGTTTGGCTACGCCGCGGTGGTCACACTGGGGGATCCAGCACTGTACAGCCGCTTTGGCTTTGAGCTGGCAGCACATCATGACCTGCGCTGCCGCTGGCCGGGCACCGAAAGCGCGTTCCAGGTTCATCGCCTGGCGGACGATGCGCTGGAAGGCGTGACGGGCCTTGTGGAATACCACGACCACTTCAATCGTTTTTAAGCTCCGGGGTTTGCAGGCTGCTCAGTAGCGCCTCAAACCCTTCGCCTTCGACAAGGCGCTCTTTCTGCCGCTTGGTGAGCTGTTTGACGCGATACTCTATGCGCAGGGCTAGCGAACGGTCGCCAACCTGCGCCGCAAATGCCAGGGTGAGTTCCCCCTTTCCGCGTAGCGCCTTCGCGCCTTTCCCACTTTGATGCTGCTTATAGCGGCGTTGCACATCGGTGGTTATTCCGGTGTATAAGGCGTTGTCTGCGGTACGGATCAGGTACAGATACCAGGGTGTCATTGTCACCATCGACGTGATAATTTTCAGGCCTACAGTATAAAAGAGAACAGAAATGGAAACACTGACTGCGGTGACCCGCTGGCTGGCAAAGCAGCACGTCGTGACCTGGTGCGTACATCATGAAGGTGAATTATGGTGCGCCAATGCGTTTTACCTGTTTGATGCGCAGAAGATGGTGTTCTATGTGCTGACTGAAGAGAAAACGCGCCATGCGCAGATGTCCGGACCCCGCGCACCGATTGCCGGCACGGTAAATGGTCAGCCCAAAACGGTCGCCCTGATTCGTGGCGTACAGTTCAAAGGGGAAATCCGGCGTCTTGAAGGGCAAGAGAGCGAAGTTGCGCGTAAGGCCTACAACCGCCGTTTCCCCGTCGCCAGAATGCTGCCTGCGCCCGTGTGGGAGATTCGACTGGATGAAGTCAAATTCACGGACAACACGCTGGGCTTCGGTAAAAAGATGCTCTGGCTACGTGACTCACGCGCCGAGAATACGTAATGCCTCACGGTTAAACGCCGGGAGATCGTCTGGGGTACGGCTGGTTACCAACTGATCGTTATCATTCACCATTTCCTGATCGTAAAATTCGGCGCCGGCGTTTTTCACATCGATGATGATAGGCTTCACAGCGGTAAGCTTACGTCCGCGAATGACATCCGCGCTGATAAGCAGCTGTGGACCGTGGCAGATAGCAAACACCGGTTTGCCGCTGTTAACAAAATCCCGGGTAAAGGTCACGAAACGCTCGTCACCGCGCAGGTAATCCGGTGAGTGACCGCCAGGCAACAGCAGGGCGTCAAAATCAGAAGGGCGTACATCTTCGATCGCTTTGTCGATGGTTACGCTGGCCTCTCCTTTTTTCCCCTTCACCGTTTTGCCCGCCTGTTTTTCAATGGTGATGACTTCATGCCCGGCCTGACGAAATTCTGCAGCTGGCGATGTAAATTCTGAATCTTCAAACTCATCAGTGATTAAAACGGCAATTTTCTTGCTCATGTTTCCTCCGTTGAATGGCATGCGGATGAGGCAGAATTTCCATGTTGATGGATAATTACCTCACGAACTATTAAGTCTGGTCGCTGAGGCTGAGAGCGCAAGACGGACAAATCTGTAAAGGAGCGAGGATGAGTCAGGTGTTAATAACGGGCGCAACGGGGCTGGTAGGCGGAAATTTGCTGCGTATGCTGCTCAATGAACCCCGGGTCAATGCCATCACGGCACCAACGCGTCGACCGCTGGCTGATACGGTTGGCATCTATAACCCCCATGATCCGCAGCTAACCGATGCTCTGGCGCAGGTTACCGAACCGGTCGATATTGTCTTTTGTTGCCTGGGGACCACCCGACGTGAAGCGGGCAGCAAAGAGGCGTTTATCCATGCTGACTATACGCTGGTGGTGGATACGGCCCTGACGGGACGCCGGTTAGGCGCCCAGCATATGCTGGTAGTGAGTTCGATGGGCGCCAATGCGAATTCACCGTTTTTCTATAACCGGGTGAAAGGTGAAATGGAGCAGGCGCTGATCGCGCAGAATTGGCCACGGCTGACGATTGTCCGACCTTCAATGCTACTGGGGGATAGGGACAAACAGCGGACGAATGAGATGTTTTTAGCGCCGTTGTTCAGGCTGCTGCCGGGTAACTGGAAGTCGATTGAAGCGCGCGATGTTGCGCGGGCAATGCTGGCGGAGGCACTGGCGCCTGGGCATGAAGGGGTTTCGATCCTGACCTCTTCCGAGCTACGCGAAAGGGCCAAATAAAATGCCGGATGGCGCTGGCGTTTATCTGGCCTACAAACGATTATGCCTGTAGGCCGGATAAGACGCCCATGCGTCGCTATCCGGCATCTGTATTACTTAATAAACGTAAAGGCCGTAGTGACGCGTTTCACGCCACTTACCCGGCTGGCGATGTCCGCCGCCGCCTTCGCTTCACGCTCAGTTACCAGACCCAACAGGAACACTTCCCCGTTTTCGGTGGTGACTTTCACATTAGAGGATTTCACCTGATCGCTGGTCAGCAACTGGGAACGTACTTTGGTGGTGATCCAGGTATCGTTGGACGCATCGCCCAGGCCAATTGGCTGGCCCTGACGGATCTCATTAAAGACCTCAGTCGTACCTTCTACGCCCATCGCAATCTGTTTTGCCCGCGCAGACAGTTCGCTATTCGGCGACTGACCAACCAGCAGCACTTTACCCTGATACGCGCTCACGTTGATTCGCGTTTCCTTCTTGATTTGGGCATCTTTCGACAACGCCGTATTGACGCGTAATTCCAGGGTTCCATCATCTACCTGGGTGCCGACGCTGCGGGGATCCGTCGCGGCTTTGGTGCCGACAGCAGCAGTTCCGACAACGGCAGCAGCGACACAGCCTTGCAGCAGCAGTGCAGCGATAATCACAGCAAGCGGCGAAAATGCCTTCATGTGTACTCCTTAATCATCCTGGTGAGGGAAAAGCGTGTTATCGATGAGATCGCAAAGGCAGTTGACCGTCAGCATGTGCATTTCCTGAACGCGGGCACTGTGGTGTGAGGGAATACGGATTTCAACATCCTGCGGCCCCAGTAATCCGGCCAGCTCCCCTCCGTCATACCCGGTCAGCGCGACGATTGTCATGTCGCGTGTTACGGCGGCTTCAACGGCTTTTACGATATCGCGGCTATTACCACGCGTAGAGATTGCCAGCAGAACATCTCCTGCATGTCCCAGCGCACGGACTTGTTTTGCATAAACTTCGTCGTGCAGGCGATCGTTGGCAATCGCAGTTAAGACCACATTATCAGTGTTTAGTGCAATCGCAGGTAAACTTGGCCGTTCTGTTTCAAAACGATTGATCATACTGGCAGCAAAATGCTGTGCATTGGCAGCGGACGTCCCATTACCACAACAGAGAATTTTGTTGCCATTGAGCAGGGACTGAACCAGCGTCATGGCTGCACGGGAGATCGCATCCGGAAGAGCTTCAGCCGCAGCTATCTGAGTTTGAATGCTTTCTGTAAAGCAGACTTTAATTCTATCTAACACGCTAATCCTTAAGAACCAGGCTCTGAATCTTCAACTATGAGTGGTCGTTGAACGCGTCCTTAAACCACTCAACATCATTTCCGGTGAAGGCTAACACATCGAACCGGCAATCCACAGTATCAAAACTCCCATTGTGGCGCGCAAGCCACAAGCGGGCGGTCTGTAATAATTTGTGTTGTTTGCTCCGGGTCACACTCGCCGCCGCACCGCCAAACAAGTCTGAGCGTCGGTAGCGAACCTCAACAAATACGGTGGTGTTGCCTTCACGCATTATCAGGTCAATTTCACCGCCACGTTCACGCACGTTGGCGGCGATAAAATGCAGTCCTTTGCTCTGCAGCCAGTCACGCGCGGTGGATTCCCACGCGTCACCGGTCTGTTTACTCGTTAACTGGCGGGGACGACTTGTCCTTGCTGGTATTTGAGCCATGATAACTTCCTGTTAATCACACAATCCTGCGTTGCGGTTAAGGCCCCGGTGTTGCCGTTAATTTCGAAACCCTGCACCTGACGCATTTGCGAGAAGTGGTTGGCAAGCGACCAGGCATCGACGCCCATGGCGTACATACGCGCCAGCGAGTAGTCGTTACGCACCGCGCCAAGCGCCTGCTGCATAAGAGGCGCATTAGCGCCTGCCAGCATCGGAATTTCGCTGTACTGCAAGCCTTCCATCTCCAGACGGAAATCCGGGCCGGCAGTTCCCTGCGCGCTGCGGGAGCTGGCGTACAACGTGGCACCGCTCTGGCTGCCGTTGCGCATAGCGATCATCGGCTTAATAAATGCAATTTCTTCCGGCGTCGCCAGAATATACACGGCATCAACACGACCACCGCCGGTGATTTGCGCATCGGTTGGCGCTGCCGGTATCGTCAGACCGCCAATGGTTACACCAGGCTGCGTGGGTACAGAGGAGGCCACCGGGCTGCCCGTCAGGGAAATCCCCGAGCCGCCGTTGACGCCCATTTTTAGCTCAGCAGTGGAGCCGAACTTCTGCTGCAGCACTACGCCGCCACCCAGCTTTTGCCACTCCTGCGCAAAGGCGTTGGCAACGCGATCGCCTAACGCACTCCGCGGGGTCAAAAGCAGCGGCGTCTGTTTTCCTTGATCGCGGATGTGACGCGCGGCGTCGCGCGCTTCATCTTCTGGCGACAGGGCGAAGTAGCAGACGTTCGGCAGGTTTTTCACCGCCTCCGGCTGATTAAGCGCCAGGACGTTTAATGGCGTGTTGCTTTTCATCAGCTCTTCAACATTATTCTTCAACAGCGGGCCAACCACGATGCTGGCGCCATCCTGCTGAACCTGAGCCAGGATCTGATTCAGCGGCTGTGATGAGGTGTCATAGATTTTCAGCTCAGCGGACGGATTCGCCGGCGCGCTGGCGGTCGTTGGCTGTGCAGGCACTGTTGGCTGCGGGGCTGCAGCTTCTGGTTGCGCTGACGTCTCGTTGGTTAGATCGCTTACTGACGCCTGAGAAGGGCTGGCAACACCGTCAGTCGTTTGCGGCTGTTCCGTGGTCGCCATGGCTGCTGTATCTGCAGCAGGCGCGGCAATAGCTGGGGCTGCTACGGGTTGAGTGCCCATGTTTTTCGCAGCTTCAAAGCCTTGCTGGATAGTACGGCCAAATACAGCGGCCTGACCGTTTAGCGGCAGCAGCAGCGCAATTTTGCTGGTGGAGGCGGGCTTAAAGCTCTGCACGTTAACCAACTGCGTTGGCAACAGTTTTGCCCCCGGGTTCTGTGGGTAACGTTTTTGCCAGTCAGCAATGCCGGCTTTCATCATATCCGGATCGTTACGGTTATCGAACCAGACGCGCTGGAGATCCAGCCAGCCTTGCAGCACGTTTTCATCCGCATTGATGACCAGCGCCTGCGCTTGCTCCTGGGTCATGGATGACAGCGCCTGCCAGGTGGCGTCCATGTTTTTCTGCTTAGCATTCGCGGCCAGCAACGGCTCCTGGGCGATCAGGGCGCGCAGTAGTGTCAACGACGGGCGACCCTGGTTGACGTCGATTTGCGCCTGCCAGTATCTGGCCTGCTGGTTTTGATCGAAATCGGCAGGGGTGAGTTTGTCCAGCAGAGCCTGTGCGCCAGCGACATCTTTCTGCGCAAGCTTAATCTCGACGGCCAGCAGTGACTGCTCACGACGCTGGGTATCGCTTAGTTTCTGCGGTAGCTGGCTGAACAGCTCGATGGCCTGCTGGCTCTTGCCTTCTTTCAGCAGTGCACGAATGGCGAGTAATTGCCAGTTGGTCTTGCTATCATCTGAGCTTTGCTGCATTTGTTGCAGATAAAAGCCGGAATCAGCCTGCGCAGTGCCCTGCATATGGGCTGCACTCTGGTCTGGCGCCTGGGTGCCACAGCCTGCGAAAATCAGTGCTGCCAGAATGACTGGCAGCGCGCGTGCGGCTTTCAAACGAGAAAATGTTGAGGGTACCATACTGTATCCAGTGATATTTTTTTACTCAATGCTCAATATTAAATCGGCAATACGGACGACACAATGAAACAACACGAATCGGCGGATAATTCTCAAGGCCAACTCTTTATTGTACCTACTCCTATAGGAAATTTGGCTGATATTACCCAACGAGCGCTCGAAGTTTTACAAGCCGTTGATTTGATTGCCGCTGAAGATACTCGTCATACAGGACTATTGTTACAACACTTCGCGATTAACGCGCGATTGTTCGCCCTGCATGACCACAACGAGCAGCAAAAGGCTGAAACGCTGGTGGCAAAGCTCAAAGAAGGGCAAAACATTGCGCTGGTTTCCGATGCCGGAACGCCGCTGATTAACGATCCTGGCTACCATCTGGTGCGTACCTGTCGCGAAGCGGGGATCCGCGTTGTTCCCCTACCAGGCCCTTGCGCGGCGATTGCTGCCCTGAGCGCTGCTGGTCTGCCTTCAGACCGCTTTTGCTATGAAGGTTTTCTGCCTGCCAAGTCGAAAGGGCGTCGTGATGCGATGAAAGCCATTGAGGCCGAACCACGTACGCTCATTTTTTATGAATCCACCCACCGTTTGCTGGATAGCCTGGAAGACATGGTTGCCGTTTGGGGCGAATCCCGCTACGTGGTGTTGGCGCGTGAGTTGACCAAAACCTGGGAAACTATTCACGGCGCACCGGTTGGCGAACTGCTGGCGTGGGTCAAGGAAGATGAAAACCGTCGTAAAGGCGAAATGGTGCTGATCGTCGAAGGGCATAAAGCGCAAGAAGACGACCTTCCTGCCGATGCGCTCCGTACATTGGCCTTATTGCAGGCAGAACTGCCGCTTAAAAAGGCCGCCGCGCTGGCTGCTGAAATCCATGGCGTGAAGAAGAATGCATTGTACAAGCACGCGCTGGAACAGCAGGGGGAGTAAGAGGGCCTGTATTAATTGTCGGCTTGTCGGAAGAAATGTCGGAAGAAATGTCGGAAGAACTCGCTGAAAGCGTTGCAGCTAAAAGGCAAACTGCAACGCGTTGGCGCGACAAAAGGGGGGATGTGGCAAGTGTTGTAAATTCTACTTATCAGGATATTGTGAGCCGTCAATCAGGCAACTCACATTGCGGTGTAACCATAAAAATGAAGCAGGAATAGTCGTAGTAACGGTGGCGGCCAGGTAATTTTCTACCGCGTCGTGCTTCCCTTCACCTGCTATCAGCAGCAAGATCTCTTTTGCATTCAGGATGTCCTTCAAACCCAGCGTAATACCGTGAGTTACGCGATTAGCAGCCGTTTTTAACATGTCGTGATGGCGCGTTTCTTCGTCAAGGACGCTGATATGGCAAAACGGTTCCAGGGACTTTGCCGGTTCATTCAACCCCAAATGACCATTTTTTCCGATTCCGAGCAGACATAAATCGAGGCCGCCCCGGCTGGCAATAATCTCTGTGACGCGTTCGCATTCCTGCTCGTTAACATTTTCAGATTGAAAACCGACCAACTGTTCTGCTCGTAAACCCAATGGTTGAACGATGTGTTGTTGCAGGAAAGATTCACACGTTGCAGGTGAGTTCAACGGAATACCGACCCACTCGTCCAGTTTCACGAAAACCACCTGCTCATGATCGATCTTACGTTGGTTAATTTTCTCGACAAAGTAGCGATAGGTGAGAAGCGGCGTGCCTCCTGTTGCCAGACAGATGGTTGCATCAGGTTTGTTCTGTATCAGCGTAATTAACAGTTCGCTGGCGCGATCGCTTAATACGTCATAATTGTCGCAGTACTGGGTATATTGCATTTTTCGAGTCCTTTTGAAGGAGGATGTTGCAGGCCGCTTCATCCTCTTTTCGTTTAAAGAATGCCAAGTGCTGACGAGATAATAGACAGTACAAACGTCACGCCGATTAACAGTACTGGATGTGCTTTTTTCACTCTTAACAGGTAGTACATCAGCAACGTGTAGCCCATCGGTAAAATATTCGGGAATACTTTATCGAAGAAATCCTGCTGTAATGCCACGCTGTGGGTGCTATCGATCGCAAAAGAAGTTACAACGTTAATGTGCACATAGGATGCGATAAGTCCGCCAATAACAGTGATCCCGAGGATCGTTGCTGAGCGGGCTATCATCTGCGAATTTTCACGTACTTTATCGATGGCCTTTATTCCTACTGAATAACCGACATGCGTCCAGCCGACGCGCAGGAAAAAGATCATCAAATAAACGGCGAAAAACAAAATGGGACCCAGTATGTTTCCCTGGCTGGCGAAAGAGGAACAGATCCCCGCCATAATAGGCAGTAAGGTGAACCAGAAAATGGCATCGCCGATCCCGGCGATAGGTCCAAAAAGCGCCACTTTCAAGCCTTTAATGGTATCTCGGTTTTCTCCCTTTTCTTCCATTGAGATTAACAATCCCATCAGAAAACCGACCAGGTTAGGGTGGGTATTGATAAATTCTAAATGATCTTTCATCGCCGCGCTGAGACCGGCTTTATCACCCTTATAGATTTTTTTCAGTACCGGGAGCATAGCCCAGGTAAAACCACCTGCCTGCATCCTTTCATAGTTAAAGCTGGCCTGAAGAAGTGACGAGCGAAAGCCAAGGCGAGTAATGTCTTTTTTACTGATTTCAGATCCCATTGCTATAGTCCTCTTCTTCATTGTTTTTATTAGTGACAGGCTGAGGTTGAGCCTGCTGTTTGGCTTTCGCATTGAAAAACTCATATACGGCGAAGCCTGCGCCCAATACCGCGACGGGCAGAAGGTTATTAACCTGGATGTAGCAAACGAAGAGGAAGCCAGCTATCAGATAAGGTATGTACTGTGCTTTGAACATCACACGGAGCAACAAACCAAAACCGACTGCGGGCAAAATGCCTCCGGCCACTTCAAATCCATGTGTTAACCAGGCGGGCATGGCTTTTACCAGAGACTGCATAGCGCCCTGGGCCAGATATGTACATAAGAAGGCGATGATGGCGTATGAAGAAGCAACAATCAGCGTTGTCAGCCAATTCAGACGCGAAAATGCGCTTGTGTTTGCTTCTTTCGCACAGTTATCAGCTTTTGCCATGAACAGAGAGAATGCTGAGTAAAAGAATAATATTACGTATTGCATTAGAAGGCTGAAGGGCAAACCAAGGCCGATGGCCGTTTTGGCATCCACGCCAGTAGACCATGCGATAACCGTGGTCATTAAACCGGCCATGATTGGATTGGGTGGCTGTACACCTCCTGCGGGGGTCAGGCCAGCAAAAGCCAATTCGGTCAAACCACCCGTTATCAGGCCAATATGAATATCACCCAGAATCGCGCCAGTTAAAGTACATACAATAATCGGTCTGAATAAAAATAAGGCTTCCAGCCAAAAATCAATTCCTAAAAAGAAGACTAATGCAGCCAGGGATATACCCTGAATAAGGGTTATTTCATGCATATAGATCACCTCAAGTAAATAAATCCTTTTATTATGAAAAAGTTGTATGGTCTTTTAATCAGGAATCTGTTCTTTTTGATCTCCAGGGACATCCTGAATAAAAATGTTAACGCCCTGTTTTTTTATAAACTGAAGGTCATCAAGATCTTGCCCGTTAACGTAAACTTTGCTGCTGATCTGTTTTTTTCCTTCAGAAAAATGCATATTGCCCACGTTGACGTCGTCAAGTTTAATGCCGCCTTCAAGCAATCGTCTTACCGTTTGCGGAGTCCGACAAATAAGAAAAATTTTCTGATGTGGCGCGGCTTTACCGATGACGTTTATGGTTTTTTCTATGGAAAAAAAACGGATGCCAAAATCGTAAGTTTCAGCAGTGATGCCCATTAATTTCTGCTGGATCTCATCTTGAGCAACGTCATCATCAACAACGACCAACAGGTTAGCGCCAATCGTGGATGTCCATGTGACGCCAACCTGTCCATGTACTAATCGATTATCAATGCGGGTTAATAGAATATTTGGACTAGTCATATTTAAATCCTCGCCATAAAAAGATTGAATAACATAGATTATTGAAATATATTATTATTGCAGTATCAAATATATAAATTCATTCAATGTGATATTAAAGTATAATTATCCTCTACTATTCTAACGATGAGCGCTACCTGACATCATGCAGATAGCACTCGCGAAGAAATATAATGATAATCACGATAATTCGCAGGTAGCCATCAATTTGTTTGCAGAACCACATACATTGATTTTGCTACGCACCACCTCTTTCATCGCATCCATACCGACCCGCATGTAATAACGAGGATCATTACCTTGTGGATTTTCCGCAAACCACGCTTTGACCGCATCGGCAAAGGCAATTTTCAGTTCGGTAGCAACGTTAACTTTGCACACGCCAAGCTCGATCGTGCGACGAACGTATTCGTCAGGGACATCGCTTGCACCATGTAGTACCAGCGGAATATCCACCACTTCACGAATTTCACCCAGTCGCTGGAAATCGATTTTGGGCATTTTGGTATACAACCCGTGTGCAGTGCCGATGGCAACGGCAAGGCTGTCTACGCCGGTACGCTCAACAAACTGTTTGGCTTCTTGTGGATCGGTAAGGAAGGCGCTTTCCGCATCCACGCTCATATCATCTTCTACGCCACCGAGGCGGCCCAGCTCAGCTTCCACGCTGCAATCTTTGGCATGGCAAAAATCCACAACGGATTTCACCAGTTTCACGTTTTCTTCAAACGGAAAGTGGCTGCCGTCAATCATTGCGCTGCGTACACCAGCATTTACTTTACGGCGGATATCGTCCAGCGACTCATGGTGATCGAGGTGCAGCGCCAGCGGTATACCGTAGCTGATGGAATAAGCGCTGCACAGCGCATAGATCTCTTCCAGTGCGATATGTTTAAAGGTACCCGGTGTTCCGGCAAGGATAACCGGCGATTGCATTTCATAGCACACTTCAAGGATCGCCTGGATAGTCTCAGCGTTATGAATGTTGAAGGCGGGTACGGCGTAGCCTTTTTTTTGTGCATCCAGCAGGAGATATTTAGTAGAAATAATGCTCATAAAACGATCCTTTTAGGCGTTCCAGGGATGAATAACAACGCCCTGTACAACGCGGTTAACAGTGCCGCTGGCAGAAGGTGTATCTGGTGTATTGCCGATATTGATGGATTGCGTCAAAGCAAAAACCTGGGCATAGATCAGGAAGCAGAACGCCAATTCCATATCGATGAAAGAGCGTGCTGGCGGCAGCAAAATATGTGGACCAGCTTCAATCACCTCATGGGTTTGTGCAGAAATCGCGACAACCCGCAGCGCCTGCCGATCGCGGCGTAACTCTGCTAACAGATCGAGATCATATTGGCGTGTATAGGGGTGGCTGGAAACAAAGACCACTACCAGCGTTTCGTTATCAACCAACGATTTTGGACCGTGACGAAAACCGGTCGGAGAGTCATAGAATGCAGTAAGTTTGCCCGCTGTCAGCTCCAGGACTTTCAGTGCAGATTCTCGTGCCGCCCCCTGTAATCCACCGCTACCGAGATAGACGATCCGTTTCCAGGGCTCATTGCCAAATACACCGTCGCTGAAATCGCCCAGGGAAGTCAGGATCGTTTGGCACCGATCGGCCACGTCGCGGAAGGTCTGACTGTTGAATTTCTCTGGGGCGAATACTGCCAGGCAACTGGCCATCATGGTGGTAATGCTGCTGGTCATGGCAAAACCGCGGTCATGCGTTTCTGCGGGCATTAACAGAGCAAAGGCGTTGTCGCTTGCGACTGCGTTTTGATACAGGCTACCTGCTTCGTTGCAGGTGATCGGCAGGTGATAACACTCAGGCACAAACTGATTAGCCAGTTCCACTGCCGCAACGCTTTCTGGGCTGTTACCTGAGCGAGCGAAAGAAACTAGTAACAGCGGATGTGCGGGACTCAGGTAATCCATCGGATTGGTGACCAGGTCTGTGGTCGGCACAGCACTTATATTTTTTCCGGTATAGCTTGCCAGCCACGGAGCGATGATGTCGCCAATGAACGCTGAGGTCCCGGCCCCGGTCAGTACGATCCGCAGATCGTTTTTGCGCAACAATGGCGCAAGAAAGCTATCAATGGTGGATCGAATATTGTCGATATTGGTGAGAGAACGGATCCAACTGGCAGGTTGTTGACGGATCTCTTCTTCGGTCCAGGTGCCTGTTACCGCAGTAACAGGGGTATAGGTTTCTGGCATAACTTAAGTCCTTAGTCTCGTAAACTCCACTTAAGACACTGGCGATTTATCGCCATCTTTCGTTTCGTTTCATTTGTTCATCATGTTGATTGATTAAAATCTATAGGAAAGAAATCGAAAGAGCAATGGTTCGAAATGAAATAAAACGAAATTTGTGATCGTGAGAACGAAGGATGCGATTATCTTATTGATCTATATGGATGAGATTTGTTGAAAGGTGGCCAGGCATTTACTCAAGCGAAAGGAAAAGAAAGGCCTTGCGATCGAAGATCGCAGGCCAACACGAGACAAAATGAAAGGTCAAAGGGGGAGAGCCTGACCCTGAATCCAGATCTGTTGTAAATGCAGCCCGCTATTAAGCGCGATCGCGTCGGCACGTTTTCCCACTGCTAACGATCCCAGGTGGCGATCGATACCCAACAGACGTGCGGGGTGGAGAGAGGCCATATGAATTGCCTCTTCTGCCGTTATCCCGGTGAGCTCGACCATATTACGTACGGCGGCATCAACCGAGAGCGTGCTACCAGCCAGACCACCGGAAGCGGTACGCACAATACCACTGTGCATTTCCACTTCCTCACCGCAGAGCGTATAGCGCCCGTCTGGCATTCCTGCAGCCTGCATGGCATCGGTGATCAGCACCAGCCTGTCTTTGGCGCAACAGCAGCAGAGCTTCATGGCCGCTGGGTGGACATGGTGTCCGTCAGCGATAAGTTCCAGCCAGGCGCGAGGGTCGGTTAACCCTGCGCCAACCATTCCTGGATCCCGATGATGTAAGCCGGTCATACCGTTATAGCAGTGCACCAGTCCGTCAGCACCGGCGTCAAAGGCCGCGCGGGTTTGTTCCCAGGTAGCAGCGC
>OJIU01000213.1_pt1 | contig 27747 bp, 22 predicted proteins | sample 1595961 | NCBI WGS metagenome assembly OJIU01 (sample SAMEA4350144, study PRJEB24818) | metagenome | biome: human; feature: gut; material: faeces | place: Denmark | collected 2013-09
GTCGTACTGCCCGGACATCAGCATCCAGGCGTGTCGGTTTGCATCATCATGAACGATAAATTGTCCGGCTTCCTTTATCGGATGAATCGGCTCAGGTTTAGGCAACGGGGCTGACTCGGCTTGCCAGAATGCGCTCTGTTCCGGCAGCGCCAGAATCAGCAACGCCTTACATGCCCACCAGGGTGAGCATGGGCTGTTGTAGTCTTCGGTCATCACCAGATTCGGGTAGGTATATCCCAGCGTGAATAAACCATCCGGGCCAATGAAAGGCTGCGCTAACCACCAGTCGAGGTGGCGTAAAATCACGCCTTTGACGACAGGGATCGTAAAGACATCCAATCCTGTCCAGACGACGGCGCTCCAGAACGCAACCTGAACAAAACGGTAAGTCAGGCTGCGGCCAAACGGAATTGCATCCCCGTCACAGGTAAAGTAATAGATGTAATCCCTGGCAAATTGACGCGCGCGCTGGCGATAGCGCAGGCAACGTTCAGGATCAGCGTCCTGCATAAGATGGCTGTACAGCAAACTGTAAAAATGAAACCCGCTGGAGATATAGTAATCGCGCGGTTTACCTGCACCGTCGGAATACCAGCCGTTACCAAGCCAGAATGGCTCAATCGCGTTCAGATGCTTATCAATGACCATCATGTCATAGTGGCGTCCGACACATTTAAGACCGACCTGCACCAATACCGGGAAGAAGTGCCAGTTATTATCCGGGATTTGGATATCAGCACTTTGTCGTAACCAGCGCTCCAGATTGTCCTGCTCATCGGCGGTTAACGCATCCCATAATCCGGTATTCGGCAGCGCCAGCGCTACGCCAAAGGCAGCCATTTCCACGCAGCGCTGATCGTTATCGACCAGATTACCCCAATAGTTTGGATGTTCGGGGTCACTGCCATGGCGAATACCACGAATAAAAGCCTCACGATACTCACCCGCGTCTCCTGCGCTTAACAGCGGTGAAAGGATCCATAACAGACGTGCAAACCCCTCCATACCGGCGATGTCCATTGGATATTGTGCGGACGTTTCGCCCACGTCCAAACGCGTGTTATCACATGAGAGATGAGGAATGGCTGATGCCAACCATTGCCGCGCCTTTTCTGCATACTCTTGCCTTGCTCGCATAATGAAACCTCGTTTCATTTGATGAAGTATTGGGCGCATAATAAGGATTTGAGCTGACATACAAATGTGATAATCGTCGTATTTCCACACAACGCTGGTGATGAAGTACAACATTCATCTGCATTTTGCGGAGAAAATTCGATTACAGTGATAAAAACTTAAGTATGTTCACATGAACAGGCGAGACATAAATGCAGCGGACGGAAGACAGTAGTTATCTTGAGCATATAAATCTCAACGACAAGTCGATTTACTTTAATCGTATGAAGGATATGCCAGCCAACTACTATCACTGGCACCAGTGTGTGGAGATATTGTCGGTTTCTCAGGGAGTAGGCATCGCGCTTATGGAGCACCAACAGTACACCGTCAAACCCGGGCGTATTTTTATTTTCCCGCCGGGAAAGTTGCATAAAGTGTTTGTCGAACAGGATGCACGTAATATTTATCACCGCACAACGCTGCACTTTAATGCTCCACAAATTGAGCAGTACCTGCGGGATTTTCCTCGGCAGCAAATGCTACTGCGTCAGCTGTGCGCCAGGGGAGAGAAAGCACGGGTGTTTGACGTCGGTGACGTTCAACCGGTGATTGAAACGTTGCTGAGCCGTTTTGAAGAACAGCTCAAAAGTCAGACCTTCAGCATCAGCGACAGCGCATTTCTGGTGATGCAGCTCATTAGCCTGCTGCCACATCAGGCGCAGGCCACGGGACAAAATACATTTTCGGTCAGCATTATCCGCTGGATCGAAACACACTTTCACCAGCGCTGCTCGCTGGAAGATATCGCCAGCGAGATGGGGTGCTCGCGGGGCCATGCCTCCCGCCGTTTTCACGAAGAGACCGGCGGTACGATTCAGGAATACCTGATGATGCGCCGCATTCGTCAGGCCTGCGAACTGCTGTTACATACCAATAGCTCGGTACGCGATATTGCTGCTCAGGTTGGTTTCTCCGAATACGCCTGGTTTATTACCTGTTTTCGCAAAAACATGGGTAAAACCCCGCTGCAATATCGCAAAACGTATGCTTCGGTATAGATCTACTTCTGACATCCCGGACACCAGTAAAAAGGGCGCGAAGAGAGCGTCGTTTTTTCGATGATTCCACCACAGCGCTCGCAGGCTTCACCGTCCCGGTGAAAGACCTTAAAGCGAAACAACGCGCCATGGTGCTTGTTCTCATCCACCAGCCCGCGGGTATTATAGGACAGACGAGGAATATCAAGCAGCGCACGCGCCAGCGTATCCAACTGTTCGTCACTAAGCTGAGACGCTTTATGCTGCCCGGTCAACCCTACCTGCCAAAGGATCTCTACCCGCAGGTAGTTACCTAATCCCGCCAGAAACGCCTGGTCCAGTAGCAGGCCAGAAAACTGGCGATTACGAAAACGCGGAGATAACAGACGCGCTTTAACCTCATCGGGCGTTAAACGTAAATCCAGCACATCCGGCCCAACTCGTTGCAGGAACGGATGAGTGGTAAGCTGCTCTGGCGTCAGCATTTCGATATCAGACGCGCTATAGAGCAGGATGGTTTTATCGGCTGTTTGCAGCCTGACACGCAGAACCCGCGAAGTCTGCGGGATTTTGCCAGTATCCACGACTCGCCACACGCCGTAGAGCTGATTGTGACTGTACAGCGTCAGACCATTAGAAAAATGAGTCAGCAGTGCTTTCCCTCGCGTTTCAAGCTGAGTAACACTCTGCCCAATTAGTTGAGATTGATACGGTTTTAACTGCTCAAAGGCAAACCAGACATCCGTCAGGGGTTTGCCTTTGACTGCCGCCTCCAGGTTATCCGCCGCGCGGCGGATCTCCGGGCCTTCAGGCATAATACTGTCCTTTGTTAATGTGTTGCGCCGCCCGTCACTGTGATATCGCTTTCCACCTGCAAGGCGGTGGCAATGGCGACTTCCAGCGCCCGGCGAACGGTTTCAGCCGCCATACTTGGTGCACCGGGATGCTGTGCAGCTTGTTGCGGCAGATAAGGGATATGAATAAAACCGCCCTTCACCGCCGGCACGTCGCGTAATTTATGCAGCAGACCATACATTACGTGGTTACACACAAAGGTACCTGCGGTCTGGGAAACCGAGGCCGGAATTCCCGCGTTGCGCATAGCCACAACCATCGCTTTGATCGGCAACGTACTAAACCATGCCGCAGGACCATCGACGACAATCGGCACATCTACCGGCTGTTGTCCCTGGTTATCCGCAATACGTGCATCATCAACGTTGATCGCCACGCGCTCCACGGTGATATCCGAGCGCCCGCCCGCCTGCCCCACAGCCAGCACCAACGATGGCGACAGCGCATCAATCGCGCCATTGAGTACGGCAAGAGATTCGCCAAAGACGCACGGCAGTTGGCGGGCAACGACGCGGCATCCACCGATAATAGCATTGTCGAGTCCCGAGACCACTTCCCAGGAAGGGTTAACTGACTCGCCGCCAAAGGGTTCAAATCCCGTGATGAGTACTGTTTTCATCCTGTCACCTTACAAGAACATCAGGAAATACATCAGGAACACGTTGACCAACAGCAGCAGTATGCCGGTTGGCACCTGCGCTTTGATCACCGCGTTTTTATCCGGCAGCTCCAGCAGCGCAGCAGGGACAATGTTAAAGTTCGCCGCCATCGGCGTCATCAGTGTCCCGCAATAGCCGGAGAACATACCAATCGCCGCCATTACCGCTGGATTGCCGCCGTGTTGCAGTACGAGGATCGGAATACCAATCCCAGCGGTCACAATAGGGAAAGCAGCAAATGCATTGCCCATCACCATGGTCAGCAATGCCATGCCGATGGTGTACACCGCCACCGCGATAAAGCGACTGTCTACCGCCAGATATTCCTGCGTCAGATATGAAATGCCGCTGCCTACGCCCGCTGCCGTAAACAACAGCCCGAGCGTAGCCAGAATCTGTGGCAGGATGAACGCCCAGCCGATGGAATCCAGCAGACGGCGCGCCTCCTGAATCGGCTGATGCACCCGCTCATGGGTCATTTTTATCGCCATCGCCAGACCAATCAACGAGCCCGCTGTCATGGAAAAAAGCGTCACCAGCGTGGCGTGATTACCCGGCCCAAACAGCGCATCCTGTAAGCCCGGAATATGGTTGAACATCAGCACGCCGATCACCGTTACTACCGGAATCGCCAGCGCCGGGAAAAACAGGCGGTTGCCCAGGCGACTGGCGCTTTCTTCTCGCTGTTGCGGCGTCCGTTGATGGTAGCTTCCCAGCTTCACGCCGCCAAAACCGGCGATCAGGGCCAGAACGACCACCGCAACACCAACGGCAATATGCACCGCGCGTTTGTCGCCAAACAGCGAGTATGTCCAGTCGCCAAGCAAAAACAATACACCGTATATGCCCCAAAACAGGCCTGTCGTGAAGCGGCGAGGGTTCGCCTTGTCCTGCCACGACATCAGCGCCACAATCAGTAATACCGCTCCCGCCAGCCAATAGAGATAGCTTTGTTGAAAATTCATTTCGCTTCTCCTTTCGTTGCGGCATTCGCTTTCGCCACCTCACGTTGCAAATAGCTATCCAGACGCCACAGACGCGTGCCGTGGATCAGGAAGGCACAAATTGCCGTTGGGATCCCCCACAAGGCGATATGCAACGGTTCGGTCTGGATCCCACCAGACTCCAGCATAAAGTTGTGCATGAATATGATGGCACCGAAGGCAACAAAGATATCTTCCCCGAAAAACAGCCCAACGTTATCGGTCGCAGCTGACATTGCGCGCAGGCGATAGCGTACTGCGCCCGGTATCTCACCATGATTTTTTTCAGCGGCCCCTTCCGCCATCGGCGCCAGCAGCGGACGCACCATCTGTGGATGCCCCCCCAGACTGGTCAGTCCTAACGCGGCGGTCGCTTCGCGTATGAACAGATAGACAATAAGCAGACGGCCACTGGTGGCGCTGCGGATTTTTGCAATCCACGCCTGAGCGCGCTCTTTGAGTCCGTGACGTTCCAGCAGGCCAATAACCGCCAGCGGGATCAGCAGGATAAACGGCAGGTTGCGGGTGTTAAGAAAACCTTCACCCAGTTTCTCAAGGATGGTGGCTACCGGCATATGCGCCGCCAGTCCCGTGACGATCCCGGCAATAATGACCACCAATACCGGGTTAAAACGTAAAAGAAATCCGACCACAATGACGGCGATACCCGTCAATGGCCAGAGAGAAATAGCCTCTCCCATAATTAAATCCCTTATGTTGTTGTGTAATATATTATTGTTTTATATAAAAATTTATGCGCTAATTTGAATATTGCATGCATTAAAGGCGCTACGCAAGCGACGGGCAAAAGCGAGTGCGTGCTCGCCATCCCCATGAATGCATACCGTCTGGGCCGTCACGCTCGCCCATGTTCCACTCTGGCTTTTTACTCTGCCGGATTGCACCATTTCTAACGTTTGCGCCAGCGCCTGCTCTTCATCCTCAATCAGTGCGCCCGGCTGGTTACGCGGCACCAGACTGCCATCGGCCTGATAACCCCGATCGGCAAAAACTTCCTGACGCGTTACCAGGCCATAGTGTTCTGCGGCACGAATCAGTTCGCTTCCTGCCAGTCCTACCAGAACCAGCGATGGATCGCAGGCATGAACCGCTTTCGCAATCGCATCAGCCAACTGAGGATCTTTCGCCGCCTGGTTATAAAGCATACCGTGCGGTTTGACATGACGCATTACGCCGCCCTCCGCCTGCGTGATGGCAGCCAGCGCGCCAATTTGATACAGCGTCTGCGCATACACCGTTTGTGCGGGCAGGGTCATGGCGCTACGGCCAAAATTTTCCCGATCCGGAAAGCTCGGATGCGCGCCTATCGCCACGCCATTTTTTAGCGCCTCGCGCACGCTTAAGAGCATGGTTTGCGCATCTCCGGCGTGAAACCCACAGGCAATATTGGCTGAAGACACCAGTTGCAGCAGCGCCGCATCGTTAGCGCATCCCTCACCGAGGTCCGCGTTGAGATCAATTTTCATTGTTAAGTCGCCATGTTAATTGTTCCAGGTAACGCTGCCGTTCCTGTCGCGCCTTAAGCGCTTCCTCCAGCGAACACTGCACAAAATGAATCGGCTGGCCGAGCGGGATCTGCGCCAGATGATACATATCCGCTTCAATGATACAGGCGATGCGCGGATAGCCGCCCGTCGTCTGAGCATCATTCATCAGCACGATCGGCTGACCATTGTGCGGAACCTGTACCACGCCGGGGAGCAAACCATGTGACAGCAGTTCGCGATCGGTCATGCGCGTCAGGGACTGCCCCTGCAGGCGGTACCCCATACGGTTACTTTGTGGGCTAAGCTGCCACGGCGAGCGCCAGAAAGAAGCCTGTGATACCTCGTCAAACTCCTGATATTCAGGTCCGGGAAGCGCACGAATATGGTTGCCCCACATCAGCTGTTTTACACCCTGCGGTCCGCTGAATTGCCGGGTAGATACGCCAATTGCCAGCCGATCGCCATCGCGCAGCAAACGTCCTTCCAGCCCGCCAATGCCAACTTTAAGATCGGTACTGCGCGAGCCCATGACTTCGGGGACATCAAAGCCGCCCGCAACCGCCAGGTAGCTGCGCATACCGTGATGCGGCCGTTTTAGCGTCAGGCGCTGCCCGGCTTTCATCGGTAGCCGCCATCCGCTCCACACGGGAGAATTATCCAGATGCGCTTCGCATCCCGCACCGGTCAGGGCAAACCAGCCATCGGTTTCAAATTCCACCACCAGTTGCCCCAGCGTAATTTCCAGCGCTGCAGCATTCGCATCATTACCCACCAGCAGGTTAGCGACGTTCAGCGCCGGTTTATCCAGCGCGCCGCAGTGACTGATTCCGGATTGACGAAAACTATGGCGTCCCCCGTCCTGTACTGAGGTATACATGCCCGCGCGAATAATGTTTAACATATCCCCTCCTTCTGCGGGACAAAACGCACGGTATCGCCAGCCCGTAACAGAATCGGCTCCTCCCGTTTTGGATCAAATAACGCAACGGGGGTACGACCAATCAGTTGCCACCCACCGGGTGTGGCAAGCGGGTAGATCCCCGTTTGAGATCCACCGATACCGACAGAACCTGCCGGAACAATCAGGCGAGGTTCCGCACGCCTTGGGGTATGGAGTTGTTCAGGTAAGCTCCCAAGATAGGGAAATCCCGGCTGAAAGCCGATAAACCACACCACGTAATCAACCGATGCATGAAGTTCCACAACCTGCTTGTCGCTTAATCCGCTGTGCCGGGCGACCTCAGCCAGATCGGGGCCAAACTCACCGCCATAGGTCACGGGAATTTGTATAAAGCGCGAATCCGGTTCCAGCGCCTCACTCTCTTCCCACCAGCGCTGCAGGCGTTCAATCGCATCCAGCGCCAGCGTTTGCGGGTCGCGCAAGGTCACCGTGATATTGTTCATGCCCGGAATAGCTTCAAGCACATTCGGGGCATCAACCAGACGCTGGGCCAGACGCCAGATGCGTTTCTGAGTCGCCAGCGTAATGGGCGGTTCCAACTCAAGAACCACCGCCGTTTCACCTAACAGATAACAACGCGCTCGCTGCACTTTCGTCCCTCTTTATTAGGCTGGATTAGGAATATCGATAAATGTTACGTCCAGATCGGTGTTTTCATTCAGCCACTCGCTTAAAGCGCGAATGCCGCCGCGTTCGGTCGCATGGTGACCGGCAGCATAAAAATGCAGCCCCTGCTCGCGGGCCGAGTGAATGGTTTGCTCTGAGACTTCACCGGTGATAAAGGCATCGACGCCAAATCGGGCTGCGCTATCAATAAAACTTTGACCGCCACCTGTACACCAGGCGACGCGCTGAACTTTCTCCGGCCCGGTATCACCACACCATAACGGTTTACGGCCTAAACGCGCTTCAATCCACGATGCCAGCTCCAGTCCCGGAACCGGCATGGAGAGTTCCCCCCATGGCACCAACGGCTCGATTTCACCCATTACGGTAATCCCTAACAGCGCGGCCAACTGCGCGTTATTCCCCAGTTCCGGGTGGGCATCCAGCGGCAGGTGCCAGCCATACAGGTTGATATCATTTTCCAACAGCGTTTTCAGACGATGCCGCTTCATGCCGCGAATTACCGGAGATTCACCTTTCCAGAAATAACCGTGATGAACGATGACCGCATCCGCCTCCAGGCGCACTGCCTCGTCCAGCAACGCCTGACTTGCGGTCACGCCGGTCACGATTTTATGCACCGTCTCTTTGCCCTCAACCTGCAAACCATTCGGCGCGTAGTCGCTAATGGCGGCGCTGTTCAGTTTGTCGTTGATCAGTTGTTCCAGTTCGGTGTTTTTCATCATCGTCCTCGTAGTCATAAATTCTGCTTGCTCAAACAGCTACACAGCTTAGGTTAAAATAGCGTCCTCGCCTGCGTTCGTCGATAGCCATTTCACTGACACATCAAGAAACAATCACACCTGCTTTGAACGTGATTTGCTTACCACTACGCGATCTAATTCATGTATATTTATGCAATCAGACAGCATATTGCAAAAATAATCAGATCTGTATCAAAGTTACAACTTTAAGGAAACACACTCGCGCAGCACGTTCAGCCTGTCGTGAGGCATTTACTTCGAGAAAATAATGAATAAACAAGCATCTCAACCACGGGCGATTTATTACGTCGTCGCGCTACAAATTTGGGAATACTTCAGTTTTTACGGTATGCGTGCGCTACTGATCCTGTATCTCACTAACCAGCTTAAGTACGACGATAATCACGCTTATGAACTGTTCAGCGCCTACTGCTCGCTGGTCTACGTCACGCCGATTCTTGGGGGATACCTGGCCGATAAAGTGCTCGGCAACCGGATGGCGGTAATGATAGGCGCATTTTTAATGGCGGTGGGGCATCTGGTATTGGGCGCCAGCGAAATGGCTCCAGCGTTCCTCTATTTGTCTCTGGCGATAATTGTCTGCGGCTATGGTCTGTTTAAATCCAACATCAGTTGTCTGCTGGGTGAGCTGTACCAGCCTGAAGATCCGCGTCGCGACGGTGGATTCTCTCTGCTCTACGCTGCCGGGAATATTGGTTCAATCATCGCGCCCATTGCCTGCGGCTACGTGCAGGAAGAGTACAGTTGGGCGATGGGTTTTGCGCTGGCCGCAATTGGTATGCTGGCGGGCCTGGTGATTTTCTTATGCGGTAATCGCCATTTCGCCCATACTACCGGTGTCAACAAGGCCGTCCTGTGTGCGAAAAAATATGTGCTGCCAAACTGGGCCTGGCTGTTAGTTCTGCTGGTTGCAGCACCGCTGCTGATTACTGTCCTGTTCTGGAAAGAGTGGTCCGTTTACGCCCTGATCGTTGCCACTGTTATTGGCCTTGCTGTTCTGGCGAAGATTTACCGCCAGGCACAGACTAAGAAACAGCGCAAAGAGCTGGGGCTTATCGTCACACTGACCTTCTTCAGCCTGTTGTTCTGGGCCTTTGCTCAACAGGGCGGCAGCTCGATCAGCCTGTATATCGACCGCTTCGTTAACCGCGATATTCTGGGGTATTCCGTCCCTACCGCGATGTTCCAGTCGGTTAACGCTTTTGCCGTGATGCTCTGCGGTATCGTGCTGGCCTGGGTGGTCAAAGAAAGCGTTGGCGGCAATCGTACCGTACGCATCTGGGGTAAATTTGCTCTCGGCCTCGGTTTAATGAGCGCAGGCTTCTGTATTCTGACCTTGAGCGCTCGCTGGTCCGCGGCTTACGGCCACTCTTCCATGCCGTTGATGGTACTGGGACTGGCGGTCATGGGCTTTGCCGAACTGTTTATTGACCCGGTGGCAATGTCGCAAATTACGCGTATCGAGATCCCTGGTGTAACCGGCGTGTTAACCGGCATTTATATGCTGCTTTCCGGCGCCATCGCCAACTACCTGGCAGGCGTTATCGCCGATCAGACCTCGCAAGGTTCGTTTGACGCTGCGGGCGCTATCAACTACTCCATCAATGCATACATTGACGTCTTTAGCGAAATTACCTGGGGCGCACTGGCCTGTGTGGTACTGGTGCTGCTGATTTGGTTGTACCAGTCGCTTAAGTTCAGAAACCGGCCGCTGGTGGTGGAGTCCTGAGTTTACAGGCCCGATGATGTGATAAGATTCGGGCCTGTTTTATCAGGTAATTATGCATGAATGGCTGCGAGTTCCTCTTCAGTAAGACCTGTAACCAGTAGCACCATTTCGCGATCTATACCTTGTTCCAGCATGGTTTGCGCTATACGTAATGCGGCTTCTTGTTTACCCTGCTGTAACCCTTCCTGTAATCCATCTAACCGTAACCGCTCTGCAATAGTCATCAGCCTCTCCTTATGTTGGGGGATCCGTTGCGCTATCTCCTGCATAAATTCATTAAAACGAGATTCGTCGCCAGATTGTAGGATGTAATTAAACATCGCCTGTAATTGCGTGTCATTAGCGCATCCAGTAAGGAGCAGCGTGGCCAGTTGCTCTACCAGCCCCAGCAAATTCCGCTGACGGATATGTTTTTGCATTAGTTCCAGCAGGGCCATTCGTCTGTGAGCCATGATCTCATCATCGGGTACCACCGTTATGTCTACCAACGGAAATGCGCTGGAATAAAGCTGTCTTGCCGCCACGGGGTCGGCAAAGGCATCCAGCCAGCACAATGAGTACGGATAGGGGCTTCGGCAGCCATGATAAAAGAGCATCGGTATCACTAGTGGCAGTTCCTTATGCCCTGCGTCCAGATGGCGCTGCATCGCCGCCATCGCATAACGCAACAGACGAAAAGCCATATGCGGCTCGGCTGAACTTTGATGCTCTATCACCACATAGACATAACCGTCGCCGTTGCGTGTGTGCAAAGACCAGAGCACGTCGGAGTAGCGCGAACGTAAATCCGCTTCAATAAAGCTTTCTGACTCCAGCTTCAGCGAATTCAAATCGCAAAGCGTCCGCAGTTCAGCTGGCAGGTGAATGTCGAGAAAATCCCGCGCGGTTTCGGGATGATGTAAAAACGTTTTAAACACCGCATCGTGCGGTGTGGAGGTTGTTGGCATTGTCATCAAGTTCCATCACCTGAATGAAGATGACGGAACTTTACTGCCAGATAAAAGCATCTGCATCAGGGCATTAACAACCTTGCGCGCACGCTTCAGCGCTAAAAGCCCCAGACCGCAACACTTTCATTCTGCTGGAAGGCATTACGCAAAATCCACCATGCCTTTACTCTTTACGCGCCGTCTCATATGCCGCCAGCGTCGCCAGTCTGGCTTGTTTATGATCGACAATCTGACGAGGATAGTTAAGCGTCACCTGCGTTTTTTCAGCCCACGTCCACGGGTCATGAATAGCTTTACCCGGCACGTCGCGCAGTTCCGGCAGCCACTGGCGGATAAACTCACCGTCACGATCAAATTTTTCGCCCTGAGTTGTGGGGTTAAAGATACGGAAATACGGCGCAGCGTCGGTTCCGGTTGAGGCAGCCCACTGCCAGCCGCCGTTATTGGCCGCCAGGTCGCCATCGATCAGTTGCGACATAAAATACTGTTCGCCTTTACGCCAGTCGATCAGCAGGTCTTTCACCAAAAAACTGGCCGCAATCATGCGTAAACGATTATGCATCCAGCCCGTGGCGTTGAGCTGGCGCATCGCCGCATCCACAATCGGATACCCCGTTTTTCCCGTTTGCCAGGCCTGCAAATGCGCAGGGTTATTTTGCCATTGCACGCGTTCGGTCCAGCGGATAAAGGGTTGATGCCGACACAGCGCCGGATGGTAAGTCATCAGATGACGATAAAATTCACGCCAGATAAGCTCGTTCAGCCAGACGCTGCCAGCCCCGCCCTCAAGCGCCTGAGGTTGCTCTGTAAGCAGTCGATTCAGACACTGGCGCGGCGACAATCCTCCCGTCGCCAGGCTCGCAGATAATCGACTGGTGCCCTCAACCGCCGGGAAATCACGCAACTGCTCATATTCTCCCGCAGCCTGCAGGCAAAACTGGCGTAATTGCGCGATAGCCAATTTTTCTTCCGCCGCAAACAGCTGCGCATCAAAATCTTGCTGCGGGTAGCCCAGTGTTATAGGTGTTAACGGAGCATCAAGAGCGCCTTTTTCTCTCACCGTCGGCGCGCTAACGCATTCTGGAACACCGTCTTTAATCCGCTTCAGCCAGGCATTTTTAAACGGCGTAAAAACTTTATACATCTCGTGATTGCCGGTCATGACCGCCCCCGGAGGCAGGATCACGCTGTCGTCAAACCCTTCACACACCGCATGAGGTAATGACTTCTCGACGGCAGCATCACGCTGGCGTTCGTTAATTTCGTACTGATAGTTATAAAATAATCGGCTAACGCCATGCTCTGCGCAGACGTTTTTGACGATTTCCACGCTGCCCGCAAAATCGGCGACTTCATGAAACAAAAGCGGAATGCCTTTTTCTGCCAGCGCCGTTTGCAACGCATTTAGCTGGGCGCTGATAAATGCCGCCTGACGTGGGGCCATTTCGTGTGCCTTCCACTGTTCAGGCGTCGAGATATATAGCGCCAAAACCTGTGCAGAACGATCCCGACAAGCCGCCGCCAGCGCGAGGTTGTCATGCAGACGTAAATCACGTCGAAACCAGACCAGATGCGTGGTCATAATACTCCTGAAGAAAAAGACTTAACGCCCGTAGCGCAGACCCATTACCTCTGGCCAGGGATTGAAATAGCGCAGTCCTGAAAGATAAGCACCCGGCTATTGCGCCATATAGTGTTTGAGTAATGTTAATGGTGCAAGCAGCGGTTGGACCACAGTTACTAGCGCAGACTGAAAGTCACTCCTCTTGTCGGGGTGGTATCTGTCACCCTCTTCCCATTTCAGGCAATGCAGGTTCAAAATCACCCCACGACAAACAATCCCTGATGCCAACAGGGATTGTCTCGCTCATGACAACTCTTCTCTCATTACTGAGTTAAGTGTAGCTATCATGAGCAAAAAGGGTTTTTAACGGTTATTCCCTCTCTTTCACCACCATGGTCGCTTTCGGCGTGAAGGTGCCCATCAATTGGTTGAAATCGGCCAGATTCCAGACGATAACCTCTTTTAGTAGCAGAATAATATGGCTGGGGTGGGTGAAAAACTTATTCAGTTCGCCAAAGCTGAGCTTTGCCCGCTGGCCGTCAGGGCGCGTATAGATGACCATGCCCTCCGTCAGCACACGGCGGGTCCATTTCTCAATACGCTGACCGTCAAGAGAACCAGAAAACGCTGAAATCAATGCCATCACGTCAAAATCGCCATTTTTACCACCAGAAAAAAGCATATTCAGATCATTTGTTTCTGCATTTTTAAGCAGAGGTGCCAGGAAATCTTTTTGTAAATCAGCAATAAACGCCAGACGCTGCCAGGGCTCCAGTTGCACAACGGTAAGCGTCTTATCACCAACCATCACCTCTTTTGCTGTTGTCGTCATTTTAGTCATCCTTATATTAATATCTGCAGGTCAATTATCTTTCCCGCAAAGCTTCATTTACTTTATTGAATGGTTTAATTAAATAGCGGGCGACCGTTTTACTACCGGTAACAATGTCAACGGAAGCCACCATACCTGGAGAAATAAACAATTTCTGCTGACGTTTATTAAGAAGATGATCGCGGTCGGTTCTAATTAAAACCCGGTAGTAAACTAAATCCGGCTTGCGTTCATCCTTAATAGTATCGGGAGAAATAGTCACTACCTTGCCATCCAGACCACCATAAATGGCATAGTCATAAGCGGTGATTTTAACTTTTGCCTTCTGGTCTGGATGAATAAACGCAATGTCACGTGGCAATATTTGCGCCTCAATCAGTAACGTGTCATCCAGTGGAACGATATGCATCAAAACACCGTTAGGCGGAATAACACCACCAACAGTATTATTTTGAATATCTTTCACGATGCCACGAACGGGTGAACGCAGCGTTGATTTAGCCACTAAGTCGGAGCGACCACGCAGAGCATGCTTTAGCGAGGCAATCTCCGCTGACACTTTTGCCAGTTCTTCGCGTGACCGCAAATAATAGTTACCGCGCAGCTCTTCCTCTTTCATATTCAAATCCACCAATTGACGTTTCAAACGAATAACATCAACGGTGCTGGAAGCGCCTTCCTGAGCCAGGCGGGAATTAATCGACAACTCATTGTTAATTAATCGACGCGCATCCTGAATATTTTTAATCGCATCAGCAAACTGTGTTTTACGTGAGGTATACAAGCGAGTTTCCGCCTTCATTAACTCAGGATACAGATCCAGCTCGTCAGAAAAGACCAGTTCATTGTCATTCACTTCCGCACTCAGTCGCGCCTGCTGGGCCAGCATTGCGCGGTATTTAGCTTCAAACTCTTTCAGGCTGGAGGCGGTCCGCACGCTATCCAGTTGCGCCAATACTTCCCCCGCCTGGATAATTTGCCCCTCTTTAACATGAATGCGTTGCAGAATTCCGCCATCCAGCGACTGAATAATCTGCTCTCGAGAACTGGGAATAACTTTTCCATTGCCTTTGGTGACTTCTTCAATGCTGAAAAATGAGGCCCACAATGCAAAAAGCAGCAAAAAAAATACTACGCAAAATACTACCCACTTCGCGCCACTGAGCGTCAGTTCGTTCTCATGTCCCAGCGAGAGAGCATTGTCAATTACAGCATCCGAAGGATCTGATTTATGTTGCAGAAGAATGCGCCGGGTGAAGACAACACCGTCAGCAACCTGTCGCCACAAACCACGGATCCCCCTCTTGTTACCCTTGTTCATGCTTCAGCCTCCTGGGAATACTCACCAAAAAACTGCTCGCGAGGGGCGTCTATTACTATGCTTCCTTGCGACATAACGATGGTGCGCTCGATCAGTTCAAGCACTCTTTTTCGATGGGTGGCGATGATAACCGTCTTCCCGGCCATCCACGGTTTCATTCGACGGATAAACTCGGCTTCGGTCTCTTCATCCATTGCGGCTGTGGGTTCATCCAATAATACGATCTGCGGATCGCGGAGAATCAGACGACTGAGCAACAGCGCCTGCTGCTGTCCTCCGGACAAACCTATTCCGCCTTCGGCTATCAGATGATCCAGCCCATCCGCAAGCTGATTGATAAAAGCGAGCGCCCCTGTTTTCTCCAGCGCCGCTTCAAGCTCTTCATCGCTGGCAAGCGGCATTCCGAGCGCCAGATTTTCCCGAATTGAACCGTGAAACAAGCGTGAGCGTTGGGACAACATACCGATGTCACGGTGTAAATCTCCGGGATCGAGGTTATCAAGCCGAATGTTGTCCAGCGTCGTTACGCCGTTAACACACAACATATTTCCTGCCAGCGCATTCAATAGTGAAGATTTTCCGGAACCATTTCGTCCCAACAGAGCAATCTTCTCGCCGGCCTTAATCTCCAGATCGTCAATAGCGATCGCGTTCTGACGACTAGTGGTGTGATGACGAAACGCCGTATCCTTTAGCACAAAATGGCCACGTAAATAGGGTTTGTGTACCCGCCTGCCGCCACGGGCGTCATCCGTTGGTAATTTCATGATACTGTCTAATCCGACAATGGCGACCTTTGTTTGCTGCCAGCGCGTCAGGATATTGGCGACCTGTGCGACAGGTGCCATCATCCGTGAACTGAGGATTGACGCGGCAACCAGCGCACCGGTAGACAATTCACCCTTCATCGCCAAAGGCGTCCCCACAGCAACAACACAAACAAACACAGCGTTTTGAATCAGATAAGACCACGAGGTAAGTTTGTGCGTCAGGTGTTTGAGTTCCAGACTGCTGCTGGCCGTGGTTGCGGTATAATTCAACCATTGCTGCTGAAAACGATATTCCGCCTGCAGGGATTTCACATCATCCAGCCCTTGAATGCTTTCGACTAGCATCGCGCTACGCAGGTTTGATTCACGCATTGCACTACGCGCCAGCAATGCGAGTTTTTTCTGACATAAAAAACCCGGCAGCACCATCAGGATCATTCCAGCCAACGGGACCAGAAACAGAATGCCTCCCAACAGATAGATCACCACTAAGAACAGAAAGAAAAAGGGTAGATCGGCCATCGCAACCACGGTCGTGGAGGTAATCATCTCCCGGATCTGATCCAATTCACGCACCTGCGAAATAAATGTTCCGGTAGACTGCGGACGATGGGCGGAATGAATACGCAATACGCGACCAAATACTCGATCGGCAATACGCAGGTCTGCTCGTTTACCCACGATATCAATAATGCTATAGCGCATCAGGCGTAATATCAGATCAAAAACAAACGCTAATATAACGCCAGAAAAAAGCACCCACAGCGTAGGCCAGGACTGCGCTGGAATAATACGGTCATAGGTCTGCATTGAGTAGGTAATCCCAGCCAGACCTAGAATATTTATAAAAAGTGACCCCAGAATAACGTAATAATAGGGACGCATGTCCTGAAAAATAATCTGCCACGCCCAATGTTTTTCCACAGGGCGGATATAGTCATCGACGCGCGGATCGGCCGAATTAGTTAACGGTCGCAGCAATATCACACGCAGGCCGGCCTCGAGAAACTCCTCACGGGTGAAGGTCGTCAACAACCCTTGTTCGTCAACGTATGCGCAAGTAACGTTTTGGTTATCTTCAATATTTTTAACCAACGCAAAGCGTCCATCACGCATTTCGATAACCACAGGCAACAGCCAGGTGCTGAACTGGAATTGCGTCACTGGCGTGCACTTCATCATCAGTCCAGCTTGTCTGGCCATCGTTTTTAATACATCTTCTTTCTTACACTCCTGGTACCACTGCGAGGCAACTAAAATATTCTGTTCTGAAATATCAAGACGATAATGATGGGCAATCTGTACAATGGCTTCTTGCCACAACTGGAAATAATAATATTCAACGTCTTTGTCTTTACTTGTACAAGACATATCAACGGTACTGGATGATGTCATTCCATTGAGCCTCTTATTGAGAAAAATAACGCACCAGATTCCCGGAATAATAGAGACATTCAATTGACAGCGACGACACGGTAAATTGGCTGTTTAATATATCCATTCTGGTTTGATGAATTTCAGATTCGGCGCTAAGTAAATCGGAAAATGAACGATTACCCAGTTCCAGATATTGTAATTTATAGAGGTCACGCGTGCGGATAGCCTCTTTCTCCCGTACTTGCTTAGCCTTCATACTTTCATACAGGCTGGAAATCTGGCTGGTCGACTCGACAATTTTACGCCGGGCCTCCGTCTTTTCGGTATCCAGATTAAATTGTGACGCGAGCAACGCCTGTTCCGCCTGTTGAGTACGCGATATACGTGCCCCGCCTTCATACAGTGGCGCACTCACGTTAACAAAGATCCCCCACTCGCCCTTTTTAGCCCGATTCCCACGATTATCGTTCTGGTTTTCCAGCTCATATTCCCAGACTGGGTTAAGTGAAATCGTCGGATAATATTCCGCTTTAAAGGCATTAACCTGCTGTTTCGCCATCTTAATTTGCGCCTGCGCCAGTTCGATAGCAGGCGAGGTTAACTCTTCGATATCAACACGATGGCAAGCTGTGTCCATCGTCTGCGGCATGTGCATATTCAGGGCAGTAGAAACAGAAGCGTTGGTGACGATATCCAGGTTCGCATTCCAACGCCGGGCTTGCGCCTCATAATCATGTTGCAGGGCAATAGCGGCTGCCAGCCGGACCTTCGACTGGGAATAGTCAGATTCCGCGCTAGCCCCCAATGAGGCTCTTTTTTCAGCCAGACGGTTAATAAGCTGGAGACCTGCAACCTGTCCCTGGGCAATTTCAGTTAACTGCTGATAACGAATTGCCTGGGTAAAACTGGTCGCCGTCTCATAAGCAATATCATTAATACTTTTCTCAAGGTTAGACCCCGAACGCTGTGTCGTCGCATCCGCGAGATCGACTTTGCTGGCGATTTTCCCAAAATCAAACAGCGTCTGGCTGGCGTTCAGCGCTAACGTATTCGATTTGCTATCTTCTCGCCTGTAATTATCCTGCTCGAGGCCGGATTTTACTCTGGCGCTAAGAGAGGGATACCACCCGGCCTTCGCTTCATTGACTGACTCTTTACTCTGCACATATTCGCGCTCTGCACGTTTAATCACCGGATGCCAGCCCATTGCCAGTTGCACCGCCTCGGCAAGCGTTATGTCATGCCCTTTAACCGGTACACCGGAAGAAGCCACTGCGGTTTTTTGTCTTTCACCACTACGTTTTTCCACGGCCCCTACCGCAGGGCGAGACAGAGGCTCAGGTTGGGTTTCTGACGTAATGGGCTCTGCAGCATCCTCAAATATAACGGGCCATGTCGCCACCTGCGTACTATGACTTTTGAATACACATGACGTGACGATCGCCAACAGCAATGCCGCTCGCGGTAAATGGCGAGTTTCCATGAATGTTGTTTCCCTTATTCAGTACGAATTGAGTAACCGCAAGGTATTGCGTGTTCCATTAGTTGAAACACGCATACCTTTTATTACGCAGCGACAGGAAGTGACGAGTGCATGTCATCCATTGCTGAGGCTGTGTGATAATGAGTTACTGAAGACGAACTGGACTCTGGTGCGGACTGGATCTTATTCGTTAAAGATTCCGGGAGCAGTTTGCTTAAGTTAATGTCGCCGCTGCTGGCGTCAGATTTCAGTAATGCGCTGACGACCTTTGCAGCGTCAGATTGTTGATCGTGAAGTATCTTGTCCATTAATTTATGCAATTCACTGCCATCGCCATTTTTAACGCTATCGCCTTTAAATGAGTTATAGATATCCTTAATCAACTGGAAGGAATCCTTAAGCCACTCACCAGGTAATTTAATGATATCTTTGATAATATTAAAAGCATCCTTCGCCAGATCGGTAATCGTTGACAGCAATTTTTGAATCGACTCAACGGGATGACTGATGAATTCCTTAATTTTATCAAGGACTGGCGTGAGCAGTTTATCGATTGGATTTTTAATAAAGCCATCAAATAACGTTTTCAGAACATTAGTTATCGCTTCTTTAGCGACACTGAGTTCACTCTTAATTTTATCACTAATGATCCCGGCATATTTAGTGATGGCATCAGTGAAGAAATCAATAATTTTTGTCGGTAACGACATCACCAAATCGGCTATGCTTTTTACGATATTGCCTGCGGTCTTAGAAATCACTTCACCAACCAGAGCGTTCCATTTGAGCGGATTGACCCAATCAGTCAGGCTCATACCTTTTAAAGCATCGGCGATATTTTTACCCACATTCGAAACGAGGTTCTCGAACCCTGTTTTAATCGCCGAGACCGTTTCACCGATAGCCTCAGCAATCTTCTGCCCGGTAACTTTCAGTATATCTTTAATAAATTCAATTGGTTTATTGATGAAGATCTCGACTAAAGCTTTTTCTATTGTTTTGATCGCTTTTACGGCAGAGACAACTTTTTCACCCAGGACTTCACTAACGGTTTTAAATCCGGCGGTAATCTCAGAAATGACATTACTGAGAAATGCCAGTGATTTTGAATTCGCAATCGTCGTCCAGACGCTGTTAACCGAATCAACCAGGCTCTTGATAAAGGCCTGTACGGACTCAACAAACGTTTTGTTATCGTCAACCTGCAGGCCTTTATCAATCGGTTTCACATCAGGCATATCAAGCGGCGTAACGTTCTGCGGTTTTATCGCAGGATCAATCGCAGGATTGAGCTTATTAATATCAGCATTCGCCTTTGTCGCTGCGGCATTAGCTGCTTCTGTAGCCTGACGCGCCACCTCCAGGCTTTTATTTGCCGCAGCGATAGCCTTATTCACTTCATCAACGCGATCAAGCTGATTGTTTTTCAGGACTTCTTCTTTCAACGCCAGGGCAGAGGCCAGTTTCTCTGCGGCCTGCGACTTCTGCGCTACCGCCTGTTTCAGCGCTTCGTTTGCCGCGTCAACGGTCATACGCGCCGCATTCAGATCCAGCAGACTTTGCTCCGCCTGAGCAACAGAGTCAGCCAGCGCTGTACTCTCCTTCCTGAACGAAGCGTATTGTTCCTGTAAATCCTTCAGACGCGCAGCGGCATTATCAACGTTAAACCCTTGCTCTTTCGCGTTCGCAATTAGCTGCGATAATTGCTCAATCTGTGTATACAGTTTACCCAGCATGGCATCGGCAGCGGTCAACTTAGCTTTCGATACTTCTATGGCGCTCTGAGCTGGCTGTTTGTTGGCAATCGTGGCTGCATCACTGGCAGATTGATAGTCAAGTTTGACCTGTCCGGCAATAGCTTGCGCACTTTCATCGATTAAGGCGATCGCCGTTTTGACCAGTTCAGCCGCTTTGTCGATGGCGTTTTTCGCACTGATCGCATCCTCTGCCGCCTGTTTTTGGATTTTTTCTGCCGCAGTAGTATCAATCCCTTTGGCTTTTGCCGCATCAACCGCCGTTTTCAGCGTTGTATTCGCCTTATTCATTGCATCCATCGCGGTTTTCACCGCCGCGCTTGCCTCCTCAACCGCTTTGATGGTTGCAGTTGATGGATTAGCCTGCATCGCTTTCACCGCTTCAGCAAGCGTCTTTTGCGCATTGATAAACGTGCTGTCTTTATTCACAACATCTTTTTGCGCATCGCTTAATGCCTGCTTTTCTTTGCTGTCACTGGATTTGTTATCGTGCGAATTACCATCATCCTTGTTATTATAAATGGCGATACCAATACCTGCGGCGGCGGCGACCAGCAGTGGCACCAGCCAGACGGCTGTATTCATTTCCCCACTATCAGTATTTTCATCTACTGCTTGTTTTACCGGGAAGAAAGCCAGCCCAGCAAAATTTTCGGCATTGTATTTTGCTTCATACGCTTTTCCACCATCCTCAAGAATCAGCTTATTTTTTAAAGTGCCGTCCGTTTTAAAGAAATCTTCAATTGTTATCTTCGACCCGTTTTTCTCCACCAAAACAAGATTGTTACCCTCTTTCTGTGTGACCCGCTAATCATCTCCTTTGCCACAGTAATTTTAACCGTCGTTCCTGGTTGAATAATTTTAACGTGATTCCTCCCAGCAGGCACAGACGAACTTTTCCCAGATGCGGTAATGATTGCCATTTTCTGCATATGCAGCCTCCCTTTATCCATTTTTAATTTCGTAAAAAGCAAAAATGGCCCGATTAAAGACCGATAAAAATGGTAACGTAATAAATCGATAAATAATATACGTGAATTATTAAATAAGAAATCATTCAAAATACGAAACAAATCTCAACAGGCACCATTATCTTTCAAAGAGTTACATAAACATCCTTTTAAGACTAATCCTGGATTCACTGCAAAATCAAGCACCAAAAGTCTACGCCTGGATTATCTCAACATGCTTATCACTGGAATAATTTAGTAGGTTTATTGTAATCTGCAAATGCTGATAAAATTTATCTATGGATGGGGTAATATATGAATAAAAAGACTACAAACACAATTATAATAGTTGGAACATGCCAGTATACATCGCTGGGCATTGCCTCGCTTCTTGACTGTTTCTTTTACAGTAAAATTGTTTTTTATCGACGTTTCAGTGAGATCAAAGAAAACAGCAATGAGTTACTCACGATTGCTGCGATAGATGAGAAAGATATCATCTATGATGACATTTTTTATCTGAAGAATAGAATGTTGAAAAGTGGCGCTAAAAACTTAATCATCCTCAGCGATCTGATAATGATGAATGTCCTTTATTCTGTGTTTAACATCTCATGCTTATACTTGCCACGAAATATAACTTTACAGGAACTTCATCCGGTAATCGTAAACACGTTACTGCACGATAATGATGAAGAAAGCTATGGGTTGAAACCTCAGCTAACCGGACTCGAGTCGCAAATTCTGATGATGCTTTCCGAGGGCTTTACGGTTTCAGAAATCTCGAAAATTAAAAATAAAAACTGCAAAACCATCAGTAGTCACAAATGTAACCTGATGAAGAAAATGGGAATGCCTAATACCCCAAAGTCCGTCTCGGTACTTTCACTGTATCTGAAGTCCATCCGCATGCCGGACAGCAGACAACCAACGGCTTCTCCCCTCTCGCTCAGAGAACGCCGCAGCAGCTATCTCTAGTTTCAGTGCACAAAAAAGCCGCTGATATCAGCGGCTTTTTGGGCTTCGCAAACTGTCAGTAGAAATCGCAGCTAACTTTTTCAGCCTGTTCCATCCACACCGGTTTATCACTGGTTTTGGACCAGACGCGGTGCAGATAGCTGTAAAAACGGGCGCGGTCTTTCCAGAACAGCATGACCGGTAGCGCCAGCACGCCCGCCACAACGGCAAAGGTACGGCGTAAGAAAACAATGTGTGCTGGATACTCTTTATAAAGGTCCATAATCCTCTCCCATATATCTGTTCGGTGAATGGCACCGGAAAAATAAACTTGGTTAACTGATGAAAATAATACCGCCTTGTGTGTAATTTTGCTACTCATCCGACCACTTATTTTTGTCTATTGATGCTCCGTTTAGCTTAAAATCGTAATTAAGTTACATAAAAGTTAAATTAATACTAACCATTAGTTAAATAATGGTCTTTGCCATTTTTATACTTTTTTTACACCCCGCCCGCTGATTTTTGCGAAATCTTTGCAAGCAAAAATCTACGCTCTGGTTATCACATTTATGCCACTGGAGGTGCACTGTGAGTGCAGGCGTGATAACCGGCATTGTGCTGGTCATTTTCTTATTAGGTTACCTGGTGTATGCCCTGATTAATGCGGAGGCGTACTGATGGCGGCACAAGGATTTTTACTCATTGCCAGTTTCTTGCTGGTGCTGGTTGTCATTGCCAGACCGCTGGGGTTTGGGCTGGCTCGACTCATCAATAATACGTCCCTGCCGGGCCTCGCTGGCGTGGAGAGTTGGCTCTGGCGTGGTCTGGGCATCTCGCAGCAGGAGATGAACTGGCGGCAGTATCTGCTGGCAATCCTCGCGCTCAATGTGCTGGGTCTGCTGGTCCTGTTTTCGATGCTGATGGCGCAAAATCTGCTGCCGCTCAACCCTCAGCAGCTACCGGGGCTTTCATGGGATCTGGCGCTCAACACGGCGGTGAGTTTTGTCACTAATACCAACTGGCAATCCTACGCTGGCGAAACCACCTTAAGCTATTTCAGCCAGATGGCCGGGTTGACCGTGCAGAACTTCCTGTCAGCGGCGACCGGGATAGCGGTGATTTTTGCCCTGACCCGCGCCTTTTCACGTCAGAGTATCAACACGCTGGGCAACGCCTGGGTCGATCTGGTTCGCATTACGCTGTGGATCCTGGTCCCTGTTGCGTTACTCATTGCGCTGTTCTTCATTCAGCAAGGCACGTTGCAAAACGTATTGCCCTATCAGCCCATCACCACTCTCGAAGGGGTAAAACAACTGCTGCCGATGGGGCCTGTCGCTTCCCAGGAAGCTATTAAGATGCTTGGCACTAACGGGGGCGGTTTCTTTAATGCCAACTCGTCGCATCCGTTTGAAAACCCTACCGCATTGACCAACCTGGTGCAGATGCTGGCTATTTTCTTAATTCCCACCGCGCTGTGTTTTGCCTTTGGTGATGTGGTGGGCGATCGTCGCCAGGGCCGGACCCTGCTGTGGGCTATGTCGCTGATTTTTGTGGTCTGTGTGGCCGTGGTAATGTGGGCTGAAGTTCAGGGCAACCCGCACCTGATGGCATTCGGTGCAGACAGCAATATCAACATGGAAGGCAAAGAGAGCCGCTTTGGCGTGCTGGCCACGAGTCTGTTTGCCGTCGTCACGACAGCCGCCTCCTGCGGCGCTGTCGATGCGATGCATGACTCCTTTACCGCACTGGGCGGGATGGTGCCGATGTGGCTAATGCAGATTGGCGAAGTCGTCTTCGGCGGAGTCGGCTCAGGTCTGTACGGCATGCTGCTGTTTGTGCTACTGGCGGTATTTATCGCCGGGCTGATGATTGGTCGTACGCCGGAGTATCTGGGTAAGAAAATCGACGTGCGCGAAATGAAAATGACCGCGCTGGCGATTCTGGTCACCCCTGCGCTGGTACTGCTCGGTACGGCGATCGCCATGATGAGCGATGCCGGGCGCAGCGCCATGCTTAACCCAGGTCCACACGGCTTTAGTGAAGTGTTGTATGCCGTGTCGTCTGCTTCCAACAACAACGGTAGCGCCTTTGCCGGATTAAGCGCCAATAGCCCGTTCTGGAACTGCCTGCTGGCTCTGTGCATGTTCTTCGGTCGCTTTGGCGTGATCGTTCCCGTGATGGCTATCGCCGGGTCGCTGGTCAGTAAAAAGATCCAGCCAGCAAGCCCGGGCACGCTACCTACCCACGGCGCACTGTTTGTCGGGTTGTTAATCGGTACGGTGTTACTGGTTGGCGCTCTCACCTTTGTTCCTGCCCTGGCGCTTGGCCCGGTCGCAGAATACCTGTCATTACACTGAGTGATGCGGAGCACATTACTATGAGTCGCAAGCAACTGGCGCTGTTCGAACCCTCTCTGGTCGCACAGGCGCTGATGGACGCCGTAAAAAAATTAAGCCCCCATACCCAATGGCGTAACCCGGTGATGTTTATCGTCTGGCTGGGCAGTCTGTTAACGACCTTGTTAACAGTGGCGATGGCAACGGGCCATATGCAGGGCAATCCGTGGTTTACCGGGGCGATAAGTCTGTGGCTGTGGATTACCGTTCTGTTCGCCAACTTTGCTGAGGCGCTGGCGGAAGGACGCAGTAAGGCGCAGGCTAACAGTCTGAAAGGTGTTAAAAAAACCGCCTTTGCCCGCAAACTTCGCGAACCTAAATACGGCTCGGCCATGGATCACGTTCCTGCCGATGATTTACGTAAAGGCGATATCGTGCTGGTGGAAGCGGGCGATATTATCCCGTGTGACGGCGAGGTGATCGAAGGTGGCGCGTCGGTAGATGAAAGCGCCATTACCGGTGAGTCCGCGCCGGTGATTCGTGAATCCGGTGGCGATTTCGCCTCCGTCACCGGCGGGACCCGCATCCTCTCCGACTGGCTGGTAATCGAATGCAGCGTAAACCCCGGCGAAACGTTCCTCGACCGGATGATCGCCATGGTTGAAGGCGCGCAGCGGCGTAAAACGCCCAATGAGATCGCCCTGACGATCCTGCTGATTGCCCTGACCATTATCTTTTTACTGGCGACCGCCACCCTGTGGCCGTTCTCCGCCTGGGGCGGGAGCGCGGTCAGCGTCACGGTGCTGGTTGCCCTGTTAGTGTGTTTGATTCCCACCACGATAGGCGGGCTGCTCTCTGCGATTGGTGTCGCCGGGATGAGCCGCATGCTGGGTGCGAACGTTATCGCCACCAGCGGACGCGCAGTAGAGGCCGCGGGTGACGTGGACGTACTGCTGCTGGATAAAACCGGCACCATTACGCTGGGTAATCGCCAGGCTTCGGATTTTCTGCCTGCCCACGGCGTGGATGAAAAAACGCTGGCCGACGCCGCTCAGCTTTCATCGCTGGCCGATGAAACGCCGGAAGGCCGCAGCATCGTTATCCTGGCTAAACAGCGCTTCAATCTGCGTATCCGCGACGTGCAATCGCTGCACGCTACCTTTGTTCCATTTACCGCCCAAAGTCGTATGAGCGGGATCAACATCGACAACCGAATGATCCGCAAAGGGTCGGTTGATGCCATCCGTCGTCACGTCGAAGCCAACGGCGGCCATTTCCCCGCCGACGTGGAGCAGAAGGTCGAGAACGTTGCCCGCCTTGGCGCTACGCCGCTGGTGGTGGCCGAAGGCTCCCGTGTACTGGGCGTGATTGCCCTGAAAGATATCGTTAAAGGCGGCATTAAAGAACGTTTTGCCCAACTGCGCAAAATGGGGATTAAAACGGTGATGATCACCGGCGACAACCGCCTGACCGCCGCGGCAATTGCCGCAGAAGCCGGGGTGGATGACTTCTTAGCTGAAGCCACGCCGGAAGCCAAGCTGGCGCTGATTCGTCAGTATCAGTCGGAAGGTCGTCTGGTGGCGATGACCGGCGATGGAACCAACGACGCCCCGGCGCTGGCGCAAGCCGACGTGGCAGTCGCCATGAACTCAGGAACCCAGGCGGCGAAAGAAGCAGGCAACATGGTGGATCTTGACTCCAATCCCACCAAACTGATTGAAGTGGTGCACATTGGTAAACAGATGCTGATGACGCGCGGTTCGCTGACCACCTTCAGTATCGCCAACGACGTGGCGAAGTATTTCGCCATTATCCCGGCCGCGTTCGCCGCCACCTACCCGCAGCTCAATGCGCTTAACGTGATGAGTCTGCATTCGCCGGACTCGGCGATCCTCAGCGCGGTTATCTTTAACGCACTGGTTATCGTCTTTCTGATCCCACTGGCGCTTAAGGGCGTGAGCTACAAACCATTATCCGCCTCGGCGATGCTGCGCCGCAATTTGTGGATCTATGGTCTGGGTGGTCTGGTTGTGCCGTTTATCGGTATCAAAGCAATTGATTTACTGCTGACCCTGCTGGGTCTGGTGTGAGGTTTCTGATGAGTGGATTACGTCCTGCATTATCAACTTTGATTTTCCTGATGCTTATCACCGGCGGGGCATACCCGCTGTTGACCACCGCGCTGGGGCAATGGTGGTTTCCCCACCAGGCTAACGGTTCGCTTCTGCGTGAAGGTCAGACAGTCCGCGGCTCTGCGCTCATTGGGCAACATTTTACCGCGGCCGGTTATTTTCAGGGACGCCCCTCAGCCACAGCGGAAATGCCCTATAATCCAATGGCTTCAGGCGGCAGTAATCTGGCAGCCAGCAACCCGGAACTGGATAAACAGCTGCAAAGCCGGATAGCCGCGCTGCGTACCGCCAACCCGCAGGCAAATCCTGCCGTTCCGGTAGAGCTGGTAACGGCATCTTCCAGCGGGCTGGATAACAACCTGACGCCAGCCGCGGTAGCCTGGCAAATCCCCCGCGTGGCGCAGGCTCGCAACCTCAGCGTTGAAGAGGTCACGCGCCTGGTTGCACAATATACGCAAAAGCCGTTGGTCAGTTTTATAGGCCAACCGGTGGTGAACCTGGTGGAACTTAATTTAGCGCTGGATAAGCACTGAGAAAAAGGACATGCATAGCGAACCCTTACGCCCCGATCCCGATCGCCTGCTGGAGCAGACTACCGCCCCGCACCGCGGAAAACTGAAAATTTTCTTCGGCGCCTGCGCGGGCGTCGGCAAAACCTGGGCCATGCTGGCAGAGGCCCAGCGGCTGCGGGCGCAGGGGTTAGATGTGCTGATTGGCGTGGTGGAAACCCACGGACGTAAAGAGACCGCCGCGCTACTGGACGGTCTCAGCATCCTGCCGCTAAAGCGACAGGCGCGCCATGGTCGTCATATCAGCGAGTTCGATCTCGACGCGGCGCTGGCCCGCCGTCCGGCGCTCATTTTAATGGATGAACTGGCGCACAGTAATGCGCCAGGCTCACGCCACCCTAAACGCTGGCAAGATATTGAAGAGCTGCTGGAAGCCGGTATTGACGTTTTTACTACCGTCAACGTGCAGCATCTGGAAAGCCTCAATGATGTGGTCAGCGGCGTCACCGGCATTCAGGTTCGCGAAACCGTCCCCGATCCTTTTTTCGATGCTGCTGACGATGTGGT
>OJIU01000217.1_pt1 | contig 26988 bp, 21 predicted proteins | sample 1595961 | NCBI WGS metagenome assembly OJIU01 (sample SAMEA4350144, study PRJEB24818) | metagenome | biome: human; feature: gut; material: faeces | place: Denmark | collected 2013-09
CTGCGGTGGCGGGTATCAAAGGCATGATTGCCACCGGTGAAGGTACCACCCAATGGAATCAGGTAATGGCAGCCATGCTGCTAACGCTTATCCCTCCGGTAATCATCGTGTTAGCCATGCAGCGCGCGTTTGTACGTGGTTTAGTGGACAGTGAGAAATAAAATGGCAGGACTCAAACTACAGGCAGTAACCAAAAGCTGGGACGGCAAAACCCAGGTGATTAAACCGCTGACGCTGGACGTCGCGGACGGGGAATTTATCGTCATGGTCGGGCCATCTGGCTGCGGCAAATCTACGCTACTGCGGATGGTGGCCGGGCTTGAGCGGGTGAGCGGCGGCGATATCTGGATTGATAATAAGCGCGTTACCAAGATGGAGCCGAAGGATCGCGGCATTGCGATGGTCTTTCAGAACTACGCGCTCTACCCGCATATGAGCGTGGAAGAAAACATGGCCTGGGGGCTGAAAATCCGCGGGATGGGTAAGGAGCATATTGCCGAACGGGTGAAAGAGGCGGCGCGTATTCTTGAGCTGGGTGAACTGCTCAAGCGTCGTCCGCGCGAGCTTTCCGGCGGACAGCGCCAGCGCGTGGCGATGGGGCGGGCGATTGTCCGCGACCCGGCGGTATTCCTGTTTGATGAACCGCTTTCCAATCTTGATGCCAAGCTGCGCGTACAGATGCGTCTCGAGTTACAACATCTGCATCGCCGCCTGAAAACCACTTCGCTGTACGTGACGCACGATCAGGTTGAAGCGATGACGCTCGCCCAGCGGGTGATGGTGATGAACAAAGGCATTGCCGAGCAGGTAGGTACGCCGGTTGAGGTGTATGAAAAACCAGCCAGCCGCTTTGTGGCGAGTTTTATCGGCAGCCCGGCGATGAACCTGCTGGACGGGCGCATCAGCGCCGCGGGTACCCATTTTGAGCTTGACGACGGTATGACGTTACCGATCGGCAGAAGCGCCAGAGTGTCTGGTGGGCGTAATATGACGCTGGGTATCCGCCCGGAGCATATTGCGCTAAGCTCGCAGGCCGAAGGCGGCGTGCCGCTGGTCGTCGACACGCTGGAAATGCTGGGAGCGGATAACCTGGCACATGGACGTTGGGGTGAGCAAAAGCTGGTGGTGCGACTGGCGCATCAGCATCGCCCGACGGCAGGCAGCACGCTGTGGCTGCATCTGCCAGAAAATCATCTGCATCTTTTTGATGGCGAAACAGGACAACGCGTATGAGTTACTGGCCTTACCCCCATATTGTCGCTCATCGTGGCGGCGGTAAGCTGGCACCGGAAAACACCCTGGCGGCGATCGACGTGGGGGCGCGATATGGGCATACCATGATCGAGTTTGACGCTAAATTGTCGAAAGACGGTGAGATCTTCTTGCTGCATGACGACAACCTGGAGCGAACCAGTAACGGCTGGGGCGTGGCAGGCGAGCTGAACTGGCAGGATTTATTGCGCGTGGACGCCGGCGGCTGGTTTAGCGGTGAGTTTAAAGGTGAACCGCTGCCGCTGCTCTCGCAAGTGGCCGAGCGCTGCCGTCAGCACGGTATGATGGCGAATATTGAAATTAAACCCACAACCGGCACCGGAATCTTAACCGGCAAAGTCGTGGCGCTGGCCGCGCGGGAACTGTGGGCGGAAATGACGCCACCACTGTTGTCATCCTTTGAAATTGATGCGCTTGAAGCGGCGCAGCAGGCGGTGCCTGAACTGCCGAGAGGTTTGCTGCTGGATGAATGGCGCGAAGACTGGCGTGAGCTGACAACGCGGCTTGGCTGTGTCTCTATTCATCTTAATCACAAGCTGCTGGATGAAGCTCGCGTGGATGCGCTGCGCGACGCGGGGCTACGGATACTGGTGTATACCGTCAACCGACCCCAGCGCGCGGCGGAACTGCTACGCTGGGGAGTGGACTGTATCTGTACCGATGCTATTGATACGATTGGTCCGGATTTCCAGCCCTGTTAAGGTCCAATCGTTTTTAACGGAACGTTAGGCTGCGGCGTGCTGGAGGGCTTCAGCATGTCGCCGTTCTTTTTCTCTGACAGCATATGTTGCTTATTCAGCGAGCTGTCCGGGTTACGGGTTCCACTCAACATCCCACCGTTGCTGTTGGACAGCATCTGCTGCTGACCGGAATTCAGCTCGCCAGGCTGAGACTGAAGTACTCGCTGGGAGTTGGTGTTGATTTGGTTTTCCATATGCTGTTGCTGCATACGCGTCTGCGTTTGCAACTGCTGGTTGAGCATCCCTTTCTGTTGAATCTGCTGCGATTGCATTTGCGTCTGCATACGCTGCTGACTCGGGATCTGATAACCCGGTTGATTCGGGTTATTCATGGTGTTGATAGGCTGTGCAAAGCCTGCAAACGGCAACAGCATGGCTAAAAGTAAGAGTCGTTTCATCGCTTTTCTCCTCTCGGGGATCGTTTAAGTTTACTCCTTTCTCGCCGTTACGATGATTATTTCAGAGTTATGCACCAGGCTTATTGGGGGCCGACCCCCATACATCTGGAGAATAACGATGATAAAACCGACGTTTTTACGCCGGGTAGCCATTGCTGCTCTGCTCTCAGGAAGTTGTTTTAGCGTTGCTGCCGCGCCGGCTGCGCCACCGCCGGTATCCTACGGTGTTGAGGAAGATGTGTTCCATCCTGTGCGCGCGCAACAGGGGATGGTGGCCTCCGTGGATGCGCTGGCCACCCAGGTTGGGGTGGACATTCTGAAACAGGGGGGGAATGCCGTCGATGCCGCCGTGGCCGTTGGCTACGCGCTGGCGGTAACGCATCCTCAGGCGGGCAATCTGGGCGGTGGTGGTTTTATGCTGCTGCGTACTAAAGACGGTAACACCACCGCGATCGATTTTCGTGAAATGGCGCCTGCTGGCGCGACCCGTGACATGTTCCTCGATGAGCAGGGCAACGCCGATGCGAAAAAGTCGCTGACGTCGCATCTGGCATCCGGTACGCCGGGTACCGTGGCGGGTTTCTCGCTGGCGCTGGAGAAATACGGCACGATGCCGCTGAACAAAGTGGTGCGCCCGGCAATGAAGCTGGCGGAAGAAGGCTTTGTGGTTAACGATGCGCTGGCCGACGATCTGAAAACCTATGGCAGCGAAGTGCTCCCTAATCACGAGAACAGCAAAGCCATTTTCTGGAAAGACGGCGAGCCGCTGAAAAAGGGCGACAAGCTGGTGCAAAAGAATCTGGCGAAAAGCCTCGAGATGATTGCCGAGAACGGTCCGGACGCGTTTTATAAAGGGGCGATTGCCGATCAGATTGCCGGGGAAATGCAGAAGAACGGCGGGCTGATGACCAAAGAGGATTTAGCCAGCTATAAAGCCGTGGAGCGTACGCCGATTAGCGGTGACTATCGCGGGTATCAGATCTTCTCCATGCCGCCGCCGTCCTCTGGCGGTATTCACATCGTGCAGATCCTCAATATTCTCGAAAACTTCGACATGAAGAAGTACGGGTTTGGCAGCGCCGACGCCATGCAGGTCATGGCTGAAGCGGAGAAATATGCTTACGCCGACCGTTCAGAGTATCTGGGCGACCCGGATTTTGTGAAAGTGCCGTGGCAGGCACTGACCAACAAAGCCTATGCTAAAACGCTTGCGGATCAAATTGATATCAACAAGGCTAAGCCTTCCAGCCAGATCAAACCAGGCAAGCTCGCCCCGTATGAAAGCAACCAGACCACCCACTTCTCGGTGGTGGATAAAGACGGCAATGCCGTGGCGGTGACCTATACCCTGAATACCACCTTCGGGACCGGCATCGTGGCGGGTAACACCGGTATCCTGCTCAATAATGAAATGGATGATTTCTCCGCTAAGCCGGGCGTGCCAAACGTTTATGGACTGGTGGGCGGCGATGCTAACGCGGTTGGGCCGAAGAAGCGCCCGCTGTCGTCGATGTCACCGACTATCGTGGTAAAAGACGGGAAAACCTGGCTGGTTACCGGCAGCCCTGGCGGGAGTCGAATTATCACAACCGTGCTGCAAATGGTCGTCAACAGCATTGATTTCGGGATGAACGTCGCCGAAGCGACCAACGCGCCGCGCTTCCATCATCAGTGGTTACCGGATGAACTGCGCATCGAGAAGGGCTTCAGCCCGGATACAATCAAGTTGCTGGAGCAAAAAGGACAGAAAGTCGCGCTGAAAGAGGCGATGGGCAGCACGCAGAGCATTATGGTTGGACCGGATGGCGCACTGTATGGCGCGTCTGACCCGCGTTCCGTGGATGATTTAACGGCGGGATACTAAGAATAATGGCCTACAGCGTTCTAAGTGGTGTAGGCCTGACTGGTTGGTTATGGCGCATATCCCTGCAGTGACTCAGACCAGCGGAATATTTGGCTGCTTTTATCCTGCAGGTTAACGCGTTCTAAATCATAAAATCCGTGCGTCTTTGCCGAGCGCATTTTGAGAATGTACTTGCTTTCGCTGATGTCGTGCTGCCTTGTGCCGTCTTTATTCCAGTCTCCGGCGATGTCCGTATATTGATAAACAAGGTCGGAATACACGTTGATTATCCTGTTGTCTTTGATCGTATAGAGCTCCAGCACTTCGTAAAATGCGCCGCCGCCGGAATACGCATCAGAGTATCCACCACGCACCCCGAACGCCAGGGTATCGGGGGCGATCCGGTACGGTGCCAGATCCAGTTTTGTATAATAAGCTAGCGGTCTGACGGACTCATCATCGCTCTCTTTTTCGGCGGCTTTATTCCACTCCGAGAGTTGGTTTAACGGTTTTTCCGAACGTGCAATCGGCGTTAGCCGTTGGTTCTGCCAGGAAAAAACGCCGAGATATAATTTATTAGCGCGCCCGTTGCTGTAGTTTTCAGGACAGGTGTTATCCGCGTATTTCTTTGCCTGCCCGGCATCCGCCTGATTGTCAGCGAAACAAGCGACGCCAATATATTTGCCGTCTTTGCCCCAGGCTTTGGCACCCGTGAGGATCAGGTTGTCAGGATCCTCATTCGGCGCAACCCAGGCAATCCACTGGTCCTCGGATAATCCCTGCGGAAGCTCGCCAAATCCTTTCGCGGGTGTTGCTCCCGCCATTTGCTCAGCGAAAATCTGTTTGCCTTCCGGGTGTTGAATGGCGCTGGGTACGGAATCGAGATTTTGTACGGTAGTGGCAAAAGCAGGGGAGAGCGTTGCCAGCAACACCAGGGGAAGGTACTTTTTCACTATTGCGTCCTTTCAATAAGCAGGGCGATACGACTCGCCCTTAAATTTATTTCACGCGTGCCATAAAGTAGGCATCAACATACTCACCGTTGCGCAGGCCGTATTTCTTACCGGTGCCTTCGATTTCAAAGCCGTATTTCTTATACACCGCCACGGCAGGCTCATTATCAACAAATACCGTTAGCTCAATACGCTCGACGCGCAGCCAGTTGTCGCACATGTCGATCATCGTGCGGATCAGCGCGCTGGCAACGCCGCGATTGTGCCACCGGGCATCCACGCAGATACCAAAATCGGCCACGTGGCTGCGGCGTGGGCGCTGCGCAACCTCAATACAGAGATGCCCCACGACGATATCGTCAATGCAGGCAACCAGTTGTTTAACCCCGGCTTGCTCGGTTAGCCGCGCCTGCCACATCTCGAGGGAAGGATGAGGAACCTGTAGCGTGTTGTGGTACACCTCCGGCTGAGCGTGGATCTGACGAATTGCGTCGTAATCTTTTGGTTCAGCGTGGCGTATCACTATTTCACTCATTCCTTATCTCCTGCAGGGTTAATTGTGTATTTACACTCGCTGAGAAAGAAAATCCCGTCAACTGCATTTTTTTGCAAAAAGAAGTAGACAAGTGCGAATGAGAATGATTATTATTGCTCTGCGTTCAGGGGAACCCCTACGGAGAACCTGAAAGCACGACATTGCTCACATTGCTTCCAGTATTACTTTAGCCAGCCTTGCGCTGGCTTTTTTTTTGGTTTTGTTTCTGCCTGGCTTACTTGTCATTTTGTCCCCGGGATGATGCCGGATGGCGCTTGCGCTTATCCGGCCTACAGCTGAGACCTGGGTTTTGTAGGCCGGATAAGGCTCCGCCGCCATCCGGCAAAGAATCCAACATTCAGTCTCCAGCCGCTTTGCGCTATGGTGTAGACAATCACTTTCAAAAGGATCGTCTCATGACCTTACACTGCGCATTTATTGGTTTTGGTAAAAGCACCACTCGCTACCATTTGCCGTACGTCCTCAATCGCAAAAATAGCTGGCACGTTGCGCACATTTTCCGCCGCAACGCCAAGCCGGAAGAGCAGGCGCCGCAGTATTCCCATATTCACTTCACCAGTGACCTCGACGAGATCTTAAACGATCCGCAGGTGAAGCTGGTGATCGTCTGTACCCATGCTGACAGCCATTTTGAATACGCCAAACGCGCGCTGGAAGCGGGTAAAAATGTGCTGGTTGAGAAACCCTTCACCCCGACGCTTGCGCAAGCAAAAGAGTTGTTTGAGCTAGCGCAAAGCAAAGGACTGACCGTTACGCCGTATCAGAATCGTCGTTTTGACTCCTGTTTCCTCACCGCTAAAAAAGCGATTGAGAGCGGCAAGCTCGGCAAGATTGTTGAAGTTGAAAGCCATTTCGATTACTACCGTCCCGAAGCAGAAACCAAGCCGGGGCTGCCGCAGGACGGCGCGTTTTATGGTCTGGGCGTACACACCATGGATCAGATTATCTCGCTGTTCGGACGCCCCGATCATGTGGCCTATGACATCCGCAGCCTACGCAACAAAGCGAACCCGGACGATACCTTTGAAGCGCAGCTGTTTTACGGCGACCTGAAAGCCATTGTTAAAACCAGTCATCTGGTGAAAATCGACTATCCGAAGTTTATCGTCCATGGCACCAAAGGCTCGTTTGTAAAGTACGGCATCGACCAGCAGGAAACCAGCCTGAAGGCCAATATCATGCCAGGTGAGCCAGGTTTCGCTGCCGATGATTCCATTGGAATGCTGGAATATGTCAACGATGACGGCATCACGGTGAAAGAAGAGGTGAAGCCGGAAGTGGGAGACTACGGTCGCGTCTATGATGCGCTGTACCAGACGCTGACGGCCGGTACGCCTAATTACGTCAAGGAATCTGAAGTTCTTACCAACCTGGAAATCCTCGAACGCGCCTTTGAACAGGCAACGCCTGCCACGATAACCCTCGCCAAATAGCCTGCACAGACTCCTCTGGGCTTGTTCATATTTTTTGAACAGAGGAGTCAATTTTCACCCTCTATGATCCCAGACGGATTGAGTCCACACTTACTCCATCGAAAACATCTGGGGGTGAACACAATGATCTATTTACGCAAAGCTAATGACCGTGGCCACGCTAATCATGGCTGGCTCGATTCCTGGCATACCTTCTCTTTTGCCAACTACTATGACCCGAACTTTATGGGGTTCTCGGCACTGCGCGTGATTAACGATGATGTAATCGACGCAGGCCAGGGCTTTGGCACTCACCCCCATAAAGACATGGAAATCCTGACCTATGTGCTGGAAGGTGCAGTGGAGCATCAGGACAGCATGGGCAACAAAGAGCAGGTTCCGGCCGGTGAGTTTCAGATTATGAGCGCCGGGACGGGGATCCGTCATTCGGAGTATAACCCGAGCAGTACTGAGAAACTGCATCTGTATCAGATCTGGATCATGCCGCAGGAAAACGGTATTACGCCGCGCTATGAACAGCGCCGTTTCGATGCCGCCCAGGGTAAACAACTGGTGCTGTCGCCGGATGCCCGTGATGGTTCGCTGAAAGTTTACCAGGATATGGAGCTGTACCGTTGGGCGCTGGTCAAAGATGAGCAGTCGGTGCATCAGATTGCCGCTGAACGCCGCGTCTGGATCCAGGTGGTAAAAGGTAACGTCACCATTAATGGCACCAAAGCGACCACCAGCGACGGTCTGGCCATCTGGGATGAACAGGCAATTTCGATTCATGCCGACAGCGATAGTGAAGTGTTGTTGTTTGACCTGCCGCCAGTCTAAAAATACACGGCATCCTTCAAGCTACATCTGTGTTGGCTTTCCTCGCTCACCCCGGTCGCGTACTTAATGTACGCTCCCGGGGATTTACTGCGTCGCCGCCTTGATGCAACTCGAATGATTTTGTGTATTTCTCACAATAAAAAACTCCTTTTTTTCTCTGCGAAGGTTCACGCACGTCCGTGGTAAACTGGGGGAATCTATCCCTTTTTAACGCTTCAGGACGATGAAAAAGAAAAGACCCGTACTTCAGGATGTAGCCGACCGCGTGGGCGTGACCAAAATGACGGTCAGTCGCTTTTTGCGTAACCCGGAGCAGGTCTCCGTGGCGCTGCGGGGCAAAATTGCCGCTGCACTTGATGAGCTGGGTTATATTCCCAATCGCGCTCCTGATATCCTTTCTAACGCCACCAGCCGCGCGATCGGCGTGCTGTTACCCTCTCTTACTAACCAGGTTTTTGCTGAAGTGCTACGCGGCATTGAGGCCGTCACCGACGCCCATGGTTATCAAACTATGCTCGCGCACTACGGCTATAAGCCTGAGATGGAACAAGAGCGCCTGGAGTCGATGCTGTCGTGGAATATTGATGGCCTGATCCTCACCGAACGTAGCCATACGCCCCGTACGCTGAAAATGATTGAGGTTGCGGGTATCCCGGTGGTTGAACTGATGGACAGCCAGTCACCGTGTCTGGATATTGCCGTCGGCTTCGACAACTTCGAGGCCGCGCGCCAGATGACCGCCGCTATTATCGCGCGTGGGCACCGTCATGTTGCCTATCTTGGCGCACGTCTTGATGAACGTACTATCATCAAACAGAGAGGCTACGAGCAGGCAATGCGCGATGCTGACCTGGTGCCGTATAGCGTGATGGTGGAGCAGTCTTCTTCCTACTCATCCGGTATTGAACTCATTCGTCAGGCGCGACGTGAATACCCGCAGCTTGATGGCGTCTTCTGTACCAACGATGACCTGGCGGTAGGGGCGGCTTTCGAATGTCAGCGTTTAGGGCTGAAAATCCCTGATGATATGGCGATTGCCGGATTCCACGGTCACGACATCGGACAGGTGATGGAGCCGCGTCTGGCGAGCGTGCTCACGCCGCGTGAGCGAATGGGCAGCATTGGCGCAGAGCGCCTGCTGGCGCGCATTCGTGGTGAAGCAGTCACACCTAAAATGTTAGATTTAGGTTTCACCTTGTCACCGGGCGGATCTATTTAAGCCAACAACTTTGAAGTAGCTCACACTTATACACTTCGAGCACGAATGGATATTGCTTCTCTATTTATCCGGCTGGACAATGTTACCGATAACAGTTACCCGTAACAATTTCCTGATTCTTGTACCAGTGGGGGCAACGCTTTGAGCACGACTAATCATGATCACCACGTTTACGTTCTGATGGGCGTATCGGGCAGCGGTAAATCTGCTGTCGCCAGCGAAGTGGCGCATCAACTGCAGGCCGCGTTTCTTGATGGCGATTTTCTCCATCCGCGCAGCAACATCATGAAAATGGCTTCCGGTGAGCCACTTAACGATGACGACCGTAAACCGTGGTTACAGGCGCTGAATGACGCCGCCTTCGCGATGCAGCGTACTAATAAAGTTTCGCTGATCGTCTGTTCCGCCCTGAAAAAAGTCTACCGCGACCAGCTGCGCGACGGTAATCCAAACCTCTCTTTCATCTATCTGAAAGGGGATTTTGACGTTATCGAAAGCCGCCTGAAGGCGCGTAAAGGCCACTTCTTCAAAACGCAGATGCTGGTGACCCAGTTTGAAGCGCTGGAAGAACCGGGTGCGAATGAAAACGATGTACTGGTGGTCGATATCGATCAACCACTGGACGGTGTGGTCGCCAGCACCATTGAGGTTATTAACCAGGGCAGTAAGTAGTGAGTACATTAACGCTTGTTTTAACAGCAGTAGGGTCCGTTTTATTACTGCTGTTTTTAGTGATGAAGGCGCGTATGCACGCTTTCGTTGCTTTGATGGTGGTATCCATTGGTGCAGGTCTCTTTTCCGGTATGCCGCTCGATAAAATCGCTGCGACCATGGAAAAAGGGATGGGAGGCACGCTCGGTTTTCTGGCGATTGTTGTGGCGCTGGGGGCGATGTTCGGCAAGATTTTGCATGAGACGGGCGCGGTCGATCAGATTGCCGTCAAAATGCTGAAATCTTTCGGTCACAGCCGCGCGCATTACGCGATTGGCCTGGCCGGTCTGATTTGCGCGCTGCCGCTGTTCTTTGAGGTGGCAATTGTGCTGCTGATTAGCGTGGCGTTCTCAATGGCGCGCCACACCGGTACTAACCTTGTAAAGCTGGTCATTCCGCTGTTTGCGGGCGTGGCGGCTGCCGCAGCGTTCCTGCTGCCGGGGCCTGCGCCAATGCTGCTGGCCTCTCAGATGCACGCCGACTTTGGCTGGATGATCCTGATTGGTCTGTGCGCCGCGATTCCGGGCATGATTATCGCCGGGCCGCTGTGGGGTAACTTCATCAGCCGTTATGTTGAGCTGCACGTACCGGAAGACATTACCGAGCCGCATCTGGGTGAAGGCAAAATGCCATCCTTTGGCTTCAGTTTATCGCTTATCCTGCTGCCGCTGGTGCTGGTTGGCCTGAAAACTATCGCCGCACGCTTTGTGCCGGTCGGTTCTTCAACCTACGAATGGTTCGAGTTTATCGGTCACCCGTTTACCGCGATTCTGGTGGCGTGTCTGGTGGCGATTTATGGTCTGGCGATTCGCCAGGGCATGCCAAAAGACCGCGTGATGGAGATCTGCGGGCATGCGCTGCAGCCAGCGGGAATTATTCTGCTGGTGATTGGTGCGGGCGGTGTGTTCAAACAGGTACTGGTGGATTCCGGCGTGGGTCCGGCGCTGGGCGAAGCGTTAACCGGTATGGGCTTGCCGATTGCCATCACCTGCTTCGTGCTGGCGGCGGCGGTGCGTATCATTCAGGGTTCCGCGACCGTGGCCTGCTTAACGGCGGTCGGTCTGGTGATGCCGGTGATTGAGCAACTGAACTACTCCGGGGCCCAGATGGCGGCGCTGTCTATCTGTATCGCGGGTGGCTCTATCGTCGTCAGTCACGTTAACGACGCCGGTTTCTGGCTGTTCGGTAAATTTACCGGCGCGACCGAAGCGCAAACCCTGAAGACCTGGACGATGATGGAAACCATCCTCGGCACGGTCGGTGCGATTGTCGGTATGATTGCCTTCCAGCTGTTGAGCTGATGGTATTGCCCGGTGGCGCTAGCGCTTACCGGGCCTGGAAACGAGCACATATCCATACCGTAGGCCGGGTAAGCGCAAGCGCTACCCGGCTTTTTTACAGCACCATCACACCATCCTCGGTTTTCAACCAACGCGGCGCTTTTAGCGTATCGGCGAAATAGCCCACTAAATCCTGCAGTAAATCACCCGCCACGCGTTCCATCTCGTCAGACAGCGTTTTACTCATCAGTAAATGCGTCAAAAGCTGGCAGTAACGCCCCATCTGATCTGGTTCGGGTTCAAAGAGGGGAGAGCGGGTCGGTAAGGTTTCTACCGTCAGGCTGGCCTGTAGATGCTGCGGTACAGGCTCCGTTAAGGTTGGTTGCAGTAGTGCCAGACAGGCCGACAGGCGCGCACAAATCGCCAGTTTTTCAACAGGGTCATGACATTCAACAAGCCCTTCGACAAAACGCTCACAGTTATCCGCCAGCTCGGTGAAGTCCGTGGCATGGCTAAAGGGCAGGGTAAATAAAGAGTGTGAAAAGAGAGGGGTCGTTGCCATAGGGCAGCCTCCAATGAGTCAAATTTTACCGCCACCTTAAGGGACCAACCTTTTGGTGGCGGGCTGAACGGAGTTGGTCCTACCGGCCTCATTGGATACCGGCGCGTCTTACGACGCCACCGTCCAGCCCACCATAGAGGTGTAACTGGTCGCACGACAAAAGTGATTTTATCGCGAATGAGGTAATCAGGGGACCAATCCCGGCACCTGATTTTGCAGGTGCAGCGAGAAGATAATGCTTATCCGTGATGCTGACAAGAGGGCATTCCGGAAGGCGCTTCGCAGAAATGAAAATACGCTTTTTCAGAGACTTAAATGATTGAGGTGTTTCTCATAAACACATTCACGGCGCTGATTGCCCGGTGGCGCTAGCGCTTACCGGGCCTACAAACGAGCAACATATCAACACCGTAGGCCGGGTAAGGCGAAGCCGCCACCCGGCGTAAAGTGAGTGCGTTACCCCTTCATCCACATCCGCACGCCGTCGAGGAACATCTGGGTTGCCATCATCACCAGAATCAATCCCATCAGGCGCTCCAGCGCGTTAACCCCTTTCTCCCCCAGCAGGCGTAAAAACAGCGAAGACTGCAGCAAAATCACGAACGTCCCGCCCCAGGCGATCAGCAGCGCAATCACCAGATGCCCCATCTGATTTGGGTACTGATGTGACAACAGCATTAATGACGCCAGGATTGTCGGACCGGCGACCAGCGGAATCGCCAGCGGCACGATAAACGGCTCTTCGCCTGCCGGAAGTCCGGTGCTATTCCCGGTAGCGCTGGGGAAAATCATCTTGATGGCGATCAGGAATAAAATAATGCCCCCGGAGATCGACACGGTCTCCGCGCGCAGGTTCAGAAATGCCAGAATTTTCTCGCCCGCAAACAGGAATATCAGCATCACCAACAGCGCAATGAACAGCTCGCGAATCATAATCGCGCGACGGCGTTTTGGTTCGGTATGTTTCAATACGGACATGAAAATGGGCAGATTTCCGAGCGGATCCATAATCAGGATCAATAAAACTGCCGCTGAAATGATTTCATTCATAACTCAAATTCCCTGATAATTACCGCGGACTTTCTGCTTGCTTGCGCAGCGGGATAAGTCGCATTACTGATGGCTTCGCTATCATTGATTAATTTCACTTGCGACTTTGGCTGCTTTTTGTATGGTGAAGGATAGGCCAGTAGGATACTGGTTAGCATACACAGCACACATCTCTGCAGGAAAAAACGCTATGAAAAATGTTGGTTTTATCGGCTGGCGCGGTATGGTCGGCTCTGTACTCATGCAACGCATGGTTGAGGAGCGTGACTTCGACGCAATTCGCCCTGTTTTCTTTTCTACTTCCCAGCTCGGGCAGGCGGCACCGACATTCGGTGGAACCGCGACCGGCACGCTTCAGGACGCTTTTGATCTGGACGCGCTGAAGGCGCTCGATATCATCGTGACCTGTCAGGGCGGCGATTATACCAACGAAATCTATCCAAAGCTTCGTGAAAGCGGTTGGCAGGGTTACTGGATTGACGCGGCCTCTTCGCTGCGTATGAAAGACGATGCCATCATCATTCTCGATCCGGTTAACCAGGATGTCATTACTGACGGCCTGAATAAAGGAATTAAGACCTTTGTCGGCGGAAACTGTACCGTTAGCCTGATGCTGATGTCCCTTGGTGGCCTGTTTGCCAATGACCTGGTTGACTGGGTTTCCGTGGCGACCTATCAGGCGGCTTCCGGCGGCGGCGCGCGTCATATGCGCGAACTGTTGTCCCAGATGGGTCATCTGTATGGCCATGTGGCCGATGAACTGGCGACCCCTTCCTCTGCTATTCTCGATATCGAACGCAAAGTGACGGCCCTGTCCCGCAGCGGTGAACTGCCGGTTGATAACTTTGGCGTACCGCTGGCCGGTAGCCTGATTCCGTGGATCGACAAACAGCTTGATAACGGTCAGAGCCGTGAAGAGTGGAAGGGACAGGCCGAAACCAACAAAATTCTTGATACGTCTTCTGTGATCCCGGTCGATGGTCTGTGCGTGCGCGTCGGCGCGCTGCGCTGCCACAGCCAGGCGTTCACCATTAAACTGAAAAAAGATGTGTCTATTCCGACCGTGGAAGAACTGCTGGCGGCGCACAATCCGTGGGCCAAAGTCGTGCCAAACGATCGGGATATCACTATGCGTGAGTTAACCCCGGCGGCCGTTACCGGCACGCTGACCACGCCAGTAGGCCGTCTGCGTAAGCTGAACATGGGACCGGAGTTCCTGTCAGCCTTTACCGTAGGCGACCAGTTGCTGTGGGGGGCTGCGGAGCCATTGCGCCGTATGCTGCGCCAATTGGCGTAATAGTTTGTTAACGATCAAGGGGTGAGGAATCACCCCTTTTTTTGCGTAATACAGGAGTAAGCGCAGATGTTTCATTTTTTACCAGGAGTAAGATAAAGCATTGGCTATTCTTTAAGGGTGACTTAGTACCGGAGGTATTAAGTTGTTGCCTGAAGGTGGGACGACGCAGAGAGGATGCACAATTGTGCTGCGCCGTTCAGGTCAAAAAAAGTGTCACTACCTGATGTCGAAAATCAGTTGGAAGGGGTGACACCATAAAACAGGATGACAACCATGTCCGTTCGTATCGATAGAGACGTGATTAACGCGCTAATTGCAGGCCATTTTGCGGATCCTTTTTCCGTACTCGGTATGCACCAAACTGATGCTGGACTTGAAGTCCGCGCCCTATTACCTGACGCCACCGAAGTGTGGGTGATCGAACCCAAAACCGGACGTAAAGTCGGCAAGCTGGATTGCCTCGACTCTCGCGGTTTTTTCTGTGCTGTACTTCCCCGCCGTAAAAATTTCTTTCGCTATCAGTTGGCCGTCGTCTGGCATGGACAACAGAATCTGATTGATGACCCTTATCGTTTTGGCCCGCTGATCCAGGATATGGATGCCTGGCTGTTATCTGAAGGTACGCACCTGCGACCTTACGAAACGCTGGGCGCGCATGCGGATACCATGGATGGCGTAACAGGTACGCGCTTCTCCGTCTGGGCGCCTAACGCTCAACGTGTGTCAGTGGTTGGGCAATTCAACTACTGGGATGGCCGTCGCCACCCGATGCGCCTGCGCAAAGAAAGCGGTATCTGGGAGTTGTTTATCCCCGGTGCGCAACAGGGTCAGCTGTATAAATACGAGATGATCGATGCGAACGGTAAGCTGCGAATCAAAGCGGATCCTTACGCCTTCGAAGCGCAAATGCGCCCGGAAACCGCGTCGCTTATCTGTGGTCTGCCGGAAAAAGTGGTGCAAAGCGAGGAGCGTAAAAAAGCCAACCAGTTTGATGCGCCAATCTCTATCTATGAAGTGCACCTGGGGTCATGGCGTCGTCATACCGATAACAACTTCTGGCTGAGCTACCGCGAGCTGGCGGATCAACTGGTGCCTTACGCCAAGTGGATGGGCTTTACTCATCTCGAACTGTTGCCGATTAACGAGCATCCGTTCGACGGTAGCTGGGGCTACCAGCCTACCGGCATGTATGCGCCGACCCGTCGCTTTGGGACGCGTGATGATTTCCGCTATTTTGTGAATGCCGCGCATCAGGCCGGACTGAACGTCATTCTCGACTGGGTGCCGGGCCATTTCCCGTCGGACGACTTTGGTCTGGCAGAGTTTGATGGCACCAACCTGTATGAGCACAGCGACCCGCGAGAAGGGTATCACCAGGACTGGAACACGCTGATCTACAACTACGGTCGCCGTGAAGTCAGCAACTACCTGGTGGGCAACGCCCTGTACTGGATTGAACGCTTTGGTATCGATGCGCTACGCGTGGATGCCGTGGCGTCGATGATTTATCGCGACTACAGTCGTAAAGAAGGGGAATGGGTCCCGAACGAATTTGGCGGTCGTGAAAACCTCGAAGCTATTGAGTTTTTACGCAATACCAACCGAATTCTTGGTGAGCAGGTGCCAGGTGCGGTGAGCATGGCGGAAGAGTCCACCGACTTTGCCGGCGTCTCAAGGCCGCAGGACATGGGCGGTTTAGGGTTCTGGTATAAGTGGAACCTCGGCTGGATGCACGACACGCTGGACTACATGAAGCTGGATCCGATTCATCGTCAGTACCATCACGATAAGCTGACCTTCGGCATGTTGTATAACTACACCGAAAACTTCGTCCTGCCGCTGTCGCACGATGAAGTGGTGCACGGTAAAAAATCCATTCTCGACCGCATGCCGGGAGACGCATGGCAGAAGTTCGCCAACCTGCGCGCCTATTACGGCTGGATGTGGGCCTTCCCGGGCAAGAAACTGCTGTTTATGGGCAATGAGTTCGCTCAGGGGCGTGAGTGGAACCATGACGCCAGCCTCGACTGGCATCTGCTGGAGGGCGGTGATAACTGGCACCACGGCGTACAGCGTCTGGTACGCGATCTGAACCTTACCTATCGCCACCACAAAGCGCTGCACGAGCTCGACTTTGATGCCTATGGCTTTGAATGGCTGGTGGTGGATGACAAAGAACGTTCGGTGCTGGCTTTCGTTCGTCGTGACAAAGTTGGTAATGAAATCATCGTTATCAGCAACTTTACGCCAGTGCCTCGCCACGGCTATCGCTTCGGTATCAACCAGCCGGGCAAATGGCGCGAGATCCTCAATACCGACTCGACGCATTACCACGGCAGTAATACCGGCAACGGCGGCGCGGTGCAAAGCGATGAAATCGCCAGTCATGGTCGTCAGCACTCACTGAGCCTCACGTTGCCGCCGCTGGCAACGGTCTGGCTGGTTCGGGAGGGGTAATGACGCAACTGGCAACCGGCAACGCCACCCCCCATGGTGCAACGTATGACGGCCATGGCGTCAATTTCACACTCTTCTCGGCCCACGCTGAACGCGTTGAATTATGCGTATTCGATGAGCAAGGCTGCGAACTCCGCTATGACCTGCCGGGGCGTAGCGGCGATGTCTGGCACGGCTATCTGGCCAACGCCCGTCCAGGTCTGCGCTATGGTTATCGTGTACATGGTCCATGGCAACCGCAGCAGGGCCACCGGTTTAATCCGGCGAAGCTGCTGCTTGACCCTTGCGCGCGTCGGGTGGATGGCGAGTTAAAAGATAACCCGCTGCTGCACGGCGGGTTAAATGAACCGGATAATCATGATAACGCCGCCATTGCGCTGAAGGGCGTTGTGGTGTCCGACCATTATGACTGGGAAGACGATGCCCCGCCGCGCACGCCGTGGGGCAGTACCGTGATTTACGAAGCGCATGTTAAAGGGCTGACGTATTTGCATCCTGACCTGCCGGAAGAGATTCGCGGAACCTACAAGGCGCTGGGACATCCGGTGATGATCGACTATTTCAAGCGCCTCGGCATTACCGCCCTGGAGCTGCTACCGGTGGCGCATTTTGCCAGCGAACCGCGGCTTCAGCGGCTGGGCCTGTCGAACTACTGGGGCTACAACCCGGTGGCGATGTTCGCGTTGCATCCGGCTTATGCCTGCTCACCGGAGAGTGCGCTTGATGAGTTTCGCGATGCGGTAAAAGCGCTGCACAAAGCGGGGATTGAGGTCATTCTCGACATCGTTTTGAACCACAGCGCCGAGCTTGATCTCGAAGGGCCCGTCTTCTCGCTGCGCGGAATTGATAACCGTAGCTATTATTGGATCAGGGACGATGGTGATTACTACAACTGGACCGGTTGTGGGAACACCCTCAACCTGAGCCATCCAGGCGTTGTGGAATACGCATGCGAATGCCTGCGCTACTGGGTTGAAACCTGTCATGTGGATGGTTTTCGTTTTGATTTGGCTTCCGTCATGGGGCGTACACCTACGTTTCGTCAGGATGCGCCGCTGTTTACCGCGATCCAAAACTGTCCGCTGCTCTCACGCGTTAAGCTGATTGCGGAACCGTGGGATATTGGTGAAGGCGGGTATCAGGTGGGGAATTTCCCCCCGCCGTTTGCCGAGTGGAATGATCATTTCCGTGATGCGACGCGACGCTTCTGGCTCCAGCGTAACCTCTCGTTGGGCGAGTTTGCCGGCCGTTTTGCCGCATCCAGCGACGTGTTTAAACGCCAGGGCCGCAAACCCAGCGCTACGGTCAATCTGGTGACCGCGCACGACGGTTTTACGCTACGCGACTGTGTTTGCTTCACAAATAAGCACAATGAAGCGAATGGTGAGGAAAATCGCGACGGCACTAGCAATAACTACAGCGACAATCATGGTAAAGAAGGATTAGGCGGCACGCTGGACCTGATTGAGCGGCGGCGCGACAGCATTCATGCGCTGTTAACCACGCTGTTGCTCTCACAGGGGACGCCGATGTTGTTGGCGGGCGATGAGCATGGTCATAGCCAGCACGGCAACAATAACGCTTACTGCCAGGATAACGCCTTAACCTGGCTGGACTGGCAGCAGGCAAACAGTGGGCTAACCACATTTACCGCCGCGCTGATTCATCTGCGCCGACAAATACCTGCATTAACAGGTGATTGCTGGTGGGAAGAGGGCGACGGCAATGTGCATTGGCTGAATAAGTACGCGCAACCCTTAAGTGCGGATGAGTGGCAAAACGGCCCGAGGCAGATGCAAATTCTGCTTTCAGACCGTTTCCTGATTGCAATAAACGCCACGCTTGAGGTGACAGATATCGTTTTACCTGAAGGGGAATGGCACGCCATTCCCCCATTTGCCGGAGAGGATAATCCGGTGCTTACGGCTGTCTGGCAGGGACCTGCGCACGGACTGTGTGTGTTCCAGAGAAGATAAAAAGGAGTTAGTCATGGTGAGTTTAGAGAAGAACGATCGTGTAATGTTGGCGCGCCAGCTGCCATTAAAATCTGTTGCCCTGATCCTGGCCGGTGGCCGCGGCACCCGCCTGAAAGATTTAACCAACAAACGTGCCAAACCCGCCGTGCACTTTGGCGGAAAGTTCCGCATTATCGATTTTGCTTTATCCAACTGTATTAACTCCGGGATCCGTCGCATTGGCGTGATCACCCAGTACCAGTCCCACACGCTGGTGCAGCACATTCAGCGCGGCTGGTCGTTCTTTAGCGAAGAGATGAATGAGTTTGTCGATTTGCTGCCTGCCCAGCAGAGAATGCAGGGTGAAAACTGGTATCGCGGCACGGCGGATGCGGTGACCCAAAACCTGGACATCATTCGACGCTATAAAGCGGAATATGTGGTGATCCTCGCGGGCGATCATATTTACAAGCAGGACTACTCACGCATGCTGATCGACCACGTCGAGAAAGGCGCGCGTTGCACCGTGGCCTGTATGCCAGTGCCTATTGAAGAGGCCAGCGCGTTTGGCGTGATGGACGTGGACGACACTGATAAAATTATCGAGTTCGTTGAAAAACCTGCCAACCCGCCAGCTATGCCAGGCGATCCGACCAAATCCCTTGCCAGTATGGGGATCTACATTTTTAACGCCGACTACCTGTATGAATTGCTGGCGGAAGATGACCTCGATGAAAACTCCAGTCACGATTTCGGCAAAGACATTATCCCGAAAATCACTGAAGCTGGCATGGCGTATGCACATCCATTCCCGCTGTCCTGCGTGCAGTCTGACCCGGAATCCGAGCCGTACTGGCGCGATGTGGGAACGCTGGAAGCCTACTGGAAAGCGAACCTCGATCTGGCTTCGGTGACCCCTGAACTGGATATGTACGACCAGGACTGGCCAATCCGTACGCATATGGAGTCTCTGCCACCGGCGAAATTTGTGCAGGACCGTTCCGGTAGCCACGGTATGACGCTGAACTCGCTGGTTTCCGGCGGCTGTATTATTTCTGGTTCGGTGGTGGTGCAGTCCGTTTTGTTCCCGCGAGTGCGGGTGAATTCATTCTGTAACATTGATTCGGCAGTGTTGTTACCTGAAGTGTGGGTGGGACGTTCGTGCCGCTTACGTCGTTGCATTATCGACCGTGCCTGCGTTATTCCTGAAGGCACGATAATTGGTGAAAACGCGGAAGAAGATGCACGTCGTTTCTACCGTTCAGAGGAAGGTATTGTGCTGGTCACGCGTGAAATGCTGCGCAAACTGCAGATCAAACAGGAGCGATAATGCAGGTTTTACACGTTTGTTCAGAGATGTTCCCCCTGTTAAAAACCGGGGGACTGGCGGATGTTATTGGGGCGTTACCCGCAGCGCAAATAGCGGACGGCGTGGATGCCCGCGTGTTGCTCCCGGCGTTTCCTGATATTCGTCGCGGCATTCCCGATGCGCAGGTCGTGACGCGTCGGGATACCTTCGCCGGACGTATCACGCTGCTTTTCGGGCATTTCAACGGCGTGGGTATTTACCTGATTGACGCGCCGCATCTCTATGACCGTCCCGGTAGCCCGTATCACGACACTAACCTGTTTGCCTATACGGATAACGTACTGCGTTTTGCGCTGCTGGGTTGGGTCGGCTGTGAAATGGCCTGCGGCTTTGACCCATTCTGGCGCCCGGATGTGGTGCATGCGCACGACTGGCATGCCGGACTGGCCCCGGCGTATCTGGCGGCGCGCGGCCATCCGGCGAAATCGGTGTTTACCGTACACAACCTGGCGTATCAAGGCATGTTTTATGCAAAGCATATGGATGACATCCAATTGCCATGGTCGTTCTTTAATGTGCACGGACTGGAGTTTAACGGACAGATTTCGTTCCTGAAGGCCGGATTGTACTACGCCGACCACATTACGGCAGTCAGCCCGACCTACGCGCGGGAAATTACCGAGCCGCAATTCGCCTACGGCATGGAAGGTCTGTTGCAGCAACGTCATCGTGAAGGACGTCTTTCCGGCGTGCTGAACGGCGTTGATGAAAAAATCTGGAGCCCGGAAACCGATCTGCTGTTGGCATCGCGATATACGCGCGACACGCTGGAGGAGAAGGCGGAGAACAAACGTCAGCTACAGATAGCGATGGGACTTAAGGTTAACGATAAAGTGCCGCTGTTTGCAGTCGTCAGCCGCCTGACCAGTCAGAAAGGGCTGGATCTGGTGCTGGAAGCGCTGCCGGGGTTATTAGAGCAGGGTGGGCAGCTGGCATTGCTTGGCGCGGGCGATCCGGTTTTACAGGAAGGTTTCCTCGCCGCGGCGGCGGAACATCCAGGGCAAGTGGGCGTGCAGATTGGTTACCACGAAGCCTTCTCGCACCGCATTATGGGGGGTGCCGATGTCATATTGGTTCCCAGCCGTTTCGAGCCGTGTGGCTTAACGCAGTTGTATGGACTGAAGTACGGTACGCTGCCGCTGGTGCGGCGCACCGGTGGGCTGGCTGATACGGTCTCTGACAGTTCGCTGGAAAACCTGGCGGACGGTATCGCCAGTGGGTTTGTATTTGAAGATAGTAATGCCTGGTCGCTGCTACGTGCGATCCGGCGTGCTTTCGTATTGTGGTCCCGGCCTTCGCTGTGGCGGTTTGTACAACGTCAGGCCATGACCATGGATTTTAGCTGGCAAGTCGCGGCGAAGTCATACCGTGAGCTTTACTATCGCTTGAAATAGATATCCAGGAATCACCTATATGAATGCTCCATTTACTTATGCATCGCCCACACTCAGCGTAGAGGCACTTAAGCATTCTATCGCCTATAAGCTGATGTTTACGATTGGTAAGGACCCGGTCATTGCCAATAAACATGAGTGGCTGAACGCCACGTTGTTCGCGGTGCGCGATCGTCTCGTGGAGCGCTGGCTGCGTTCTAACCGTGCGCAATTATCTCAGGAAACTCGCCAGGTCTATTACCTGTCCATGGAGTTTTTGATTGGCCGCACGCTTTCCAATGCACTGTTATCGTTGGGTATTTATGACGATGTCAAAAATGCGCTGGAAGGTATGGGGTTGGATCTTGAAGATCTGATCGACGAAGAAAACGACCCGGGTCTTGGCAACGGCGGTCTCGGGCGCCTGGCGGCCTGCTTCCTGGACTCACTGGCAACGCTGGGTCTGCCGGGACGTGGCTACGGTATTCGTTATGACTACGGCATGTTCAAACAGAACATTGTTGATGGCCGACAGAAAGAGTCGCCGGACTACTGGCTGGAATACGGTAACCCGTGGGAATTCAAACGCCACAATACGCGCTACAAAGTGCGTTTTGGCGGGCGTATTCAGCAGGAAGGCAAGAAAACGCGCTGGATAGAAACCGAAGAGATCCTCGCGGTTGCTTACGACCAGATTATCCCTGGTTACGACACCGACGCCACCAACACGCTGCGCCTGTGGAATGCCCAGGCCAGTAGCGAGATTAATCTTGGTAAATTTAACCAGGGCGACTACTTTGCGGCGGTGGAAGATAAAAACCACTCCGAGAACGTCTCCCGCGTACTGTACCCGGACGACTCCACCTATTCGGGACGCGAACTGCGGTTGCGCCAGGAGTATTTCCTGGTCTCCTCCACGGTGCAGGACATCCTGAGCCGTCATTACCAGTTGCACAAAACCTACGACAACCTGGCGGATAAAATCGCCATTCACCTCAATGACACCCATCCGGTGCTGTCGATCCCTGAGCTGATGCGCCTGCTGATCGATGAGCACAAGTTCAGTTGGGACGATGCGTTTGAGGTCTGTTGCCAGGTCTTCTCGTACACCAACCACACCTTGATGAGCGAAGCGCTGGAGACCTGGCCCGTCGATATGCTGGGCAAAATTCTGCCGCGCCATCTGCAAATTATCTTCGAGATCAACGACTACTTCCTTAAGACCTTGCAGGAACAGTACCCGAACGATACCAGCCTGCTGGGGCGGACGTCGATTATCGATGAATCTAACGGTCGCCGCGTACGTATGGCATGGCTGGCGGTGGTAGTGAGCCACAAGGTTAACGGTGTTTCCGAGCTGCACTCCAACCTGATGGTGCAGTCGCTGTTTGCTGATTTTGCGAAGATTTTCCCGACTCGTTTTTGCAACGTCACCAACGGCGTGACGCCGCGCCGCTGGCTGGCGCTGGCTAACTCGTCGCTCTCTGAAGTGCTGGATGAGAATATTGGCCGCACCTGGCGAACCGATCTCAGCCAGCTCAGCGAGCTTGAGCAGCATTGCGATTATCCGCTGGTAAATCAGGCGGTGCGCCGTGCGAAGCTGGAGAATAAAAAGCGTCTGGCCACGCTCATTGCCCAGCAGCTTAACGTGGTGGTGAACCCGAAATCGCTGTTTGATGTGCAGATCAAGCGTATTCACGAATACAAACGCCAGTTGATGAACGTGCTGCATGTAATCACCCGCTACAACCGCATTAAGGCCGATCCTGACGCCGAGTGGGTGCCGCGTGTGAATATCTTCGCCGGTAAAGCGGCTTCGGCCTATTACATGGCGAAGCACATCATTCACCTGATCAACGACGTCGCGAAGGTGATCAACAACGATCCGCAAATTGGCGACAAGCTGAAAGTGGTGTTTATCCCCAACTACAGCGTCAGCCTGGCGCAGGTGATTATTCCTGCTGCCGACCTGTCTGAGCAGATTTCTCTGGCCGGGACCGAAGCCTCTGGTACCAGTAATATGAAATTTGCCCTCAACGGCGCGCTGACCATCGGGACGCTGGACGGCGCCAACGTAGAGATGCTGGAGCACGTGGGCGCAGAGAATATCTTTATCTTTGGTAATACGGCGGAAGAGGTCGAGGCTTTACGCAGCCAGGGCTACAAGCCGCGTGAGTATTACGAGAAAGATGAAGAGCTACACCAGGTGCTGACGCAGATCGGCAGCGGTGTATTCAGCCCTGAGGAGCCGGGACGCTATCGTGACCTGGTGGACTCGCTGATCAACTTTGGCGACCACTATCAGGTTCTGGCGGATTATCGCAGCTACGTTGACTGCCAGGATAAGGTTGATGAACTGTATCGTCACCCGGAAGAGTGGACAACCAAGTCGATGATTAATATCGCCAACATGGGCTACTTCTCGTCGGACAGGACGATTAAAGAGTACGCCGAAAACATCTGGCATATTGATTCGGTGCGGTTGTAACAAGGGATAGGGTTAACTGTAGGCCGGATAAGGCGCTAGCCGCCATCCGGCAAAAAGCCCGGTGGCGCTGACGCTTACCGGGCCTACAGGGCGCTCGTTGCCGGGGGCGCTTCGCTTGCCCGGCCTACGTTCATGTACTTGCTTACGACGCCAGCGACAGCTGGTGCTTCTCAATGTACTCCGACAACCACTGGGTCATGCGCGACTGCTGCTCAGCGTTCAGCCACATACCCTCTTTCGTGCGACGCCACAGCGCATCTTCCGCACGACGAACCCATTCGTGATCGACCAGATATTTCAGCTCGGCCTCATAGAACTCATGGCCGAAGTCTTCACCTAACTCGGCAAGCGAGGTGGCTTCGCCGATAATCCATTCGGTGTTGCTGCCGTAGGTGCGGGAATAATGGCGTGCCAGCGACTCGGTCAGGAACGGGTAGCGACGGCGCAGTTTGGCCGCGTAATCTTCGCGATCGCCGCCAATGTCACCACCTGGCAGAATGCACTCTTTCGTCCACGCCGGACCAATGCCCTGATAGTACGACGCCAGTTTTTCCATCGCGTGTTCAGCCAGCTTACGGTAGGTCGTCAGCTTACCGCCAAAGACCGACAGCAGCGGCGCTTTGCCATTTTCGTCGTGGATATCCAGCGTGTAATCACGGGTGATAGCCTGCGGCGAGTCGGACTCGTCATCGCACAGCGGACGTACGCCCGAATATGTCCAGACGATATCGTCACGGCCAAGCTGTTTCTTAAAGTGCGCGTTGTAGACCTTCAGCAGGTAATTGATTTCGCTCTCATCAATTTTCACCGCTTTCGGGTCGCCTTTGTATTCAACGTCGGTCGTCCCGATGATCGAGAATTCGTCCATCCATGGGATAACAAACACAATGCGTTTATCTTCGTTTTGCAGAATATAAGCCTGCTTCTGGGTATGTACGCGCGGAACCACGATGTGGCTACCTTTAATCAGGCGAATGCCATACGGCGATGGCAGATGCATGCCGTCGTCGAAGAACTCTTTCACCCACGGGCCGGTGGCGTTGACCAGCCCACGTGCCTGCCAGGTGTGCTTTTTGCCAGTATCGATATCTTCAGCTTCAACAATCCACAAACCGTTTTCACGGCGAGCGGAGGTGGCACGCGTGCGGGTTAATACTTCCCCGCCTTTGCGTACGACCATTTGGGCGTTTGCCAAAACCAGTCGCGCATCGTCTACCCAGCAGTCAGAATATTCGAAACCGCGCACAATCTCAGGTTTCAATACGGAGTCTGCGCCAAAACGCAAACCGGTAGAACTCGGCAAACTGGTGCGTTTGCCCAGATGATCGTACATAAACAGACCAATGCGGATCATCCAGGCCGGGCGCAGGTGCGGGCGATGGGGCAGACGAAAGCGCATAGGAAAGGCGATATGCGGTGCCATTTTCAACAGCACTTCACGTTCGGCCAGCGCTTCGCTCACCAGGCGAAATTCGTAATGTTCCAGGTAGCGCAGGCCACCGTGAATGAGTTTGGAGCTAGCGGAGGAGGTTGCGCAGGCTAAATCCTGCGCTTCCAGCATCAGCACGGATAAACCGCGTCCAGCGGCATCTGCCGCGATACCGGCACCATTGATGCCTCCACCTATCACAATCAGATCTTTGGTTTCCATGCTGGCCTCTCGCACTTTCGTTATAGCTCATTAATGTTCGTTATCGAGCATAATAGCAAAGATTCGCGCCATTGGTAACATCGGATAAACAATTTACAGTGATACATATAACATTATGGCGTTTAACTGCCGTCGGGACGTACACTAAGAAGTAACATGTCCGAAAAGCGTCACCTGCCATATAAAGAAGAGAGAGCAATGGATCAGTTTGAATGTATTAATGTCGAAGAAGCGCATCAGAAGCTGCATCAGGGGAGCGCGGTGTTGGTGGATATCCGCGATCCGCAAAGCTATGCGATGGGTCATGCCCCGCAGGCGTTTCATCTGACGAACGACACGCTGGGGTCGTTTATGCGCGAGCATGATTTCGACACCGCCGTATTGGTGATGTGTTATCACGGCAACAGCAGTAAAGGTGCGGCGCAATATCTTCTTCAACAAGGCTATGACGCGGTTTACAGCGTTGATGGCGGCTTCGACGCCTGGCATCGACATTTTCCGGCAGAAGTGGCACACGGTTCGTAAGCTAACAAAGATGCAGCCTGAAACGAGCAGGATATATATACTGTGCTCTTTTGTGTGGATGAAGCGACAGCAACCATGTTGATGATTACCTCTTTTGCTAACCCCCGCGTGGCGCAGGCATTTGTTGATTATATGGCGACACAGGGCGTTATCCTGACGATTCAACAACATCAGCAAACGGATGTCTGGCTGGCGGATGAGTCCCAGGCCGAGCGCGTGCGTGCTGAACTGGCGCGATTTCTGGAGAATCCGGGCGACCCGCGTTACCTCGCGGCAAGCTGGCAGTCAGGCCAGACCGATAGCGGTCTGCGCTACCAACGTTATCCGTTCCTGGCCACATTGCGCGAACGCGCAGGCCCGGTAACGTGGGCGGTGATGGCCGCATGTGTGGTGGTGTTTATCGCCATGAACGTGCTGGGCGACCAGGCGGTGATGCTCTGGCTGGCATGGCCGTTTGACCCTACGCTGAAATTTGAATTCTGGCGTTATTTTACCCACGCTTTTATGCACTTCTCGCTGATGCATATTCTGTTCAACCTGCTGTGGTGGTGGTATCTCGGCGGTGCGGTTGAAAAGCGTTTGGGTAGCGGAAAACTGATAGTCATTACCGTGATCAGCGCCCTGCTGAGCGGTTATGTTCAGCAGAAATTTAGCGGTCCGTGGTTTGGTGGACTGTCTGGCGTGGTATATGCGCTGATGGGCTATGTGTGGTTGCGCGGCGAGCGCGATCCGCAGAGCGGTATTTTCCTGCAGCGTGGTTTGATTATTTTTGCTTTGATCTGGATTGTTGCCGGCTGGTTTGATCTGTTTGGCATGTCGATGGCGAATGGCGCACATATCGCCGGGCTGGCTGTGGGTCTGGCAATGGCCGGTCTCTTATACACATCAGACGCTGCCGACGAAGAGGATAGTGGTGATTCTGGTGTTGCCCGTGCTGTTTCAAAACTGACGGTGCCATCGGCTGGGTATTGGGTTAATGCGGGCAAGTCAAAGACGTTTATTGAAAGAACACGGAGAAAGCAACAATATAGCCGACA
>OJIU01000218.1_pt1 | contig 26985 bp, 20 predicted proteins | sample 1595961 | NCBI WGS metagenome assembly OJIU01 (sample SAMEA4350144, study PRJEB24818) | metagenome | biome: human; feature: gut; material: faeces | place: Denmark | collected 2013-09
CCCAAACCCCCCCTCGTACCCTTGCTCCGCCGCGGCAGTGTGGGAAAAAGGGACGGGAGCAACAACGATGACCGCCGCCAGTGGCGGAAACAGGGAGTCGCTGTTGGGGCCGCGGCCAGCAAGACGCAAGCAAAGCGCTGCGGATGCTGGGTGCCGCAACCCGGGCAGTGGCACGGCGGTAGCCGTGACGGAGAGGTTTATATTCTCTCAGCAATGCCCAAATCCGCAGTTGGGCCAGTGGCACTCGGCGCAGCCAAGGCAGAGGCCGCCCTCGCCCAGACGGGCAATATCCTCGGCGGTGATGGCATCGTCGGCCAGCAGACGGGGCAGCAGCAGGTCAAAGATGGTGCGCTTGGCGTACATGACGCAGCCGGGCAGACCGCAGACCGGCACACCGTCCAGATAGCTCACGAGGAACATGGCACCCGGCAGCACCGGTGCGCCGTAGGTGACGATGTCCGCGCCGGTGTTTCGGATGGCCAGCGGGGTGCGGTCGTCGGGGTCCACGCTCATGCCGCCGGTGGTGAAGATCAGCTCACAGCCCGCCGCTTTCGCTTCCAGAATGGCGGCGGTGATGCCCGCCGGGTCGTCGTCGCAGACCTTGTGGAAGGTCATCTCGCAGCCGTATTCAGCCAGCTTGCCCACGAGGATGGGAGTGAACTTATCCTCGATGCGGCCCTTGAACACCTCGCTGCCGGTGGTGATGACAGCAAACTTCTTGGCCTGCAGGGGCAGCACGTTCAGGATAGGCTCGCTGCCTGCGGCAGCCTGCATGGCGTCCATCTTCTCCTGTTCGATGACCAGCGGGATGATGCGGGTGCCGGCCAGTTTCTGGCCCTTTTTCACGGGCAGGTCGCCGTGGATGGTGGCGATCATCATCTGGGGCGTGCGGTTCACGGCCAGCAGGGCTTCGCGGTTGATCTTCAGCAGGCCGTCGCAGTCGGCGATGAGCTCGATCTTGCCCTCCTTCGGCTCGGTGCCGTGGATGTTCCTGCCCGCAGCGGCCTTGTACAGCAGAGCGGCGGCTTCGTCCTCGTGGAGGATGCCGGGCGTTTTCTCCCAGACGTAGAGGTTTTCTTTGCCGATGGAGAGCAGCACGGGGATGTCCTCGGGCTGGATGATATGGCCCTTGCGGAAACGTGCGCCCTTGAACTCGCCGGGAATGATTTGGGTAATGTCGTGGCAGAGCACCTGGCCTGCCGCGTCTTCGGTACGAATCAGTTTCATATCTGTCTTCTCCTTACAGGCCCGGCATCTGGGCAACGAGCCAGTCGGCCAGAGTCTGCGCATCTTCCAATCCAAAATCTGCCCCCGGAATGTCTCCCACCACTGCCAGCGGCTGGAAAGACACCGGTGTGTCCGAAATTTCTTTGCGGACAACTTCGATTTTCGGCCAGCCGCTGTCCTTGAAGCCTTCCAGCAGCACCAGATCATAGCCGTGGCGCTCGAAGAGCGCCAGCAAGTCCTGCTCCGTCAGGCGGAACATCTCGGTCAGCAGATAGCGCTGGCCGGAGTAGACCGCCACCCCCTCGGCCCCCGCTTCCCGCAGGCGGCAGCTGTCGGTGCCGGGGACATCCGGCGTAAAATCATGGCCGTCGTGCTTGATAATGCCCACTTTCAGCCCCCGGCTGCGCAGGGCAGGCAGAAGCTTTTCCAGCAGCGTCGTCTTGCCGCTGTTGTGCAGGCCGCTGACGGCCAGCACCGCCGGGCGCTTGAGCTCGATCTCCTGGGCCAGAGCCTCTTTCTGTTCACTGTACAAAACGGAGCACCTCCACTTCTTCGCCCGGAGTCACCGGGCCGCTGCCCGCGGGCAGTTCAACGAGACAGTTGCAGCCGATCATGGCGGAAAGGCTGCCGGACGAATGGGCTTCGGCGTTGCCCTCGCCGGGGATGGTCACGCTGCCGCCCAGGGCCTTTGCCCGCAGATAGCGGTTCCCCTTGCTGGACTTCGAGAAGCCCGTGGTCAGGGTGCGGGTGGTGCGGGGAAGGATGCAGCTTTCCTCACAGCGCCCCGCCGCCCGCAAAAGAGCCGGGACGGCATATTGTTCCAGCGTAGCGGCGGCGGCAAAGGGGTTGCCGGAGAGGCAGAACACCAGCTTGCCGCCCACTTTCCCGGCCAGCATGGGGCTTCCGGGCTTCTGGGCCACGCCGGCAAAGAGGATGTCCGCATTCAGCTGTTCCAGCACAGCGGGCAGATAGTCTTTCTGCCCCACCGAGACGCCGCCGCTGGTGATGACGGCATCGCACTCCGCCAGCAGCTCCCGCATCTCACGGGCGATCTCCTCCGGGTCGTCGGAGCAGTGCCGACGGTTTACCGCAAAGCCCAGCTGCCGCAGGCGGGCGGCGTTCTGGACGCCGTTGGCGTCGTAAATTTTGCCGGGCGTCCAAGCCTCGCCCGGAGCTAAAAGCTCGCTTCCGGTGGCCAGTACGCCCACGGTCAGCGTCTTGTAAACGGGGACATCCGCGTATCCCTGCCCGGCCAGCACGCCGAGGTGGGCGGGGGAGAGTATCGTACCGGCCTCGGCGATGACGGCACCGGCGGCGATGTCCCCGCCCCGGAATACCACGTTCTGCTGGGGCTTCATGGCGGCATAGAGCTGTACCGTCTCCTCGCCGCTGTCGGTCAGCTCCTGCATCAGCACACAGTCTGCGCCCTCGGGCAGGGGTGCGCCGGTCATGATGCGGGCCGCACAGCCCACAGGCAGGGGCGAAGCGGGGGCATCTCCGGCGTAGAGCTTCATGGTCACGGGCAGGGTGACGGGTGTTTCGCGGCTGGCACCGGCGGCGTCGGCGCTGTGCAGGGCGTAGCCGTCGAAGGGGCTGCGGTCAAAGGGCGGCTGGTCCATCCGGGCCGAAAGCGTCCCGGCGGCAATGCGGCCGCCCGCTTCGTCCAGCGGGACGATCTCCGTCTCCGGCCTCGGCAGAGCCGCAGCGGCATCCAGCACGCGGCGCAGCGCCTCAGAGGGCGCGCAGAAAGGCTGTTTCATAAAAAAATCCTCCAAATGCCCGGCCACACCCGGCCTGCTATGGCTCAGGCTGGGCGCAGCGGGGATCCATATAAAAAGACAGGTTAAAAAAGAAGCGGAGGCGTCTTGATGAAAAATCAAAACGCCTCCGCAGAATATCCGCACATTCCGGCAAAGGGCAGCTTGCAGACTGTCCTGCCGATGGCTGCTCTCCACTCCCTGCCGCCCTTGCAGTGGCGGCAGAGCATGGAAAGCCCCTGTGTGGATGGGAGGAGTTCTTTTTTTCAAATTGCAGCGTTTCTTCTGCGGGAAGGCGGCGGGGTTTCCCCCTCCACCCTTGAATGCCGGCTTATATAGCCCTTAGCATTGCGGCGCGGTGTCATGCCCGACGGTTTAGACACCTTTGCTCAAAGAAGCTCGTATACCCTATTTGATTGTGTGGGATGCTTTAGTCGGTCCACTCGTCCACGTCGCTGATGGCTTTTGCGTAGCGGCGGGTGAGGTGCTGGGTGGAGAAGAGGAACCGCTCGTTCTGGTTGTTGGTCAGCTCCTCGATGTCGGCGTACTCCGGCTTGCCCTGCATGGACTGCCACGTCTGCTCGATGGCTTCCTGTGTCAGATCGTAGGGCGAGCGGCGGAAGTACCGCAGCGGGGTGGCGCTGGGATAGACGCGGGCGTTGAACCGCACCATCTCGGCCACCATGGCGCAGAGGTCCTTGTCCTCGATGAGCTGCGCGATCATGGCGTAGTTGTCGCTCATGTTGGCGCTGGAGTAGTAGTAGGCATCCTTTGCGCCGGCGCGGGACACGATGTCTGCGCACTGGGGGTCTTCCGGCATCTGGGCCAGAAGCTCATCGGCGTTTTCCACCTCACTCACCAGCAGGGCGTGGGATGTGACCAGCGCCGCCGCCGAGCGGGAGCGGATGTAACCCGCCAGCTCCTGTGCCGGGGTCAGCTTGGGCAGCTCCGGCGCGGTGACGGTGGGCTGGTCGGCGTAGGGGTCGCTCTCTGCCTCCGGCGCGGCGGCCAGAAAATCCAGCAGCTGGGTTTTTTCGGCGGCGTCCGGTGCAGCCGTCTCTTCGGGAGCGGGCTGTGCCTCGGCCTGCCTTGCGGCCAGAGCATCCGTCTCCTTCTGCACGGCGGCAATGACGTCCTCGCCGAGCTTTGCGGCGCTGCCGTCGAACATACTGCCCGTTTCCTTCAGGCGGCGGGCCGTCTCGCTGGCCGCGTCGATGTCAAAGACCTCGGCCTTCGGCTTCTTTTTCGCGGCCATCTCTGCCTTTTGCAGCTCGAGGATGACCTGCTCGGGGTCGGAGGCGGCGTCCACCGTGGTGGTATAACCGGGTTTGCGTCTGCCAAACAGCATGATAGTTCCTCTTTCTATGGGATTTATTCAGCGGCTGCGGTGTTCTGGGCGTAGATGCCGCGTGCTTCCAGATCGTCGGCCATGTCGCCGAGGTCGAACTTCTCCAGCGTCTCGCGGGTCGGCACACCGGTGGTCTTGTCCCAGCCGAAGATGTCATAGAAGAGGTCTTTTGCCTTCTCCATGTCGGCGCGGTCCAGCTTGGTGGTGCCTTCCTCGAATGCCTTGAAGTCGGGTTCCTTGTCGAAGACCCAGTCGCAGATGGCGTCGTGCTCCTGACGGAGGTTTGCGCTGCCGCAGTTCTTCTGGAAGCTGATGGCGGTCATGGCGCGCAGCATCTGGGTGATGCGCTCGCCTGCCTCCTGCAGACCGGCCTGGGTGTAGGTCTCGCCGGTGACGGCGGTCATGAAATCTGCCTGCAGGTCCAGATCGCCGTGGTAGGCCCGCTCCTTGGAGGGAGACTGGGTCATGGGCCACATCCAGTTGCAGAGGGTGGCGGAGTCGTGGAAGTTCTTATCGTTGACGCAGTAGGCGGCCAGCTTTGCCTTGTTCTCGTTGATGGGCGTGTAGGCCTTGGCCTTGTCGTAGCAGCCCTCGCCGAAGAAGTCCTCCATGACCTTCTTGGTCACCTCGTAGGGTGCGCCGGAGCCGGTCTCGCAGACGATCTCGTGGATCATGCAGTCTCTATTATACACCAGATTGTACAGCATGCCAACCTGCCATGCCTCTGCGGGGCCGTGGTGGTTGGGGAAGCCGTTGTACATCAGGTTGGAGTTGGTGGCACCGTCGGTGCGGTCCAGCCAGCTCTTGGGCAGGCCGAACTTTTCCATCATGGCCAGCGTACCCTTTGCGATGACGGACAGGTCGCCCTCGCCGTAAGCCATGCGGCGGATGAGCTCCACCTCCCAGCGGGGGTCACCGGCCTTTTCCCATGCCCAGGGCAGAGAGTCGTACTCTTCCTCGCTGATGTACTTGGTGGCCTCCTCACGGGGCATCCGCAGGATCCACAGCAGGTCACGGTTCAGGTTGCCGTAGTTGTCCCACAGGCCCATGTCATCGACGGCGTGAGCCCATGCCAGGTTGATGACCATGGTGCCGTCGCCCTCGTACTTGAAGTCGTGGACGCCGTCCGGGTAGACGCGGGTGCCGTACAGCACGGGCATACAGGTGTTGGAGTTGTGGGTGGGCAGGTCGTAATCGGCCAGCGGGTCCACATCATACTCGGTGTAGCAGCGGATGGGGCAGGAGGAGCAGCCGCCGTTCTTCACGGTGTACTCCGCAGCCGGTGCGCCGAAGTCGAAGTAGCCCTTGAAGCAGCGCAGCGCGATCTTGTTGATGTCGTTGTAGGGCTGCTCGCCGGTATCCACGGGGCCGCCGGGAGCCTTTTTCCACATACGGCCCGGTGCGCCGGACCAGCGGTTCTTGCCGGAGGTGGCGCTGTACTCGGCCCAGCTCTGGGGCTGTGCGGGGACGTTGTGGTTGTTGTTGCCGCCGATGAGGTTGCCCATCATGTAGTTGGAAAGCTCCAGCACCTTCTTGGGGTTGGCGACCTTGACGCTGCCGGTACCGCGGATGGCCAGGCCCTTCAGCTTCTTGTTGCCCATGGCAGCGCCCAGACCGGCGCCGCCGGAGTTGCCAAAGCTGGTGTTCAGGGTGGAGTAGTCCACCAGATTCTCACCGGCAGGGCCGATGGAAGCGGTCTCGAACTCACGGCCGTTCTGCTCCACCATCCACTTGTTGGACGCGAACGTACCCTTGCCCCAGATGTCAGAAGCGTCCTCGAGGGAGACCTGGTCGTCCTCGATGCGCAGGTAGACGGGCTTTGCGGAGATGCCGGTGATGACGATGCCGTCCCAGCCCGCATACTTCAGCATGGGGCCGATGTGGCCGCCCATGTGGGCGTCGATGATGGAGCTGCCCTTGGACCATGTGGAGCGGAAGGTGACGTTCATGCGGCCGGAGCAGGGCACGCCGGCACCGGTCAGGGGGCCGACGCCGAAGATGACCTGTGCCTTCTCGTCGTAGGGGTCGAGGTCCATGGGAGCTTCCTCATACATGATGCGGTAGGCCATGCCCATACCGCCGATATACTTATGGTACTTTGCGTCGTCCTGCGTGGTGATCTCGCCAGTGGTCAGGTCAACGCGCAGGATCTTGCCTGTCCAGCCATAACTTTCAGCCATTGTTGTTCCTCCTTCTTACAGGTCCATGTAGGCAGCCTGTGCTGCGCTGGTGACGGCGTCCCAGTCCACGATGGACAGAGCGCCGGACGGGCAGCCTGCCACGCAGGCACCGCAGGCGATGCACTTGGACGACTTGCCGGTCTCGGGGTTGACGGTGGGCATATGCCAGGGGCAGGCCTCGTGGCAGGCGCCGCAGCCGATGCACTTGTCGGTGTCCACCACGCGGATGCCCTGCTCGTTGGTCGTAATGGCCTTCTGGGGGCAGGCGTTGCCGCAGGCGGGGTCCTCGCACTGGCGGCAGGTATCCGGGAAGTAGACAAAGCAGTTGTCGTTGCCGGACAGCAGGCCGTTGCCGGCACCGTCCAGATTCAGACGGCGCTGGATCTTCACGCGGCTGATGTAAGAGGAGCACACACCATCGTTGGTCAGCGTGCAGTTGATCTCGCAGCGCTGGCAGCCGGTACACAGGTCGGCGTTGACCACCAGAAGGCCCTGGGGCAGCGCCCAGGTAGCCACTGCGCCGCTGTCCACCTGCTTCTGCGAGCAGCCGAAGAGGGACAGCATGGATGCGGAGAGGGTGAGCCCTGCAAGGCTCTTGCCCGAGATCTTCATAAATTGACGGCGGGTCATGTCAGCCGTCAGAAAATCAGTTTTTGCCATAGGTTCCATTCCTCCGTTGAGGTCACTCTGCGCGGAGCACCTCAGTTACATAGAAATACGAGTTGTTGACGATGTTGGTGACGGCGGTCGAGGTGATGGTCGCGCCGGAAAGGGCGTCCACCTCGGTCAGGTCTGCGCTGACAGCGCCGGCACTGGTCTGCCCGGTGGTCAGTTCGGCCTGTGCCAGCCGATAAGCGGCCTGCTTTTCTGCGGACCAGTCCGCATAGGGCAGAGCCTGCTCCTCGCCGTCCTGCGCACTCTTGCTCAGACCGGCGGCGTAGAGCTTGCGGCGTGCCACAGCCGCGGCGCTGGAATCCAGCGGCGGGGCCAGCTCATCAGCCAGCGGCTCGCCGTTCAGTGCCGAGAGGGTCAGACCTGCTGCGTACATCCTGCGGGTGGCCTCGGCCTCGGGAGAGGTGTCGGACACGTTCCACTGCGCGGGGTCAAAATTCTCCGCAGCAGAAGCCTCGCTGGATGCACCGGCGGAAGCGTAGGCTGCGCCGGTGGCCGGGTCGGTCACGGTATAGCTTTTGCCTGCCAGCGTAAAGGGAGCTGCGCCCTGATACTGGGACGTGAACTCCGGGTTGACACACTGGCCGCCGAGGCTGTCCGTCTCTGCCTGCGAGAGGATCTCGACAGCGGAAACATTGCCCTCGGCGTCAAGGGTCACGGCAGCCTGCACATCGCTCTGGAAGCCCTTCTGAGAGCCCTCCACGCGATAGCTGCCGTTGTCGAGCTGGTACACTGCGCTGATGCCGTAGGCGGCTGCATCCGCCTCCGACACCGGCAGCAGGGTGCCTGCAACCGTGGTGCGCGCGTGCTGCATTGCGATAAGACCTACCGCCATTGCGACTGTCGCAGCGCCCATGGCTGCGTAGCCCGGCAGCCGCTTGCGCCACAGCGGAACGGGCGCAAACGGGTTGGTTGCCTGCTTCATGTTATCACCTGCCTGTTTTTTTCTGCCCGGGTTTCCCCGGACAACAGTTAAGGCCGCCCCAGCTGCTGCAACAGCGGAGCGGTCTCTTCGTTAATATATTATCACTCAGACTGGAAGTAAGTCAACGCAAACTGTAAGCTTTCTTTGCTTTGTAACTTTTATTTTGTATGTTCCTTCAAAGTTAAGGGGTGTTTCCGGCCGCACACGAATTGCAGGCCGTATTCTGCGGCCAGCTCCAGCGACTGGACGGTGGGCATGGTCTTGCTCACCAGTGCCGGAACGCCGGCCCGGATGGCTTTGCGCACCATATCCATCGGTACGCGGCCGCTGGTGTAGAGCACGCATTCGCTGAGGGGGACACCGGCCAGAAGCATGCTGCCCACGGCCTTGTCCAGCGCATTGTGGCGCCCGATGTCCTCACAGGCGCAGAGAATGCGGCCCTCGTGCAGCACAAAGCAGCTGTGGACTGCATGGGTGGCCTGATAAAGCGGCAGGCCCGCGCTCATGGCGGCGGCGAGGGCGTCCACCCACTCCGGCTGCACGTCCAGATGCGGCACCGCGCGCAGCGGCTGCACTTCCACCGGACTGCCCAGCGCGACATTGTCGGTGCAGCAGCTGGAAACCTCCTGTGCCGCCGCGCGGCGGGCCGTCAGCGGGTGGTTCAGGTAGAGATTGACTTTCAAGCCTTCCGCGCAGACGGCAATTTGTTCCACTTCCTCTGCGGAGGCAATCCATCCTTCGGTCAGCAGCCGCCCCAGCGCCAGCTGCGGCAGAAGCTGGGGCGTGCATACCACCCGGAAGGCCGGCTGTTCATTTACATAGAGAACTGCGGCGTGTTCTGTTGGAATGGCCGCTTCCGTGCCGTCCGGCATCCGGACGGTTTCAAAGGCGGCTGCTGCGCCGAAGAGGTCGTTTATCTGCATGGGGGGTCCTTTCTCTGTTCAATGCTGTCCTTCGTACAACCTCTCAGTCTGCTTCGCAGCCAGCTCCCCTGGTAGGGGAGCCTCTGGCGAGCCGGGAAACTCTGAGCTGGACGCTGGAAGCCCAATATGACGTAAAATGGCGGGCCTCGCTACAGAGGGCAGCAGCTTCTGGACAATGCACCTTGTCAAGCTGCCGTGAATCTAGGCAGCGGAGCACGATTGCTTCCGATAAATCGAGCTTTGTTCGTCCAGCGTGGGCCTGGCCGATATGCCAAGGGCTCCCCTATCAGGGGAGCTGGCAAAGCCGACAGGCTTTGACTGAGAGGTTTTTCCGGGCCAGAGCTCTGTAAAAGCTGCTCTTCAAGTCCTCTTTCGCACCGAAAAGAAAAAGCAGAACACAAACGTGTTCTGCTTTTTCTTGGTGCGGATAAGAGGACTTGAACCTCCACCGAGTTGCCCCGATTAGAACCTGAATCTAACGCGTCTGCCAATTCCGCCATATCCGCATATTCTGTTTTGTTCGCCGCCGTTCGGCTCGGAACGATGTTTATTATACCACAGGTGCAAAGAAAGTCAAGCGTTTTCTGCAAAAATAGTGCGACAAATTTTTTTGCGAAAATTGTTGCATTCCGTATAGGCCGAATGGGGCGAAAAATCCGGCGGAGTATGATACAATAAATATTGCCCCTGCGGGGCAGCGGCCCGGCGGGACTATTTACGGAAGAGGGAAACTGCGAATGTTCAACATCATTATCTTTCTCATCGGTGCAGGCATCATGTTCTACATGGCATGGCGGAGCTGGTCGAGACGCCGCAAGCTCATGACCAGGGGCGAAAAGGTCGAGGCCGCTGTGGCAGGCACCGTCCAGAGCCGGGACGGCAAAGCCTACCTGTTGGAGTTCACCACTGCTGGCGGCACCCACTGCCTCCATTACCCCAAGTCTGCCAAGGGCAGAGAGCTTGCACAGGGAGCTGTCGTTACCCTTTATTATAACCCCGACGACCCCGCCGAGATGTACGTCGAGGGCGACAAGTCCGTTCTGGGTGCAGAGGTGCTGTATGTGGTGCTGGGCATCGTGCTGCTGGTGCTGATGGCCGGCATCGTCCGCTGAGAGGGGGAGAAGAAAATGAAACTCGAGCATTTTGGCATGGCAGAACCCGGTGACTGCCGGGTGGTCTTTTCCGCCGCAGCAGAAGAGCTGGAAGCGGCGGTGCAGGCCGAAAAGGCGTCCCCGGACGCCCCGCAGGACGAGGATGACCTGCTGACGGCGGCGGTCAATCGGGCGATTCTGGAGGAGTTCTCGCCTCTGTTCGCCCAGCTGATGAAAGAAAACGATTTGCAGCCCGTCACCGACCCGGATTTTGAACTTCTGGCGGTCAACCGGGCCGAGGGCTTCCGGGCGGGAGCGCAGTTCTTCTGCCTGCCGCCGCTGGAACTGGGAGAGTACACCGGCTTTACCCAGCCCATCCAGCCCCGGCCCATCCGGGAGCTGACCATCGAGCTTGAAATAAACCGCCGCCACGGTGACGAAGACCGCGCCGCCGACGCCGAGGGCAAGCGCGCCCTCCGCGCCAAGGTGACGCAGGACATCTACGCCCAGCGCTGCCAGCAGGCCCGCGCCGTGGCCGAACAGGCCCTCATCGCCCAGCTGGGTACACACGTCACCGGCCCGCTGCCCAAGCAGCTGGTGGCCGGCAACTACTTTGCCGAGCAGCGCCAGTTCAACCTGCGGATGCAGGCCAACGGCGTCAATTTCGACCAGTACTTAAAGGTGCAGGGCCAGACCGTGGAAGAATTCCGAGCCTGGCTCCACGCCGAGGCCGAGCGCAAGCTGCGCAGCCGGATGGGTCTGCTGCTGGTGGCGCAGAAAGAAGGGCTTTGGCCGACGGAAGCCGAGGTGGACGACGAGCTTGCCCACTGGGACGCAAAGCGGGACGGGGAGCACACCTTCGCCTCCAACGACCGCCGCCGCGCCGCCCAGCGCATCGCATCCAGCCGTGCCGCTGCCTTTATTCTGGCCCACTCCACCCTCACACCGCCGCCTGCTGAGGCAACGGTGCTGAAAGCCGAAAACAGGTAAAAAAAGAAACTATTGCCGACCCGCAAAAAATAAAACAGAGCAAACAAAAATGGGGCTGTTGCAAAATAGCCCCAACGAAAAAAATGAGATAGACTTTCCCGAAAGGGGCTGCCTATCTCATTTTTTGTTGTAAGCTGAAACTGCAATGGACCAACTACAACAGAAACGGTGATCTTCTGAGCGCCGCATAGGAAATAAGGAAGTTTACAAGCCAACCTGCCGGGACTGCAAGCCAAACAAAAGCAATGCCAAAACGCGGTGCACAAATCAAAGCAACAGACAAGCGGATCGCAAGGTTTACTATATTTGCAATAAGAAACGGCCGCATGATTCCGAGTCCGCGAAGAACGCCATCAGTTGCCATCTTGATGCCCATGAAGATGAAAAAGTAACCAAGCCATCTCATATAATCACCGGACACCTGATAGGCCAACGCGGTTCCGTCTTTTCCCAGGAACAACGAGGAGATCTGTGTGTGCAGTGTTTCAATGACCACGAAAGCAAGAACTGCAAAGCATAGATCCAACACCAGTGCAGCATGATAACCTTTTTTGATACGCTCAATTTTCTTTGCGCCAAGATTCTGGGATACAAACGGCGAAACTGCATTGCCGATGGATACGAAGATCAGCGAAAAAACATTTTCTACCCGCATCGTTGCCGCATACCCGGCAAGTGCCTGTGTGCCGAAGGGATTTACCACTGCCTGCACGATCATCATACCGATAGACACTGTGGACTGCTGCAAAACCGATGGCACCGCAATGCGAAGCATGGAATGCAGTTCCTGCCGGTCGAACCTGCTAAAGGAGCTCTTGTATTGCCGCGTCCGAGACAGAAAGATCAAAAACGAAAACACGGCAGAAATTCCTTGTGCGATCAAGGTCGCAAGGGCTGCACCAAACACCCCCAGACCAAGACCAGCCACCATCCAGAGATCCATAAAAATATTCAGGATAGATGAGAATATCAGCAGTCCCAACGGAATTTTGGATTCACCGATGGAAGTGAACATGGTGGAAAGAATGTTGTACATGAATAGAAACGGGAACCCCACAAAGTAGACACGCAGATACAATACTGCTTCTTCCAATATATCGGCAGGGGTCTGTAATCCGCTCATCATGAAATGGGAAAAGCAAAAGCCAAAGACACCAAGGACAACGCTTAAGCTCAAAAAGCTGATCAGGGACGTTGACACAATGGTTTTCATTCTACCATAATTTTTTGCACCAAAACAGCGGCTTACAAGCACACCTGCGCCCACACCAGCACCAAGCGCCACACAAATAAAAACATTGGTCAGTGCAGCACAAGCACCAACAGCCGCAAGTGCCGAGGAGCCAACAAATTGACCAACTATTATGGAATCGGCCATGTTGTATACTTGTTGAAAAAAGCTGCCAAGGATCATCGGCATCGCAAAAACAGTCAGCGCTTTAAGGGGTGGATCTGTAATCAAATATTCATCTTTCGACACGATTATATTCCTTCCCAAAATCGTTTATCGCAAATTTTATCGCAAGTCAAGAAATTAGTGCAGCATTCAAACGGCATCGTTGCGATATGCGATCCACCGCTGCTGCATTGAAAAGTTGAATTGCTATAAGCTGAAGCGTTAAGTCTCCACGCCCTCGAACTGGCTGTTGTAGAGCTTGGCGTAGAAGCCGCCCTGCGCCAGCAGGGCATCGTGGCCGCCCTGCTCCACGATGTGGCCGTCCTTCATCACGAGGATGACGTCGGCCTCCCGGATGGTGGAAAGGCGGTGTGCCACGATGAAGCTGGTGCGGCCCTGCATCATCCGGGCAAAGGCTGCCTGGATACGCACCTCGGTGCGGGTGTCGATGGAGGAGGTGGCCTCGTCCAGAATCAGCATCGGGGGCAGACAGAGCATCACGCGGGCGATGCAGAGCAGCTGCTTCTGGCCCTGGCTGATGTTGCCGCCGTCCTCGGCGATGACGGTGTCGTAGCCCTCGGGCAGGCGGCGGATGAAGCTGTCGGCGTGGGCCGCCTTGGCCGCAGCCACCACCTCGTCGAGGGAGGCGTCCGGCTTGCCGTAGGCGATGTTCTCCCGCACGGTGCCGGCCCGGAGCCAGGTATCCTGCAGCACCATGCCGTAGCTGCCGCGCAGCGAGGCGCGGGTCACGTCCCGGATGTCGGTGCCGGAGACTTTGATGGAGCCGCCGTTGACATCATAGAACCGCATGAGCAGGTTGATGAGGGTGGTCTTGCCGCAGCCGGTGGGGCCGACGATGGCGATGCGCTGGCCGGGCTTGACGTCCAGAGACAGGCCCTCGATGAGCGGGCGGTCGGGCAGATAGCGGAAGGAGACGTCCTCGATCTGGACGCGGCCGTCCGGCACGAGCCTTGCGGCGTTCTCCGCTTCGGGGGTCTGGTCTTCAGCGTCCAGCAGCTCGAATATACGGGCCGCGCAGGCCAGAGCGTTCTGCAGCTCGGTCACGACACCGGAAATTTCGTTGAAGGGCTTGGTGTACTGGTTGGCGTAGTTCAGGAAGATGCTCAGCTGTCCGATGGTGATGCCTCCGGCTACGGCATAGATCGCGCCCACGAGGCCGACGCCTGCGTAGACGATGTTGTTGACGAAGCGGGTGGCGGGGTTGGTCATGCTGGAGAAGAAGATGGCCTTCAGGCTTACATTCTGCAGTCGGCCATTCACCTCGTCAAAAGCCACGAGGCTCTGGGCCTCGTGGCCGAAGGCCTGCACGACCTTCTGACCCTCTATCATCTCGTTGACAAGGGCAGTCTGCTCGCCGCGCACGGTGCTCTGGCTCTGGAAATACTTGTAGCTGCGCTTTGCGAGAAAGCTGGCCACCACAAGGCTCAGGGGGGTGATGCAGACCACCACCAGCGTGATGGGAACATTCTGTTGTAACATAAAGAGCAGGGTGCCGAGGATGGTCAGCACACCCGAGAACAACTGGGTGAAGCCCATCAGCAGGCCGTCCGCGAAGGTATCCACGTCGGCCACCATCCGGCTCACGATGTCGCCGGAGGGGTGGCTGTCGAGGTAAGAGAGGGGAAGGGTCTGGATCTTCCGCATGGCGGCGTTGCGCAGGTCACGGCTGACTGCGAAGGTGATGCGGTTGTTGCAGACGCTCAGCAGCCACTGCGCAAAGGCGGCGACAACAGCCACCACGATGATCTCGTAGATGATGCGCAGCACGCCCGCGAAGTCCACGGCACCTTTGCCCAGCATCATGTCGATGGCACTGCCGCAGAGGATGGGGATATACAGCTGGGCCGCCACGCTCACAGCGGCCACGATGAGGCTGCACACCACGAAGAAGCCGTAGGGCTTGATTTTCTGCAGCACCCGGGTCATAGTGGCCTTCTGCTGTTCAGGGGTCAGCTTGCTTTTTGCTTTTGCACTCATTTCTGCGCATCCCCTTTCTTGAACTGGCTCTCGTAAATTTCCTTGTAGACGGGGCAGTTTTCCAGCAGCTCGGCGTGACGGCCAAGGCCCACCATGCGGCCATCGTCCAACACGATGATCTGGTCGGCGTGCTGCAGGCTGGCGGCGCGCTGGCTGACGATGAAGACGGTCAGATCGCCCGGCAGAGCGGCCAGAGCCTTGCGCAGGGCTGCGTCGGTGGCGTAGTCCAGTGCGCTGGCACTGTCGTCGAGGATGAGGATGTCCGGCTTGCCTACGAGGGCGCGGGCGATGGTCAGACGCTGTTTCTGACCGCCGGAGAGGTTGCGTCCGCCCTGCTCCACCGGCTCGTCGAGGCCGAGGGGCTTGGCTTTCACGAACTCCGCAGCCTGTGCCGTTTCCAGCGCAGCCCAGAGGTCGGCGTCAGAGGCATTCTGGCTGCCCCAGAGCAGGTTGGAGCGGATGGTGCCGCCGAAGAGCTGGGCCTTCTGCATGACCACAGCCACCTTGCCGCGCAGGTCGGCGCGGGGGTACTGCCGGACCGGTCGGCCCATGATCTCCACACTGCCCTCAGTGGCGTCGTAGAAGCGGGGGATGAGGCTGATGAGGCTGGATTTACCGCTGCCGGTGCCGCCGATGACGCCGATGGTCTGGCCGCGCTTGGCGGTGAAGCTGATGTCGGAGAGGCTGGGTGCGCCTGCGCCCTTGTAGGTCAGGCTCACATGGTCGAAGCAGACGGCGTCGTCGGCCTTTTCCGCCGGAACATTGCCGGTGAGCTGGGCCGGGAACTCCATGCCGGGCTTGGTGTCCAGAACCGCCTGCACACGGCCTGCACAGGCCAGAGCCTTGCTCACCTGAACGATGAGGTTGGCCAGCTTGACCAGCTCGACCAGGATCTGGTTCATATAGTTGACCAGCGCGATGACATCGCCGGAGGCCATGCCGCCGATGTTTATCTCGATGCTGCCTACATACAGCAGCGCCACGATGGCGAGGTTGATGATAACGTAGGTCAGCGGGTTCATCAGGGCGGAGATGTGGCCGACGTGGAGCTGCATTTTGGTCAGCAGCTCATTGGCGTCCTCGAAGCGGTCCACCTCGCTCTTTTCCTTGTCGAAGGCGCGGACGACGCGCACGCCGGTCAGGTTTTCGCGGGTGAGGCCCAGGACCCGGTCAAGGCGGGTCTGCACCGACTTATAAAGCGGACGGGTGATGACCATGACGCCGAAGACCACGACGCTCAGCAGCGGGATCGCCACCACGAAGATGAGGGCGGCGCGGAAGTTGACCGTAAAGGCCATGATCATGGCGCCAATCACCACGAAGGGGCTGCGCAGGAACAGACGGAGGAAGAGGTTCAATCCGCTCTGCACCTGATTGACGTCGCTGGTCATCCGGGTGATGAGGGTGCTGGTGCCCATGGTGTCCATCTCGGAAAAGCTCAGCGTCTGGATGTGCTCAAACAGCGCATGACGCAGGCCGGTGGAATAACCCACGGCGGCTTTGGCCGAGAAGTATTGGGCCGTCAGGCTGCACGCGAGGCCGACGATGGCCAGAAGCAGCAGGATGCCGCACCGCACGAGGATGTAGTGGAAATCGTGGGCCGCGATACCCACGTTGACGATGTCGGCCATCACAAGCGGCACGAACAGGTCAAACGTAGCTTCCAGCATCTTGAAAAGCGGTGCAAGCACGCTCTCGCGCTTGTAATCGCTGAGATAGCGAAGCATTTTGTTCAAGGCTCGATACTCCCTTTCTTTAATTTCTTTAATACATTTAGTCGAGACGCTCCTTATTATAACGCACTCCCAGCAGGAATGCCATGTTTTTGCCGAAGAAAACCGGCTCTGGAAGCAGATTTCGGCTCCGGAGATTGAGAAAACCGGAAAATCCTGCTATACTGGAAGGGAATCTCAACGGAAAGAATGGTGGATGCAATGGCAAAAGATGGTGCGGCACGGCTGCGGCTGCGCCCGGTGGGCGCGGCAGACCGCAAAAAGCTGCCGGAATACGGGCCGCTGGGTACGGGCTGTCCGGCGATAGAGCGGGCTGTGGCAGCGCTCTATAAGGGCCAGAACGAGGAGAGCTTCTGGGCGCTGATGAACGCCATCAACTATGCCCTCGAGCTGGACACCAGGGTCCTGGTGCCGCTGGAAGCGGCGTCCGACCAGCCGGACGGGGCCGCCCCGTGGGCGGAGCATCCTGTCCCGGCGGAGAAAGCGAAAGACCTGCAGCCCTGGACCCTGCGTACCCAGAAGGGCCGGTGCTACCTGCCGGTGTTCACCTCAGTGAAGATGGCGGAGGCCGATAAAGGCACGGCCAGCCGCCCCATGGCGGAACGGCTTCTGGCTTCCGCCATGCAGATGGCGCTGGACTCGGACAGCATCGACGGCGTGGTCATCGACCCGTGGACCAGCTCTGCCACGCTGGACTGCTCGCTTTTGAACGGTCTGCTCCACGCCAGCCACGACACCGATGAGCCGGGCGAAGCGGAGCTGCGGGCCGGCAACCATGCCATGGCCGAGGAACGCTGGGACGACGCGATGCATTATTATCAGCTCTCTGCCGAAGAGGGCTGCGCCGAGGGCCTTGCCATGATGGGCGAGATGCTCTACGAGGGCCGGGGCTGCCGCAAGAGCCCTGCACAGGCCCGCAAGCTCTGGAAAAAAGCCGCCGACGCCGGCGATGTGGCCGCATGGGTGGCGCTGGGCGACGATGCCATGGTGCAGGGAAAAGGGGCCGGTGCGGCTCTGCGGGCCTACCGCAAGGCTCAGAAGCTCTGCGCCTCCACCCCCGACATCGCCTATATGCCGCAGGTCTGCCTGCGGGTGGCCCAGTATGAGACCCGGTACATCTCCCGCAAAAAGGCGCTGGCTCAGCTGGCTGAGGCGAAGCAGGGCTTCCTCGTCCGCAAAGAAGAGGGGGACGAGACGGCCCAGAGCTGGCTGGACGAGACGGAGGCCGTCATCCGCCAGCTGCTCGAGAGAGAATGAGCGGAAACACAGAATCTTTACAAATGCTCTAAGAAATCGTCATACGGAACCGATATGATATTGAAGGAAAAATATGCGCGTCGCAAAAACAGAGAGGACGACCAGAATGAGCAGAGTGATCGGTATTGACCTTGGCACCACGAACAGCTGCGTGGCAGTGGTGGAGGGCGGCAAGCCCGTCGTCATCACCAACGCAGAGGGAGAGCGCACCACCCCCAGCGTGGTGGCCTTCACCAAAGACGGCGAGCGTCTGGTGGGCGGCGCGGCAAAGCGCCAGCTTGCCACCAACTCCGGCCGGACGGTGTCCAGCATCAAGCGGCATATGGGCAGCGACTACCGCGTCCACATCGACGGCAAAGACCTGACTCCGCAGGAGATCAGCGCCATGATACTGACCAAGATACGCCGCGACGCCGAGAGCTACCTGGGTGAGCCGGTGACGGAGGCCGTCATCACCGTCCCCGCTTACTTCGACGACAGCCAGCGCAAGGCCACCCAGGATGCGGGCCGCATCGCGGGCCTGAACGTCCTGCGCATCATCAATGAGCCTACCGCCGCCGCCGTGGCCTACGGCCTTGACAACGAAGCGCCCCAGAAGATCCTGGTCTACGACCTCGGCGGCGGCACCTTCGACGTCTCCATCATCGAGATCGAAGACGGCACCTTTACGGTGCTGGCCACCGGCGGCGATACCCGCCTCGGCGGCGACGACTTCGACCAGCGCATCGTGGAATACGCCGTGGCAGAGTTCAAGAAATCGGACCGCATCGACCTCTCCCGCGACCCCGCCGCCATGGGACGCCTGAAAGAGGAGGCCGAAAAGGCCAAGAAAGAGCTGTCCAGCGCCCTCTCAGCCCAGCTCAATCTGCCCTTCATCGCGGTGGGCAAGGACGGCCCCCACCACCTGGATCTGACCATCTCCCGCCCCCAGTTCGAGATGATGACCGGCGACCTGCTGGCACGGACGGTGGCCCCGGTGCAGAACGCACTGCGGGATGCCGGCATCTCGGCCTCGCAGCTGGGCAAAGTCCTTCTCGTGGGCGGCAGCACCCGGATGCTCGCCGTCGAGCGTCAGGTGAAGGAGCTGCTGGGCTGTGAGCCGAGCCACAGCCTCAACCCCGACGAATGCGTGGCGATGGGTGCCGCTGTGCAGGGCGGTCTGCTGCAGGGCGGCGGCAAGCTGGCCGGCGCTTCCGGTGCGGCGGCGCAGGGCCTTGTGCTGATGGACGTCACCCCGCTGACCCTCTCCATCGAGACACTGGGCGGCGTGGCGACCCCCCTCATCACCCGCAACAGCATGATACCCACCCGCAAGAGCCAGATATTCACCACGGCCCGCCCCATGCAGACCAGCGTGGAGATCAACGTCCTGCAGGGTGAGCGGCATTTCGCCCGCGACAATAAGAGCCTCGGCAAGTTCAAGCTGAACGGCATCCGGGCCAGCTTCTCGTCCAAGCCCCAAATCGAAGTCACCTTTGACATCGACGTCAACGGCGTCGTGAAGGTCTCGGCCAAAGACCTCGGCACCGGCCGGGAGCAGAACATCACCATCACTGGCAGCACGAACCTCTCGGAGAATGAGATCCAGCGCGCCATGGCCGACGCGGCCGCCTACGAGGCCGAGGACAGCCGCCGCAAAGAGCGGCTTGACCTCCACAATCAGGCCGAGGTGCTGGCCTACAAGGTGGACGAGGCCCTCTCCAAGTGCAAGAGGGAGCTGGACAAGGAGGAGAAGAACCGCATCAAGGCCGATGTGGCGAACCTCCGCCGCTGTCTGCGGAAGGATAAGCCCGAAAAGATGAACGAGACGGAGGAAGCGAACCTCCGTCAGGCCAAGAGCCAGCTCGAAGCATCCGCAAACCACCTGATGGTGCTCTATGCATCGGAGCAGAGCGAGAACGGCTCGGACGGGACCATTTGATAAACAGTAAGACCCCCGCTGCGTTTGCAGCGGGGGTCTTTTGCGTCTGAGGGAAAAGTATCGATGGAAAACAAAGAGGGGAGTGGGAAAAGCTTATCGGCCAACGATGAGGTCGCGGCGGCCGCGGAAGCCCACGGTGAGGTGAGCGCTGCTGCCGAGGTGGCGCAGAGTGACCCGGGTGCCGGGCTTCTGGCTCTGGCACAGCAGAGTCAGGTTCAGGGTGGTGGAGGTCTTGCCGGTCTTGAGCACCAGAGTGCTTACGCCCTGATTCATCAGGGTCTGCATGTCGAGGATGGTGGTGCGGAAGGTGGCGTTGTCATCGGGGGCGTCCAGCGTCAGCACGCGGCCTTCCTGACGGGCGGTGTAGAGCACCTGCTTGCCCAGCAGGCCCTTGACGGTGTAGCGGGCTTCGCTCTTCTCCACCGGCGTGTCAGAGGGCAGAGGGGTCTCGCCAGAGATCATCATCACGTTGCCCTGAATGGGGTTCTCCACCGGGGAGGCGTAGCCGCCGTAGTTGGGGTCTACCTCCCCCACCGGAACGTCAGAGTGGAGAGCGATGTCACCCTGAACCATGACCTCGGACGACTGAGGGGGCAGATAACCGGCAACGGTCGTGTCCTCGGCGTCGGCGGCAAAGGCACCCACGCTCATGGCGGCGGTCATGGTCAGCAGCGCGGCAGCAGCGGCGGCGCGGCGGGCAGTGTTCTTGTTCAGCAGTCTCATAGTAGTATCCTCCTGTAGATGTAGGAAGTCGACCTCTCCGTCAGCGCTGGTGCGCTGACGGAGAGGTTTATCCCAAACGCTTTTATCAGCGGTACGGCGTATCGGAAAACCGCCGTATCTGTAATGAATACGGATACGGCGGCTGGATTATTGCAGAGATCCTGTTTTAATTTTCGCTGGAATCTTTTTCCTCAAGGATAGCCATGAACTCGTCGCCGGTGATGGTCTCCTTTTCATAAAGGTACTTCGCCAGCTCGTCGAGCTTTGCGCGGTTGTCGGTGAGGATCTTGACGGCCTTTTCGTGCTGGGCCTTTACCAGCTCCACGACCCGCTGGTCGATCTCCCGCTGGGTCTGGGCAGAGCAGGCCAGCGAGGTGTCACCGCCCAGATACTGGTTGTTCACCGTCTCCAGAGCCACCATGTCGAACTCTTTGCTCATGCCGTAACGGGTGAGCATGGCGCGGGCAAGCTTGGTGGCCTGCTCGATGTCGTTGGACGCGCCGGTGGTGATGGAGCCGAACACCACTTCCTCGGCGGCACGTCCGCCGGTGAGGGTGGCGATCTTATTTTCCAGCTCTTCCTTGGTCATCAGGTAGTGGTTGCCCTCTTCGACCTGCATGGTGTAGCCCAGTGCGCCCGAGGTGCGGGGGATGATGGTGATCTTCTGCACGGGTGCGGAGTGATTCTGAAGCGCCGCCACCAGTGCGTGGCCGATCTCATGGTAGGCTACGATGCACTTTTCCTTGTCGGTGAGGATGGAGTTCTTCTTCTGGTAGCCGGCAATGACCACCTCGATGCTCTCCTCGAGGTCGGCCTCGGTCACGCTCTTGCGGCCGGCGCGCACAGCCCGCAGGGCGGCTTCGTTGACGATGTTGGCCAGCTCTGCGCCGGAGGCACCGGAGGCCATCCGGGCCACGGTGTTGAAGTCGATGCCGGGGGCAAGAGCGACTTTCCTGGCGTGGACCTTCAAAATCTCTTCGCGGCCCTTGAGGTCGGGCAGCTCCACAGGAACACGGCGGTCAAAGCGGCCGGGACGGGTCAGAGCCGGGTCAAGGGAATCCGGACGGTTGGTGGCCGCGAGGATGATGACGCCGCTGTTGCCCTCGAAGCCGTCCATCTCGGTGAGCAGCTGGTTCAGGGTCTGCTCGCGCTCGTCGTTGCCGCCCAGCTGGCCGCTGTTGCGCTTCTGGCCGATGGCGTCTATCTCGTCGATGAAGACGATGCAGGGGGCCTTTTCCTTGGCCTGCTTGAACAAATCACGGACTTTGGAGGCGCCCATGCCCACGAACATCTCCACGAACTCCGAGCCGGAGATGGAGAAGAACGGCACGTTGGATTCGCCCGCCACGGCCTTTGCCAGCATGGTCTTGCCGGTACCCGGAGGGCCGACGAGCAGGATGCCCTTGGGCATCGAGGCGCCGATCTCTTCGTATTTCTTGGGGTCGTGCAGATAATCGACGATCTCCTGCAAGTTCTCTTTGGCTTCGTCCTCGCCGGCCACATCCGCAAAGCGGATGCCGTGGGTGGACTGGACGTAGACCTTGGCGTTGGACTTGCCCACGCCGCCGAACATCATCGAGTTCGCACCGCCGGCCTTTTCTATGAGCTTTTTGTTCATGAGATTGCCCAGCCAGACGAAGAGGACGATGGGCAGCACAAAGCTCAGCAGAAAGCTCATCAGGGGCGAAGCCTGCTCGACGATCTCGCTGGAAAACTCGGCCCCCGCGTCGTAGAGGCGCTGGGTCAGGTCAGGGTCGTTCATCAGGCCGGTCTTGTAAATTTGCTTTTCGTCCTTATCGGTAAAGATGATCTGGTTCGATTCCACATCCACCCGGCCGATGTCTTTGTCCTCGGTCATGGACATGAAGGTGCCGTAGTCCACTTCTTTTACCTGCCGTTCGCTCATCCACGGCACGAGCACGAAGTTGAGCAGCATCAGCACCAGTAATACAATGGCGTAGTAAATAGCCAATGGCTTTTTGGGGGTCTTGACTTCTTTCATGGGGGTCCCTCCTTACGTTGCAAACAGCATACCACGACGCCATTTCAGAAACCAGCGTTTCGAGGCGAACTTTGCAAAAACTTCGCAGATTCTTAACAAAACCGAGGAACAAGGAGGCTGTCCGCTTGACAAATCAAATCACTTTGACTATACTGAACATACAAGAAGGTGCTGTCCGCAATGGTCAGCTTCCCTCGGTTAAGTCAAACAATAAGAATGACCGCTTTGCTTGGTAGGCTGGGGCGGTCATTTTTTGTTGCAAATTTTGAAAATTTATGCTGCTATTTATGTGAAATCGTTTCATTTTCATTGTGAGAAAAACTGCTTGACAGGGGCGGCGGGTTTTGCTAAAATGAGACCACTTTGAACAAAGCGCAAATGCGTTGACGGGGAAAAAACGATTTTCTTCTGCGTGCAGAGAGCCGCCGGATGGTGCAAGGCGGTGCAGAGGGTCTCGGTTACTGGCCCCTGAGCGGCAGGACTGAAGCAGACAGTAGGTCCTGACGGAAGCCCACCGTTATAAGGGCAGCGATTCGCCCTAAAAAGCCGATCGTGCAGAGCGGCTGTGCTTATGGCACAGCAAAGAGAGTGGTACCACGGGTGCCCTGTAACAGAAATTACAGGCTCTCGTCTCTCAGGGGATTTCGTCCCTTGAGAGACGGGAGCCTTTTCGTTTGTGGGAAACGGCCTCGCCCTCTCCGTCATTGCTTCGCAATGCCAGCTCTCCCAAAGGGAGAGGCTTTTGGCTCCCCCTTTGGGGGAGCTGGCGCGAAGCGCCTGAGAGGGCAAGGCTGTTTCCCCAGAAGTGCAAAACGTAAATCAATAGGAAACTGGAGGAAAACAAAATGATGGACGCTACCAAGTACGCACCGGGATATTACCCGGTCCCCGCCGGCTACGACAGCTGGGTCAAGAAGGACCACATCGAGAAAGCTCCCATCTGGTGCAGCGTGGACCTGCGCGACGGCAATCAGGCCCTTATCGTCCCCATGAGCCTCGAGGAAAAGCTGGAATTCTTCCAGATGCTGGTCAAAATTGGCTTCAAGGAGATCGAAGTCGGCTTCCCGGCCGCCAGCGAGACGGAGTACGAGTTCCTCCGTACCCTCATCGAGAAGAACATGATCCCCGACGATGTCACCGTGCAGGTGCTGACCCAGTGCCGCGACCACATCATCCGCCGCACCTTCGAGGCTGTCAAGGGCGCACCCCGTGCGGTCGTCCACTTCTATAATTCCACCTCCGTCGCCCAGCGCGAGCAGGTGTTCCACAAGTCCAAGGAGGAGATCAAGCAGATTGCCGTGGACGGCGCAAAGCTGGTCAAGCAGCTGAGCGAGGAGTATGAGGGCAACTTCCTCTTCGAGTACAGCCCCGAGAGCTTCACCGGCACCGAGGTGGACTACGCCGTTGAGGTCTGCAACGCGGTCCTGGACATCATGCGGCCCACCCCCGACCGCCCCATGATCATCAACCTGCCGGTCACGGTCGAGATGAGTATGCCCCACGTTTACGCAAACCAGATCGAGTATTGCGACAAGCACCTCAAGTGCCGCGACAGCGTCATCATCTCCACCCACCCGCATAATGACCGCGGCACCGGCGTCGCCTGTGCAGAGCTGGCCGTTCTGGCAGGCGCTCAGCGGGTGGAGTGCTGCCTCTTCGGCAACGGCGAGCGCACCGGCAACGTGGACGCTGTGACCCTCGCCATGAATATGTACAGCCACGGCGTAGACCCGAAGCTGGACTTCTCCGATATGCCCGCCATCTGCGCCACCTATGAGCGGGTCACCCGGATGCACATCTACGAGCGCACCCCCTACGCCGGCCAGCTGGTGTTCGCCGCCTTCTCGGGCAGCCATCAGGATGCCATTGCAAAGGGCATGGCCTACCGCAAGGAGAAGGGCAACCACCGCTGGACCTGCCCCTATATCCCGGTGGACCCCCACGACATCGGCCGCACCTACGACGCCGACGTCATCCGCATCAACAGCCAGAGCGGCAAGGGCGGCATCGGCTTTGTGCTGGAGCAGAACTACGGCTACAACCTGCCCGCCAAGATGCGCGAGGCGCTGGGCTACAAGGTCAAGAGCGTGTCCGACCACAGCCACAAGGAGCTGAGCGCAGGCGAAGTGCTCCACATCTTCGAGGATACCTTCCTCAACAAGTCCAAGCCCCTGTCTGTCGTCGAGGCCCACTTCGCACAGGTCAACGGCATCACCGCCACCGTCACGCTGGATCTGAACGGCCGGCGCAAGGTGGTCACCTCGGTGGGCAATGGCCGTCTGGATGCTGTGGCAAACGCTATCCAGAGCGCCACCGGCATGGACTTCCACCTGGAAACTTACTCCGAGCACAGTCTGGATGAAGGCTCCACCTCCCGCGCCGCTTCCTACGTCGGCCTCGAGTGGGGCGACGGCATCGTCACCTGGGGTGCAGGCACCGATACCGATATTATCGTGGCCGGTATCCATGCACTGGTCAGCGCGATCAACAATAAATAAAGAGAGTAAATAAGGGGCAGCTCTGCACAACCTCTCCGTCATTGCTTCGCAATGCCACCTCCCCTATCGAGGGGAGGCCTTGGCATTCCCCGCAAAGTAAACGGTTTCGCCAGAGGCTCCCCTACTAGGGGAGCTGACGCCGCAGGCGGCTGAGAGGTTGGACAGAGGAGAGACTGACCATAGAGAACAAGCTACGATAAAAAGGAGAGTACCATCATGGGAATGACCCAGACGCAGAAAATTCTGGCCGCACACGCGGGCCTCGCCGAGGTCAAGGCAGGCCAGCTCATCAACGCCAAGCTCGACATCGTGCTGGGCAATGACATCACCACCCCCGTCGCCATCAACGAGTTCGAAAAGGCGGGCTTCAACGGCGTGTTCGACAAAGAGCACATCGCCATCGTCCTCGACCACTTCGTTCCCAACAAGGACATCAAGAGCGCGACCCAGTCCAAGCAGTGCCGCGAGTTCGCCAACAAGTACGACATCCTCAATTTCTACGATGTGGGCCAGATGGGCATCGAGCACGCTCTGCTGCCCGAAAAAGGCATCGTGACCGCCGGTGACTGCGTCATCGGCGCCGACAGCCACACCTGCACCTACGGCGCACTGGGCGCATTCTCCACCGGCGTCGGCTCCACCGATATGGCCGCCGGCATGGCTACCGGCATGGCATGGTTCAAGGTGCCTGCCGCCATCAGGTTCGTGCTGAACGGCAAGCTGCCGCCGAAAGTTTCCGGCAAAGACCTCATCCTCCACATCATCGGGATGATCGGCGTGGATGGCGCGCTGTATAAGTCGATGGAGTTCACCGGCCCGGGCGTCGCCTCCCTCTCCATGGACGACCGTCTGAGCATCTGCAACATGGCCATCGAGGCCGGTGCCAAGAACGGCATCTTCCCCGTGGACGACGTGACCAGGGCTTACCTCGAGGGCCGCAGCCAGCGCGAGCCGGTGTTCTATGAGGCCGACCCGGACGCCGAGTACGAGAAGACCATTGAAATCGACCTCTCTGCCCTCGAGCCCACCGTCAGCTACCCCCACCTGCCCGAGAACACCCACCCCGCCAGCGAGGGCAAGGAGATCAAGATCGACCAGGTGGTCATCGGCAGCTGCACCAATGGCCGCCTCGAGGATATGGAAGCCGCTTACAACATCCTGAAGGGCAAACACATCGCAAAGGGCGTGCGCGGCATCATCATCCCCGCCACCATGGCCGTGTACAAGGAGTGCATCCTCCGCGGCTGGACGACGGCCTTCATCGACGCGGGCTGCATCGTCTCCACCCCCACCTGCGGCCCCTGCCTCGGCGGCTACATGGGCATCCTCGCCGAGGGTGAGCGCTGCGTCTCCACCACCAATCGCAACTTCGTGGGCCGCATGGGCCACGTCAAGAGCGAGGTGTATCTGGCTTCGCCCGCTACCGCTGCCGCCAGCGCACTGACCGGCTGCATCACCGACCCCCGCACGGTCTGAGAAAAGGAGAGTCACCCATGAACAACGCAAACGGTTCTGTTTTCAAATACCCGGATAACGTGGATACCGACGTCATCATCCCGGCCCGCCACCTGAACACGCAGGATGCCAGAGAGCTGGCCAGCCACTGCATGGAGGACATTGACAAGGATTTCATCCACAACGTCAAGGACGGCGACATCATGGTGGGCGGCTGGAACTTCGGCTGCGGCTCCTCCCGTGAGCACGCACCGCTGGCCATCAAGACCGCCGGAATCTCCGTCGTCATCGCCAAGAGCTTCGCGCGCATCTTCTACCGCAACAGCATCAACATCGGCCTGCCCATCATGGAATGCCCCGAGGCCGTGGACGCCATCAGCGCAGGCGATACGGTCAGCGTGAATTTTGATACCGGCGTCATCACCGATGAGACCACCGGCAAGACCTTCCAGGCCGAACCCTTCCCGCCGTTCATCCAGAAGATCATCGCCGACGGCGGTCTGATGAAGTCGCTGACGAAAAAGTAAAGTTTTTGCTGTGAGTTCGCGCGCCTGTGGCGCGGGGGCAGCGCGCTTTTTCATTAAGGCTGATTGTTCTCTTTTGATGTCAAAAGAGAACCAGAAAACCACCAGCGATTTCGACGCGCTGGACCCACGAGAAAGGGGCTGCTCGCCCCTTTCAGACCCCAAAGGGGTTGTCGAAGCCCAAAAATGCTAGCCGCTTCGCTAAACGCATTTTTTGGGCTTCTCCGGTTTACGGCTTCGCCGATGGTGTTACGCTTTCGCAGAACTTTACGTTCAGCAAGGGCGTAAAGTCTGCTGCGAAGCAGCAAATTGGAGAAACGAGAAAAAAGCGTTAAGCGCAGCGACTAGCTTTTTTCCGTTTCGAC
>OJIU01000225.1_pt1 | contig 26282 bp, 17 predicted proteins | sample 1595961 | NCBI WGS metagenome assembly OJIU01 (sample SAMEA4350144, study PRJEB24818) | metagenome | biome: human; feature: gut; material: faeces | place: Denmark | collected 2013-09
GTCTCAATGATGTGGTCAGCGGCGTTACCGGCATTCAGGTGCGCGAAACCGTCCCCGATCCTTTTTTCGATGCCGCCGACGATGTCGTGCTGGTCGATCTTCCCCCCGATGATTTGCGCCAGCGCTTGAATGAAGGCAAGGTTTATATCGCCGGTCAGGCAGAAAGAGCCATCGAGCATTTCTTTCGCAAAGGTAATCTGATCGCGCTCCGTGAACTGGCCTTGCGCCGCACGGCCGATCGGGTAGACGATCAGATGCGCGCCTGGCGTGGACGTCCGGGAGAGGAGAAAGTCTGGCATACCCGCGACGCCATTTTACTGTGCATAGGACACAATACCGGCAGCGAAAAACTGGTACGTGCCGCCGCACGTCTGGCGGCGCGTCTTGGCAGCGTATGGCATGCGGTGTATGTCGAAACGCCCGCGCTGCACCGGTTGCCGGAAAAACAGCGCCGCGCAATTTTAAGCGCCCTGCGGCTGGCCCAGGAGTTAGGCGCAGAAACCGCCACCCTTTCCGACCCTACCGAAGACAAAGCAGTGATCCGTTACGCCCGTGAGCATAATCTGGGAAAAATTGTCCTCGGACGTCCAACTACGCGTCGCTGGTGGCGCAGCGACTCTTTTGCCGACAAACTGGCCCATCGCGCACCGGATCTCGACCTGATGATTGTTGCGCTCGATGAGCCACCTTCGCGCTCTGTGCCGCAAACTGCAGATAGCCGCACATTTAAGGATAAATGGCGGGTACAAATTCAGGGTTGCGTGGTTGCCGTCGCGCTGTGCGCCATTATTACAGTGATTGCCATGCAATGGCTGATGGCCTTTGACGCCGCCAACCTGGTGATGCTCTACTTATTGGGCGTGGTGGTTATCGCCCTCTTTTACGGACGCTGGCCGTCAGTGCTGGCAACCTTTATTAACGTCGCCAGCTTCGATCTTTTCTTTATAGCGCCACGCGGAACGCTGGCCGTTTCCGACGTTCAGTACCTGCTCACTTTTGCCGTGATGCTCACGGTAGGGCTGGTTATCGGTAATCTCACCGCCGGAGTGCGTTATCAGGCACGGGTGGCGCGTTATCGTGAACAGCGTACGCGTCATTTATATGAGATGTCGAAAGCGCTGGCAGTCGGGCGGAGTCAAACAGATATCGCCGCCACCAGCGAACAGTTTATTGCGTCAACGTTTCAGGCCCGCAGCCAGGTTTTACTGCCCGGCGAGAATGGAAAGCTGGCCCCTCTCACCCACCAACAGGGCATGACGCCGTGGGATGATGCCATTGCCCAATGGAGCTTTGATAAAGGGCAACCAGCTGGCGCAGGTACTGACACCTTACCGGGCGTGCCCTATCAAATTTTACCGCTAAAAAGTGCTGATAAAACGCATGGGCTGCTGGTGGTGGAACCGGGAAATTTACGCCAGCTAATGATCCCCGAACAGCAACGCCTGCTGGAAACTTTCACCTTGCTTGTTGCCAGCGCGCTGGAGCGCCTGACGCTAACCGCCAGCGAAGAGCAGGCCCGGTTTGCCAGCGAGCGCGAAAGTATTCGCAATGCCCTGCTCGCTGCCCTCTCCCACGATTTACGCACGCCGCTGACGGTGCTGTTCGGTCAGGCAGAGATCTTAACGTTGGATCTGGCAAGCGAAGGATCGCCGCACGCACGCCAGGCCAGTGAGATTCGCCAGCACGTCCTGAATACAACCCGACTGGTTAATAACCTGCTCGATATGGCGCGAATTCAGTCTGGCGGCTTTAATCTTAAGAAAGAGTGGTTAACGCTGGAAGAAGTGGTCGGCAGCGCCCTGCAGATGCTGGAGCCTGGACTTTCTGCCCCGATTAATCTGTCGTTACCTGAACCGCTGACGCTTATCCACGTCGATGGCCCGCTCTTTGAACGGGTGCTGATTAACCTGTTGGAAAACGCCGTCAAATATGCGGGTCCACAGGCGCAAATCGGTATTGATGCCAGCGTCGATGGTGAACACCTGCAGCTGGACGTCTGGGATAATGGGCCGGGTATTCCGTCGGGTATGGAACAACAAGTTTTTGACAAGTTTTCCCGGGGAAACAAAGAGTCATCGGTACCGGGCGTTGGACTGGGACTGGCAATTTGCCAGGCGATTGTGGACGTGCACGGCGGTACGATTTCCGCCCATAATCGTGCCCAGGGAGGAGCGAGTTTTCGTGTTACACTGCCCCAGGAAATTCCCCCTGAACTTGAAGATTTTCATGAGGATATGTGACGAACGTACTGATTGTTGAAGATGAACAGGCCATCCGCCGTTTTCTGCGCACCGCGCTGGAAGCTGATGGCCTGCGTGTATATGAAGCGGAAACGCTGCAACGTGGTCTGCTGGAAGCTGCCACGCGAAAACCCGATCTCATCATTCTCGATCTCGGCCTGCCGGACGGCGACGGTATTGATTTTATTCGCGACCTGCGACAATGGAGCGCAATCCCGGTAATTGTGCTCTCTGCCCGCAGCGAAGAGAGCGATAAAATCGCCGCCCTGGATGCCGGTGCCGATGACTATCTCAGTAAACCCTTTGGTATTGGCGAGCTACAGGCACGATTACGCGTGGCATTGCGTCGTCACGCCAGCGGCGCATCTCCCGAACCGGTGGTGCATTTTGCCAATGTAAAAGTGGATCTCGCCGCCCGCCTCGTACACCGAGATGACGAGGAAATTCATTTGACGCCGATTGAATTTCGTCTGTTAGCGGTACTGCTGAATAATGCCGGGAAGGTACTAACGCAACGCCAGTTGTTAAATCAGGTTTGGGGGCCAAACGCCGTCGAACACAGTCATTATCTGCGAATTTACATGGGACACTTGCGCCAGAAGCTGGAACTGGATCCGGCCCGCCCGCGTCATTTTCTGACCGAAACCGGGATCGGTTATCGGTTTATGCCATGAATGATTATTCATTTTTTTTGATTAACTAACAATTATAATTTTCATGACTCTCTCTGCTGCATAATACTTATTATGCAGCCAATCAAATATTGCCAAAAATAACAAAATACAAACTTGCAACATTTAATAAACAAAAAAGCATCTTATCTCATGATATGCATAATTGACGACTAAATATTTTGGAAATGATCTTTTTTTATTGATCATCTTCACGGTTTACAGCCATTTCCTGGATAAAATACCCGCACCTTCCACTAATCCAGTAAAGGTAACTAAAATGGAAAATAATAGTCGAACAATGCCCCATATAAGGCGAACAACACATATTATGATGTTTGCCCACCGTAATAGCTTTGACTTTCACTTCTTTAATGCCCGTTAGTCACTCGACTAAGGGCACTCCAGTATACAGGTCATCCTGACTCTCTGTATCGCAGATATATACCCAATGGATTTCGAGTTGCATCAAGGCGGCGACGCAGCGAAGCCCGTGAGCGTACATCAGTACGTGACTGGGATAAGCGAGTGAAGCCAACACAGATGCAGCTTGAAAGACGACGGGTATAACGCCTGTATCGACAGTGCTCTCCCTGCATAACCCTGTATTACCTGTGACCGGACCGGTTAGGGTTTATTGCATCTTCAAAAAAGCAATTTACTGATTTATTTATCAGCGGTATGACTTTGCTTTTTTTTCCGGAGTTATCAATTTCTCATTTGAGAAATTGAGGACCTGCTATTACCTAAAAATAAAGAGATGAAAATGTCAGAATTAAAAATTGCCGTAAGCCGTTCCTGTCCTGATTGTTTTTACACGCAACGTTCCTGCGTAAATATCGATGAAAGTAATTTTATTGATGTTGCTGCTATCGTGTTATCCATCAATGATATTGAACGTGGAAAACTCGATGAAATTGACGCCACCGGCTACGGCATTCCTGTTTTTATCGCCACCGAAAATGAAGAACGTGTTCCACCTGAACATCTGCCGCGCATCTCCGGTGTATTCGAATGTAATGAAACCCGTACCGCCTTTTATGGTCGGCAGTTAGAAACCGCCGCTAGCCATTATGAAACGCAGTTACGTCCGCCATTCTTTCGTGCGCTTGTCGACTACGTCAATCAAGGTAACAGCGCCTTTGATTGCCCTGGTCATCAGGGTGGCGAGTTTTTCCGTCGCCATCCCGCGGGTAATCAGTTTGTCGAATATTTCGGCGAAGCGCTTTTCCGCTCCGATTTGTGTAATGCCGATGTCGCAATGGGTGACCTACTGATCCATGAAGGTGCCCCCTGCATTGCACAACAGCATGCTGCCAAAGTCTTCAACGCAGATAAGACCTACTTCGTACTAAACGGAACTTCCTCATCAAATAAAGTCGTACTTAACGCGCTGCTCACCCCTGGCGATTTGGTGTTATTCGATCGCAACAACCACAAGTCAAACCACCACGGCGCGTTGTTACAGGCTGGGGCTACGCCGATATATCTGGAAACTGCACGCAACCCGTACGGGTTTATCGGTGGGATTGACGCACACTGCTTTGAAGAAAGCTATCTACGTGAACTGGTGAGCGAAGTTGCGCCTCAACGTTCGAAAGATGTGCGTCCATTCCGTCTGGCCGTGATTCAGTTAGGTACCTACGATGGCACGATCTATAACGCCCGTCAGGTGGTCGATAAGATAGGTCATCTGTGCGACTACATCCTGTTCGACTCCGCGTGGGTTGGCTACGAGCAGTTTATCCCAATGATGGCCGATTGCTCTCCGCTGTTGCTGGATCTCAACGAAAACGACCCCGGCATTCTGGTCACCCAGTCGGTGCACAAACAACAGGCGGGTTTCTCTCAGACTTCGCAAATCCACAAAAAAGACAGCCACATCAAAGGCCAGTCTCGTTATGTGCCCCATAAACGAATGAATAATGCGTTCATGATGCACGCCTCCACCAGCCCGTTTTATCCGCTGTTTGCCGCGCTGGACATTAACGCCAAAATGCATGAAGGCGTCAGCGGACGCAACATGTGGATGGATTGCGTCGTCAACGGGATTGATACTCGTAAACTGATCCTGGAAAACTGCCACCATATCCGCCCATTTGTACCTGAAATGGTCTCGGGCAAACCGTGGCAAGCTTATCCCACGACTGAAATCGCCAGCGACCTCCGTTTCTTCCACTTTGTCCCTGGAGAACACTGGCATGCCTTTGAAGGTTATGCCGAACACCAGTATTTTGTGGATCCATGCAAATTGCTGCTTACCACACCAGGGATCAATGCACGTGATGGCGAGTATGACACCTTCGGCGTTCCGGCCACTATTCTGGCTAACTTCTTGCGCGAAAATGGTGTAGTGCCCGAAAAATGTGACCTCAACTCCATCCTGTTCCTGCTGACCCCAGCAGAAGATATGGCGAAGCTACAGCAGCTTGTCGCTCTGTTGGTGCGTTTTGAAAAACTGCTGGAAGCCAATGCTCCGTTGGCCGACGTTCTGCCTTCTCTCTACAAACAGCACGAAGCCCGCTACGCCGGTTACAGCCTGCGCCAACTGTGTCAGGAAATGCACGATTTGTACGCCCGCCACAACGTGAAGCAGTTACAGAAAGAGATGTTCCGTAAAGCACATTTCCCGCACGTCAGCATGAATCCCCAGGATGCCAACTATGCATATCTGCGTGGTGAAGTTGAACTGGTGCGTCTACCTGACGCTGAAGGTCGCATCGCAGCGGAAGGCGCGCTTCCTTATCCTCCGGGTGTGCTGTGTGTAGTTCCGGGTGAAATCTGGGGAGGTTCAGTATTACGTTACTTCAGTGCGCTGGAAGAAGGGATCAATTTGCTACCGGGTTTTGCGCCTGAACTCCAGGGGGTCTACATCGAAGAGCACGATGGTCGTAAACAGGTGTGGTGCTACGTAATTAAGCAACAAAGCGCGCAACACGCTCTGTTGAAAGGGGAAATGTTATGAGCAAAGCCAAATCCAATAAAATGGGCGTCGTCCAGCTCACCATCCTGACCATGGTTAATATGATGGGATCGGGAATAATCATGCTGCCCACCAAACTTGCGGAAGTCGGCACCATCTCGATCATATCGTGGCTGGTTACTGCTGTCGGTTCAATGGCGCTGGCCTGGGCCTTCGCAAAATGCGGTATGTTCAGTCGCAAATCCGGCGGTATGGGCGGTTACGCGGAATACGCCTTTGGCAAATCCGGTAACTTTATGGCGAACTACACCTATGGCGTTTCACTATTAATTGCCAACGTAGCCATCGCAATCTCTGCCGTGGGTTACGGTACCGAACTGTTTGGCGCCACACTGACACCTGTGCAGATTGGCCTGGCAACCATCGGCGTGCTGTGGATCTGCACCGTCGCCAACTTTGGCGGTGCGCGTATTACCGGACAAATCAGCAGCATCACCGTCTGGGGCGTAATTATTCCGGTTGTCGGTCTGTGTATCATCGGCTGGTTCTGGTTCAGTCCGACACTGTATGCTAACTCCTGGAATCCGCATCACGTACCATTCTTCACGGCGGTAGGTTCTTCCATTGCGATGACGTTGTGGGCTTTCCTGGGTCTGGAATCAGCCTGCGCCAACGCCGAAGTGGTCGAAAACCCGGAACGCAACGTGCCTATCGCAGTACTGGGCGGTACGCTAGGAGCTGCTGTGATTTATATCGTCTCAACCAACGTGATAGCGGGGATTGTGCCGAATATGGCTCTGGCTAACTCTACTGCGCCGTTCGGTTTAGCCTTTGCACAAATGTTCACCCCGGAAGTCGGTAAAGTGATCATGGCGCTGATGGTGATGTCCTGCTGCGGTTCACTGCTGGGTTGGCAGTTCACTATCGCCCAGGTATTCAAATCGTCGGCTGATGGTGGTTACTTCCCTAAAATCTTCTCCCGCGTGACCAAAGTAGACGCGCCGGTTCAGGGGATGCTGGCAATCGTAATAATCCAGAGTGGTTTATCGCTGATGACTATCAGCCCGTCGCTGAACAGTCAGTTCAACGTGCTGGTCAATCTGGCGGTCGTGACGAACATCATTCCGTATATTCTGTCGATGGCCGCACTGGTTATTATTCAGAAGATGGCGAATGTTCCGTCATCGAAAGCGAAACCGGCAAACTTTGTGGCGTTTATTGGCGCATTGTACAGCTTCTATGCGCTCTACTCCTCCGGCGAAGAAGCAATGCTTTACGGTTCTATCGTGACCTTCCTCGGCTGGACGCTGTATGGCCTGGTATCACCGCGCTTTGAACTGAAAAATAATCACAGTTAAAGCCCGATAAAAAGCCCGGTAGCGCTAGCGCTTACCGGGCCTACGATCGCTTTTGTAGGCCGGGCAAACGTAGCACCGCCCGGCACACAAATTGTACTTATGCGTTCTTCAACACTTCACTGACGATCTCAACGGCTTCTTTTTCGATCTGCTTGCGGTGTTCTTCACCCAGGAAGCTCTCGCAGTAGATTTTATAAGCGTCTTCCGTACCTGACGGACGCGCGGCAAACCAGCCGTTGTCAGTCATCACTTTCAGACCACCGATAGAAGCACCGTTGCCCGGTGCCGCCGTCAGACGCGCAGTGATAGGATCGCCCGCCAGCGTGCTGGCGCTCACCATTTCCGGAGACAGCTTAGACAGCGCCGCTTTCTGCGCGGAGGTCGCGCTCGCCTGCAGGCGGTTGTAGCTTGGCGCGCCAAAGCGAGCAGCCAGCTCATTGTAGTGCTCCTGCGGGTTCTTACCGGTCACAGCGGTAATTTCTGCCGCCAGCAGGCACATGATGATACCGTCTTTGTCGGTCGACCACGGTGTACCGTCGAAGCGCAGGAAAGAAGCCCCCGCGCTCTCTTCACCACCAAAGCCAAAGCTGCCGTCAAACAGACCATCAACGAACCATTTAAAACCAACCGGAACTTCGACCAGTTTACGCCCTAAATCATTCACCACGCGGTCAATCATCGCCGATGACACCAGCGTCTTACCGACGGCAACGTCTTTGCCCCATTGCGGACGGTGCTGGAACAGGTAGTTGATCGCCACCGCCAGGTAGTGGTTCGGGTTCATCAGCCCTGCCGGGGTGACGATACCGTGACGGTCGTAGTCCGGATCGTTAGCAAAAGCCAAATCGAACTTGTCGCGCAGCGCCAACAGGCCCGCCATCGCGCACTCGGAGGAGCAGTCCATACGGATTGCGCCATCTTTGTCGAGATGCATGAAACGGAAAGTTTGATCAACGTGATCGTTAACGATAGTCAGATTCAGGTTGTAGTGCTTAGCAATACGTTTCCAGTATTCGATACCGGAACCGCCCAGCGGATCGACACCCAAGGTTAGGCCAGCTTTCTGGATTGCCGCCATGTCGACGATGTCAGCCAGTCCTTCAACAAACGGCTGAACCAGGTCCTGCTCTTTGACATGACCCGATGCCAGCGCAGCGTCCAGCGACATACGCTTCACGCCTTGCAGACCGTCAGCCAACAGGGCGTTAGCCCTGTCTTCCACCACTTTGGTGACGTTGGTATCTGCCGGACCACCGTTTGGCGGGTTGTATTTAATGCCGCCATCTTCCGGTGGGTTGTGGGACGGCGTAATCACAATGCCGTCCGCCAGCGGGCCGCCTTTTTTGTTGTGGACCAGGATAGCGTTCGACACGGCAGGGGTTGGCGTAAAGCCGTTATTTTCCTGCACGATGACGTCAACGCCGTTCGCCGCCAGCACTTCCAGTACAGAGATAAAAGCCGGTTCAGACAGCGCGTGGGTATCCTTGCCCACATAGCACGGGCCAGTAATCCCGTTCTTCGCACGTTCTTCAGCAATCGCCTGAGCGATAGCCAGAATATGCGGCTCGTTAAAACTATGACGACCTGCACTACCGCGATGTCCGGACGTACCGAACTTGACGGCGTGCTCAGCGTTCCCTGCCGTTGGTTTCAGTACATAGTACTGTGCCGTCAGTTGGGCGACGTTAATCAAATCACTCTGTTGCGCAGGTTGACCTGCACGGTTGTGGATTGCCATTGCCTGGTCCTTCTAATGCAAGGATTAAATTGTTCCGCAAACCTTTTCAATCAATTCCGCAGGGAATTGCATTGACTGCATGATGTGCTCAACCATGCTGCATTTACGGCCGGTATTGGTATTGGTGATCACCCAGTACGGCGTGCCTGGCACGTGTTTCGGCTTGGTTTGATTACCATTTTTCAGCAGCGTCTGTTCATCCGCTGCAAAATAAACGCGCGTACGCCCATGCAACGATTCCGTTGCTTCAGCGAACGCGTTTTGATCCAGTGAATAGAGTGTAGACAGCACCAGCATAAAGCGATTTACTGCTTTCTTCTGCTCCGCGTATTCGTCGGACAGCAGCAGTTCACGCATGGCGCGCACTTTATCTTTTACGGGGTTAACCGGCTTCGCTTCCACGACGGCTTGCACAGCGCGGACTTCTTTAACTACCGGAGTGACAGGCTGTGATGCGGCGGAAAATTTCAACATACGCCGTAAAATGTCGGATGCGCTCTCGCCGATATGCTTGGTGTGGCTGGCAATATAGCTATAGAGTTCATCATCAACTTCAATCGTTTTCATCTTAATCCAGTGCAGTGTTTAGCTGAATACAAGTTGTTGGGTTAACACGCGTAGTGTAAAGGCAAATCCCAACAGCGGATAGCGTCAAGCCTGGTGGCGGGCAAAACTCAGAGTAACCGTAGTTGTTGCAGCCATGTGGCAGAATGGTCAACATGATACCCTAACCCGTGAGTGTGAAAAAAAGAACTTTGCCATGAAATTGAATATCCGAGCGCAATCTGCGCAAAACCTGCACAATAATTCTCCCATCGTCCTGGTTCACGGCCTGTTTGGCAGTCTGGATAACCTGGGGATCCTGGCGCGCTCCCTGGTAGCCGATCACGATATCATCCAGGTTGATATGCGAAACCATGGACTCTCCCCTCGCTCGCCTGAGATGAATTATCCGGCCATGGCACAAGATCTGCTGGATACGCTGGACGATCGGCAGATAGATAAAGCGATCTTTATTGGTCACTCGATGGGGGGAAAAGCCGTCATGGCGTTAACCGCGCTGGCTCCAGAGCGTGTCGAACGGCTGGTCGCTATCGACATCGCCCCCGTTGACTATCATGTGCGCCGTCACGATGAGATTTTTGCGGCAATCAATGCTGTAACCGATGCGCAGGCCACTTCGCGTCAGCAGGCGGCGAGCGTCATGCGTCAACATCTGCAAGAAGAAGGCGTAATCCAATTTCTGCTGAAATCATTTGTCGACGGCGAGTGGCGTTTTAACGTTCCCGTGCTGTGGGATCAATATCCCCATATCGTCGGTTGGGAGACCATTCCGCCGTGGGAGCACCCGGCGCTGTTTATCCCTGGCGGCAACTCACCGTATGTTACCGAAGCGTATCGCGAACAGCTGCTGGCGCAATTCCCGCAGGCTCGGGCGCACGTTATTGCTGGCGCGGGTCATTGGGTGCATGCAGAAAAACCGGAGGCGGTGCTGCGCGCCATCCGTCGTTATCTGGACGAGCAGGCTAACTGATTAAAAACTCAGCGTCTGCGCGCGATTACGCGCGTGGGCGTTGGCGTGTCCCCCCTGCTGATGTATTATGGCGCGCTATCCATCCGGGCAGACGCCTGGCTGATTGTTTCCCCGAAGTCACCAAGATCATGGCCAAAGAACAAACGGACCGTACGACATTAGATCTGTTCGCGCAGGAGCGTCGCCCGGGACGACCCAAAACTAATCCGCTCTCGCGTGATGAACAGTTACGTATTAACAAACGTAATCAGCTTAAACGCGATAAAGTTCGCGGGCTTAAGCGTGTCGAACTGAAACTGAACGCTGATGCCGTTGACGCTCTGAACGAGCTGGCCGAGGCGCGCAATATGAGTCGCAGTGAACTCATCGAAGAGATGCTGATGGCCCAACTCAGCGCATTGCGCGGTCAGGCTTAGTCTGAATTTCTGCTCTAAATCATAAATCGTGTAGCACAGAGTGCAGTCCTGCGTGTTTGCTGTTTCCGCATGCCAGACTGTTCTGCTATGATTGCCCTTATCCGTGGGCAATGCGCCACCACCATTTCAATAAGTTTCAAGAGGTTATTTTACTCATGGCAATCACTGGCATCTTTTTCGGCAGCGACACCGGTAACACCGAAAACATCGCAAAAATGATTCAAAAACAGCTTGGTAAAGACGTTGCCGATGTTCATGACATTGCAAAAAGCAGCAAAGAAGACCTCGAAGGGTATGACATTCTGCTGCTCGGCATCCCAACCTGGTACTACGGTGAAGCGCAGTGTGACTGGGACGATTTCTTCCCAACCCTCGAAGACATTGATTTTAACGGCAAACTGGTTGCATTGTTCGGCTGCGGCGACCAGGAAGATTACGCAGAATATTTCTGCGATGCGTTAGGCACAATTCGCGACATCATCGAACCGCGCGGCGCAACCATCGTTGGTCACTGGCCGACAGCGGGTTATCACTTTGAAGCGTCCAAAGGTCTGGCTGACGACGACCACTTTGTCGGTCTGGCTATCGATGAAGATCGCCAGCCTGAACTGACCGCTGAGCGCGTAGAAAAATGGGTTAAGCAGATCTCTGAAGAGCTGCACCTCGACGAAATCATCAATGCCTGATTTCGTGCGGCGCAGATTTCCATCTGCGCCGCATCAATAGATAAAACCAATCAAAATAATTGCTACAAATTTGTAACTTTTTCGTCTGACCCTGTACAATGGCTGGATGCCAATCGGGTGTTGCACAGTGTGTTTGTCGGCGATACCACGTTTTGATTAACAATATATGCCAGAGACTTGCAGTTTTCATTTAGCCATGGCAGTTCTATAATGAATCGCATTATCTCAAGTGCAATTTCTGTCACTTCTGTTAATGAAGTGAATCGTTTAGCTACAGGACAGATTCCGCATGACTGACAACAATACCGCATTAAAGAAGGCTGGCCTGAAAGTAACGCTTCCTCGTTTAAAAATTCTGGAAGTTCTTCAGGAACCGGATAACCATCACGTCAGTGCGGAAGACTTATACAAACGCCTGATCGATATGGGTGAAGAAATTGGTCTGGCGACCGTGTATCGCGTGCTGAACCAGTTTGATGATGCCGGTATCGTGACCCGCCATAATTTTGAAGGTGGTAAATCCGTCTTCGAACTGACTCAACAGCATCATCACGATCATCTCATCTGCCTTGACTGCGGCAAAGTGGTCGAGTTCAGCGATGATTCCATCGAAGCCCGCCAGCGTGAGATTGCGGCTAAACATGGCATTCGCTTAACTAACCATAGCCTCTATCTTTACGGTCACTGCGCCGAAGGCGATTGCCGCGAAGATGAGCACGCCCACGACGGCAAATAATGTAATGCTTTCTGAAAAGCCAACCATCCGGTTGGCTTTTTTTATGGGCGTTACCTGCCCTTTTCCCCTTCCCTCCGCTCCTGTGTTGCTTTAATGTAAAAATCAATTGCCCCTTCCGGAGAGTCGAAATGGAACTTCGCCAGCTACGCTATTTTGTGCGCATTGTAGAAACCGGCAGCATGGGTAGCGCGGCGCTCGATCTCAATATCGGGGTTTCGGCACTCAGCCAGCAAATGTCGCGTCTGGAAAACGAACTCGCTATTCGCCTGCTGCAGCGCACCTCGCGAGGCGTGACGCCGACCAGCGCCGGACTGGCTTTTTACTCCCAGGCGCAGCTGGCGCTCCGTCACGCAGACGATGCGATCCTCGCCGCACGAGAGTCCCGGCTTTCCGGGCACGTCAGCGTCGGTATGGCTCCCAGTACCGCTTCCGTTCTCGGTATGCCTTTTATTCACGCCATGCGGGAAAGCTATAGCGATGTTCGCCTGCACGTGGTGGAAAGTCTCTCTGGTAATCTGGAACGGATGATTAATACCCGCCAGATTGATCTGGCTGTGGTGTTTCAAAAAGAAAAGATCCTGCGCTGGAGTGCCAGACCGATTCTCGAAGAACGGCTGTTTTTGATTGGGACCCATGCCCTATTGGCTGATATTGCCGATGACAATATTGCGCCTGCCCAACTGGCGAGTATTCCATTGATAATGCCAAGCCCAGGCCACGGTCTGCGCGGCAGGCTGGAGGCAATTAGTCAGGAACACGCGCTGAACATTGAGATCGCTACAGAAATTGATGGTCTGGCGCTGCTGATGCGCGCCGTGCGCAGTGGCATTGGCGCCACTCTTCAACCCGGAGCGGCGATTTCCCATCTCGATAAAGAGACGCTAAGAGTGATCGGCGTCCATAATCCGATACTTAGCCGCCCCAACTTTCTGGTGAGCCTCTCTGACGATGAGCTCACCCCGGCGGGCCTCGCTGCCCGCGTGGTACTGACGAAAGTGATGCATCAACTGGTAGAAGCAGGAAGCTGGCCAGGCGCCATCCTTTACAATAACTAAAGCCCTCTTTAGCGCTACGTCATAGCGCCCGCACAAGCCGTACGTATACATTTCAATTACAAATTTAACAATTAGTTAAATGGTAATGGAGTATACGATGGTTGATGTTCTGGTGATTGGCGGTGGCAATGCTGCCTTATGCGCTGCCCTTACCGCCCGGGAGCAAGGCGCTTCCGTTTTACTACTCGAAGCGGCTCCCCGGGAATGGCGTGGGGGAAATTCTCAACACACGCGCAATCTGCGCTGTATGCATGATGCGCCGCAGGATGTGCTGGTAGAAAGCTATCCGGAAGAGGAGTTCTGGCAAGACCTGCTGCGCGTCACAGAAGGAAATACCAACGAAGCCCTGGCGCGTCTGGTGATCCGTACCTCATCACATTGCCGCGACTGGATGCGCCAGCACGGCGTCAATTTTCAGCCTCCACTCTCTGGCGCTTTACACGTGGCGCGAACCAACGCTTTTTTTATGGGGGGCGGTAAAGCTCTCGTGAATGCCTATTATCGCAGCGCAGAAAAGCTGGGCGTACAAATCCGCTATAACACACCGGTGCAGGCGCTTGAACTGCACAATGGCGAGTTCGTGGCGGCGCTGTCAGGCAACGAGCGTATCACAGCGAAATCCTGCGTGCTTGCCGCGGGCGGGTTTGAGTCTAACCGCGAATGGCTGCGAGAAGCGTGGGGAGAGAACGAGCGCGGCGAGTGGCCTGCGGATAACTTCCTGATTCGCGGTACGCGCTTTAACCAGGGCGTACTGCTCAAATTTATGATGGATGCCGGAGCCGACATTATCGGCGAACCCTCCCAGTCACACTGCGTAGCCATTGACGCCAGAGCGCCATTATATGACGGCGGAATTTGCACCCGCGTGGACTGCGTTTCGCTCGGCATAGTCGTCAACCGTGACGCTGAGCGTTTTTATGATGAGGGCGAAGATTTCTGGCCGAAACGCTACGCCATCTGGGGACGTCTGGTCGCTCAACAGCCAGGGCAGATTGGTTACTCCATCATCGACAGTAAAGCCATCGGCCACTTCATGCCTCCGGTCTTTCCTGGCGCACAGGCCAATACGCTGGCAGAACTGGCTCATCAGTTGGGGCTGAATGGTGAACGCTTTACCCACACCGTGACGGAGTACAACAACGCCTGCCAGCCCGGCCAGTTCGACCATACCGTTCTGGATAACTGCGCCACCAAAGATTTGCTATCCGCGAAAACGCACTGGGCACGACCGCTGGACCAACCGCCATACTACGGCTATGCCCTGCGACCAGGGATCACCTTCACCTATCTCGGGTTAAAAGTGAACGAGCGCGCTGCCGTTCACTTTGCCGGGCAGCCAAGCCGTAACCTGTTCGTCGCCGGAGAGATGATGGCAGGCAACGTGCTGGGCAAGGGCTACACCGCAGGTGTGGGCATGTCAATCGGCACAACCTTTGGCCGTATTGCCGGAAAAGAAGCCGCGCTGGCCGCACGTAAGGAGACTCGTCATGAGGCAGCTTGAGAAACTGATTATCGAAGCGCAAATTATCACTGAACCGGAAGCGGAAGTTGAACGCGTGATGCAGGTCTGCAACGCCTGTCGCTATTGTGAAGGATTTTGCGCCGTGTTCCCGGCCATGACGCAGCGCCTGGAATTCGGTAAAGCGGATATCAATTATCTGGCAAACTTGTGCCATAACTGCGGTGCCTGCCTGCACGCCTGTCAGTATGCCCCGCCTCATGAGTTTGCCATCAACGTGCCGAAGGCGATGGCAGAAGTCCGGCTTGAAACCTATCAGCACTACGCACAACCCGCGGCCTTTGGCGCGCTTTATCGTCGCGCAGGCGTCACCGTGACGCTGGCGCTGGTTTTCGGTCTGATCCTGTTTTTACTGCTCGCCATGGGGTTAAAAGGCTCGTTACTCCATCCTCCGCTGGCCGGAGATTTCTACCAAATTTTCCCGCATAACCTGCTGGCCTGGATGTTTGGTTCGGTATTTATTCTGGCGATAGGTCTGCTGATGGCGGGCGTTATCCGCTTCTGGCGCGAGATTTCTCCCGGTATGCCACGTTCCGTCGAAATTGCTGAAGCTTCACACGATGCGCTGACACTAAAGTATCTCGATGGTGGGCACGGTAAAGGTTGTAATGAAGCAGATGATGCCTTCACTCTGATGCGCCGCCGTTTTCATCACTTCACTTTCTACGGTTTTCTGCTCTGCTTTGCCGCCACCGTGGTGGCGACGGGCTATCACTATTTCGCAGGTATAGAAGCACCCTATCCGTTCTTCAGCGTTCCGGTGATGCTGGGCACGTTGGGTGGCATTGGCCTGGTTGTCGGCCCGGCTGGCTTGCTATGGCTCAATCTCAAACGCTCACCGCTACATGGCGACGCACGGCAGAAACCGATGGATCGCGGTTTTATTTTGCTGCTGCTGCTGACCAGTCTGACCGGTCTGGCGCTGCTGGCGGGAAGAGACACTTCATGGATGGCTATTTTACTAGCCATTCATCTCGGTGTGGTCATGGCGCTTTTTCTGACCATTCCTTACGGAAAATTTGCCCATGGATTTTACCGCTGCGCAGCCTTACTCAAGTGGGCGATTGAGAAACGGCGCGGCAAACAGGCGGGGGTCACAGGCGACTAACCCGCAAACTCTTACCTCTATAAATATTATGATAAGACAGTGGAGCAAACCCAATGACACAACAACCATCGCGCGCCGGAACTTTCGGCGCAATACTGCGGGTAACCAGCGGTAATTTTCTCGAACAGTTCGACTTTTTTCTGTTCGGTTTTTACGCCACCTATATCGCCAGGACTTTCTTTCCTGCGGAGAGTGAATTTGCCGGGCTCATGTTGACCTTCGCGGTATTCGGCTCGGGTTTCTTAATGCGACCGGTTGGGGCAATCGTGCTGGGCGCTTACATCGACAGAATTGGTCGCCGCAAAGGACTGATGGTGACGCTGGCGATTATGGGCTGCGGTACCCTGCTGATTGCCCTGGTTCCCGGTTATCAAAGTATTGGCCTGCTGGCTCCTGTGCTGGTATTAGTCGGTCGATTATTACAGGGCTTCTCTGCGGGCGTGGAGCTGGGCGGCGTCTCGGTTTATCTGTCTGAAATCGCCACGCCTGGCAATAAAGGCTTTTACACAAGCTGGCAGTCCGCCAGCCAACAGGTCGCGATTGTGGTAGCGGCATTGATTGGTTACGGCCTGAACGCCACGCTGGGGCACGATGAGATCTCTGAATGGGGTTGGCGCATTCCTTTCTTTATTGGTTGCATGATTATTCCTTTGATCTTCGTCCTGCGCCGTTCGCTTCAGGAGACCGACGCATTTTTACAACGAACACATCGGCCCGACACCAGGGAAATTTTCACCACTATCATCAAAAACTGGCGCCTCATTGCTGCGGGTACGCTGCTGGTGGCGATGACCACTACAACGTTCTATTTCATTACCGTCTACACCCCGACCTACGGCAGGGCTGTACTCCACCTGAGCGCGCGCGATAGCCTGGTAGTCACCATGCTGGTCGGTATTTCTAACTTTATCTGGCTGCCGATTGGCGGGGCAATTTCGGACCGAATTGGTCGTCGTCCAGTGTTGATGGGGGTTACCGTACTCGCACTGATCACCACCTGGCCGGTAATGCACTGGCTCACCGCCGCGCCAGATTTTACGCGCATGACGTTGGTCCTGCTTTGGTTCTCGTTCTTTTTTGGGATGTATAACGGGGCAATGGTAGCCGCACTCACCGAGGTGATGCCGGTCTATGTGCGTACGGTGGGTTTTTCACTGGCATTCAGTCTTGCCACGGCGATTTTTGGCGGCCTAACGCCGGTCATATCCACGGCGCTGGTTCAGCTCACCGGGGATAAAAGCTCACCGGGATGGTGGCTGATGTGCGCGGCACTTTGCGGACTCGCCGCCACGGCAATGCTGTTTGTGCGGTTGAGTCGGGGTTATCAGCCGGTGGAACATAAGCTCTGAAAAGCAAACGGGCGGAAAAATTCTCCGCCCGTTGTATTTTAATTTTTCGATTTACTGCGCAGTATTCTTGCTACGAATTTCCTGCCAGACTTTGTTGCAATCAGCATTAACAGACTGATCGTTACCCGTGCGCGTGGCCTGGATACACTGCTGATAATCCAGTACGCGTACGCTTTCTTCATTGGCAAACTGCTGGTGCTGCTTTTCTTTCTTCAGCACATTCAACACGCTTTGGCAGGCTTCTATTTTCTCCGGCGATCCTTGCGCGGTATTAATACACGCGCTGTAGGCTTCTTTCAGACGGCTGTCTTCTTTCGGCGCAGGGGATTGTGCACAAGCCACCAGCCCTGATGCCATAACGGCGATGAGTATCAGTTTTTTCATAGCACTTTCCTCAACGATGCGGCAGGCGCCAGGCCTGCCGCTGTTGGCATTAGAAGATGGTGAACGGAGCAATAACGATGAATTTCACGTCACGCTCATCCTGGAAGATGTTGCCGTAACCACCGCCCCAGCTCGGAATATCTGAATGGTTGTCGTACTGGGTGAAGTGCAGTTTAAACATGGTGCCCTTCGCACGACCGTCCTGCAGGGTATAAACCGCATCCAGGCTGTAAGAAGACTCTTCGATAGTCCGGTTTTTGTCGTAGTACGCATCCGGGTTGAGCTGCCAGGTAGAAGGTTTGGCATCCCATGCGTAAACGTAGGACGCGCCCACTGCCCAGCCCGGCAGGTTCCAGTTCTTCAGGTCATACATTGCGCCGAAGAAGACTGCCTTTTCGCCGTTGGCGTTGAAGTCGGAACGGTTATCCCACCAGACATCCAGGCGACCGTTGGATGAGGCGTAGGTCGGCGTCATACGCTGCAGGAAGTAACCCTGCTGCCCGTCCGCTTTAACCCAGGTCCCTTCCAGACGCAGGTCAACCACTTCCGCCACTTTGTAGCCGAAGGTCAACGCCTGCAGCCAGGCCGTACCGTCATAAATATCGTTCACGGTGCGGTCATCAACTTTGTCACGCGCGCCGTAGAACTGGTAGCTGGTGGTAAACGGGTTACCGCCTAAATCGAATTTGTAGCTGGCTTTTGCGAAGTACTGATCGACGTAGCCTTCAGACTGACCAAATGCCGCTTCCAGCAACAGGTTATTTTTGAAGTCATATTTCGCGCCGATTGAGTGCAGGTAATCTACGCTGGTCTTTTTATCAGCCTGATAGAATTTATCGACTTCGGTGTGCCACGGTGCTTTATATTCGTTGGCCCACATATAGGAGAAGCTCAGTGCACCCGCATCACCATAGTCGAAGTTGGCGCCGGCTTCAGCACCCTGATAGGTCCCTGGCATAAAGCTCCAGTGCGGAGCCAACAGAGTCTGTCCAGTTGGTTGAATGTAACCGGCACGCGCCCAGGTTGGGCCGTATTTAAATTTGGCTGCTGCTTTATAAAGGCTAATTCCGCTTTTATCGCCGGAGTAATCTTCGTCATAGCCTTTATTTTTTGAAGAGAATGCGATTTCGTTTGGATGGCCGCTTTCGCTACTTTCGTTCATTTCAATAGCGGTGAATGCTGCGATATCAATACCAAACATATCGGCCGCATAACCGGACTGGAAGTCGAGGTTAGCGTTCCAGGTGGAGTGAGAAAGGTTGGTTTTGTATTTGTCATGATCGGTCACATCTTTACGGTCACGCTCACGCTGCCAGTAATAGATGCCGCCGGTTAAAGTGGAATCATCAATGAAACCTTCGGCGTGTACCTGGGGAGCAACAACAAAACCCGACATTGCTGTGATACCGGCGATAGCCAGCGCCAGCGTACTACGTTTGCCACTAAACGTACGCATATGTTAATCCTCTTTGACGTATAACCCTTCGTCTTTCAAGCCGCATCTGCGTTGGCTTTCCTCGCTCATCCCTGTCACGTACTGATGTACGCTCCCGGGAATTCGCTGCGTCGCCGCCTTGATGCAACTCGAAATCCATTGGGTATTAAATGCTGCCGATAAAAGCGGTCAGCGAAAAAACAAAAATTAAAAAAGTAGCGCTAAGAAAACCTCAGTGACTACAATGAATAGACTATTTTTCGCGACGCGAATTATCAATCTCTTTCTGTAACGAGTATGTAATAGTATGAGCAACCGCACATATTTCATTGCTTTCTGTTACATTTTCATTGGGAGATAAAAAAGCGTTGAGAAAATGAAAAAAAGGCTTGTTTTCCATGGAGATGAAATCGGTTTCAGCCCATTTCATATTGAGGTAAGTTATTTAAACGCAAAAACATTCAGCAAATCCATTATTACAGACATGTAATTAATTCGCTCCGCAAACGGAGCCTGGCGCACGGTTTTTTTGCGAAAAAAAACGCCGCATGAAGCGGCGTTTAGACAGGATATGAGGCAGCTTATTCGCCCACTTTAGCCCACGTATCACGCAGACCAACGGTGCGGTTAAACACCAGCTTGTCAGCCGTTGCATAGCGGCTGTCGAGGCAGAAGTAGCCTTCACGTTCAAACTGGAACGCCTTGCCTGCAACCGCGGCCTGCAGTGATGGCTCGCCGTAGCCGTGTTTAATGACCAGCGACTCCGGGTTGATGACGGACAGGAAATCTTCCGCCGCACCTGGATTTGGTACGCTAAACAGGCGGTCGTACAGACGGATTTCAATCGGCAGCGCATGGGACGCGCTTACCCAATGAATAACGCCTTTTACTTTACGACCATCGGCTGGATCTTTGCTCAGAGTGTCAGCATCGTAAGTGCAGAAAATGGTGGTGATATTCCCTTCCGCATCTTTCTCTACACGCTCGGCCTTGATCACGTAAGCGTTACGCAGACGTACTTCTTTGCCCATCACCAGACGCTTGTACTGCTTGTTGGCTTCTTCACGGAAGTCTGCGCGATCGATCCAAATTTCACCGCTGAACGGCACTTCACGGCTGCCCATTTCCGGTTTATTCGGATGGTTAGGCATGGTGACCAGTTCGCTCTCGCCCTGCGGGTAGTTTTCGATAACCAGTTTCACCGGATCGATAACCGCCATCGCGCGCGGGGCGTTTTCATTCAGATCTTCGCGAATACAGGATTCCAGAGAAGCGATCTCAATGGTGTTGTCCTGCTTGGTCACGCCAATACGTTTGCAAAACTCACGGATAGCGGCAGCGGTGTAACCACGACGACGCAGACCAGAGATCGTTGGCATACGCGGATCGTCCCAGCCTTCAACGTGCTTGTCAGTCACCAGCAGATTCAGCTTGCGCTTGGACATCACGGTGTATTCCAGATTCAGGCGCGAGAATTCGTACTGGCGCGGATGAACCGGAATAGTGATGTTGTCCAGCACCCAGTCGTACAGACGACGGTTATCCTGGAACTCCAGCGTACACAGTGAATGCGTAATGCCTTCCAGCGCATCGCTGATGCAGTGGGTAAAGTCGTACATCGGGTAGATGCACCACTTGTTGCCGGTCTGGTGGTGTTCGGCGAACTTAATGCGGTACAGCACCGGATCGCGCATCACGATAAACGGCGAAGCCATATCGATTTTCGCACGCAGGCAGGCCTTACCTTCTTCAAAGCCACCGGTACGCATTTTTTCGAACAGCGCCAGGTTCTCTTCGACGCTACGATCGCGGTACGGGCTGTTTTTGCCTGGCTGAGTCAGCGTGCCACGGTATTCGCGGATTTCGTCCGCTGACAGTTCGTCAACATACGCCAGACCTTTATTAATAAGCTCTACCGCATAGGCGTGAAGCTGATCGAAGTAATCCGAAGAGTAGCGAATATCGCCAGTCCAGTGGAAACCTAACCATTCAACGTCGTTTTTAATCGACTCAACGTACTCGATATCTTCTTTAACCGGGTTCGTATCATCAAAACGCAGGTTGCACTGGCCCTGGTAATCTTGCGCAATGCCAAAGTTCAGACAAATGGATTTCGCGTGGCCAATGTGCAGATAGCCATTTGGCTCCGGCGGAAAACGTGTATGGATAGTGGTGTGCTTACCACTGGCCAGATCTTCATCGATGATCTGACGAATAAAGTTACTCGGGCGGGCTTCAGCCTCACTCATCGTGGATTCCTCAAAGCGTAAACAACGTATAACGGAACATGATCTTATAAGCGACGTCAGGAGACAACTATTAGTTGCACAAAAAAGGTGTTTCAACAGGATATATGAGGGTATTTGCTGCAAAAAAAAGCGGCGGAGGAAGATCCCCCGCCGCTTAAGGCACTTAACTCACTTTACTCAGGAGCAGTTATTTACCTTTAATCTCATACAATGGTGTTTGACCGGCAACCACATGACCTTCGGCTTTAATGACCAGAGCGCCGAAATCATCGCTGTTGCTGCACACGACCGGGCTAATCATGGAACGTGCGTTGGCGTTCAGGTACTCCAGGTCCATTTCCAGAATCGGTTGGCCTGCAGTCACTTCCGCGCCTTCTTCAACCAGACGCTTAAAGCCTTTACCTTCCAGCGCGACGGTATCGATACCCATATGGACCACGATTTCCGCGCCTTTCACGGTTTCCAGACAGAACGCATGGTTAGTGTTGAAGATTTTCACGATGGTGCCCGCAGCCGGAGCAACCACGATTTTATCCGTTGGTTTCACCGCCACGCCGTCGCCTACCGCTTTGCTGGCGAAGGCTTCATCAGGAACCTGCTCCAGCGCAACGACGTCACCGGTAATCGGAGAAACCAGCGCTTCAACGGTGACTGCATTCGCTACCGCCTGCGGTTTTGCTACCGGAGCCGCTGCTGCTGGCGCACTTTCACCAGACGCTGCTGCCACCGGGCCACGCGCGACAACTTTTTTCATTTCGTCGCCGATGGATTCAGCTTTCGCACCCACAATGACCTGGATAGTTTGCTTGTTCAGCTTAACCACTCCAGATGCACCTAAACGTTTACACATCGCATCGTTTACGCGACCGGAGTCGGCAACGGTCAGACGCAGACGAGTGATACAGGCATCAATCGCTTTCAGGTTATCGGTACCGCCAACCGCTGCAATGTAGCTGGTTGCCAGTTGAGCCAAACCTTCTTCAGTGTTGCTGTTGGCTTCTTCAGTAACGATGTCGTCTTCTTTATCTTCGCGGCCCGGCGTTTTCAGGTTAAACATACGGATAACCGCGCTGAACAACACAAAGTAGATAACGAAGAACACCAGACCCATCACCACCAGCATCCAGACGTTCTGGCTTGCTGCCGGCAGGTTGTACATCAACACGTAGTCGATAGCACCTGCGGAGAAGGAGAAGCCTGCGTGGATACCCAGCAGTGTTGCAACGAACAGGCTGATACCTGTTAACAGTGCGTGCAGGAGGTACAGCAGTGGAGCCAGGAACATGAACAGGAATTCCAGCGGCTCGGTAACACCGGTCAGGAATGCAGTGATCGCAACGGACAGCAGCATACCGCCAACCATCGGACGACGTGCTTTCGGAGCCGCGAAGTACATCGCCAGCGCCGCACCCGGCAGACCAAACATCATGATCGGGAAGAAACCAGACATGAACATACCCGCAGTGCCGTCACCCGCGTAGAAGCGGTTGATGTCACCGTGGAATACAGTACCAGCGGCGTTAGTAAATTCGCCAATCTGGAACCAGGCGATGGTATTCAGAACCTGATGCAGACCGGTTGGGATCAACAGACGGTTGATGAAACCAAAGATACCGGAACCCAGTGCGCCTGCGCCCACGATCCACTCACCACCCGCATGGATGGCGTTCTGCACCGGTGGCCACACGTAGCCGAAGATAGCAGCCAGCACCAGACAGAAGAAGCCAGTGGCGATCGGCACAAAGCGTTTGCCGCCAAAGAAGCTCAGGAAGTCAGGCAGTTTGATACCAGACCAACGGTTATACACCGCACCGCCGACCAGACCGGTGATGATACCCGCCAGCACACCCATATTGATGGCCGGGTTAATGGTAACCATTGCTTTGGTCAATATGAAATAACCGACCGCACCCGCCAACGCTGCCGCGCCCGCGCTGTCTTTTGACCAGCTGGAAGCCACACCGATAGCGAAAATTAACGCGAGGTTATCAAAGATGGCCCCACCCGCTTGCGCGATGAAGGGTACGTTAAGTAAATCTGGTTGGCCGAATCGCAGCAGCAGTGCCGCGACTGGCAGCACAGCGATGGGGAGCTGTAACGCCCTACCCAGCCGCTGGAAAAAACCTAAAATATTCATTTTATTCCCCCTACGAGACCCCGATTAGGCTTCTTTGAAGCCATATTTTTATTGTGCGACCATTCCTGACAGCAAGATTCTGGAGCAACGATATTAACCATTCATCTACATTCAGAGTGTGTGAAAATTTAATTCGTATCGCAAATTAAACGCGTGTTTTTTGTGATTTCAGTCACCAAATATCGTTATTAAGCCTCCCTTCCACTGGCTAACTACGAAAACTTATTTTATCATTCAAAAAATCGAAACGGATTGATCCTTACCGATGCAAAACCAGGTTACGCTTAATACTGCACAGAGACTCAATCCGCCAACTGCTTACATTTACTTTTGAGGTGAAGAATGAGACTGATCCCCCTGAATACCGCTGAACAAGTCGGCAAATGGGCTGCTCGCCATATCGTTAACCGTATTAACGCGTTCAAACCAACGGCAGATCGTCCGTTCGTTCTGGGCCTGCCGACTGGCGGTACTCCGCTGACAGCTTATAAAGCATTGGTTGAAATGCACAAAGCGGGCCAGGTGAGCTTCAAACATGTTGTAACTTTCAATATGGATGAATATGTTGGCCTGCCGAAAGAACATCCGGAAAGCTACCATAGCTTCATGCATCGCAACTTCTTTGATCACGTTGATATTCCAGCAGAAAACATCAACCTCCTCAATGGTAACGCGCCCGATATTGATGCAGAATGCCGCCAGTATGAAGAAAAAATTCGTTCTTACGGTAAAATCCACCTGTTTATGGGCGGTGTAGGCAACGATGGTCACATCGCGTTCAACGAACCGGCCTCCTCTTTGGCTTCCCGTACCCGCATCAAAACGCTGACTCACGACACGCGTGTTGCAAACTCACGCTTCTTTGACGGCGACGTAAGCCAGGTGCCTAAATACGCCCTGACCGTTGGCGTGGGCACCCTGCTGGATGCCGAAGAAGTGATGATCCTGGTACTGGGTCACCAGAAGGCGCAGGCGCTGCAAGCTGCCGTTGAAGGCAACGTAAACCACATGTGGACCATCAGCTGTCTGCAGCTGCATCCGAAAGCCGTTGTGGTGTGCGATGAGCCTTCCACCATGGAACTGAAAGTGAAAACGCTTAAATACTTTAACGAGTTAGAAGCGGAAAATATTAAAGGTCTGTAATTGATGTCTCCGCCCTGTCGATAAGTTGCAGGGCGGCATTTTTTGAAATCGGGGGTCGGAATGTATGCTTTAACCCAGGGCCGGATCTTTACCGGTCACGAAATTCTTGATGACCATGCGATTGTTGTCGCCAATGGCCTGATTGACAGCGTTTGCCCACTGGCTGAGTTACCGTCAGGAATTGAACAGCGCTCACTGAATGGGGCCATTGTTTCCCCCGGTTTTATTGATGTACAGCTAAACGGCTGCGGCGGCGTACAGTTTAACGATACGGCAGAAGCCGTGACCGTTGAAACGCTGGAAATCATGCAGAAAGCCAATGAAAAATCCGGCTGCACCAGCTACCTGCCAACGCTTATTACCACCAGCGATGACCTGATGAAACAAGGCGTTCGCGTCATGCGTGAATACCTGGCGAAACACCCAAATCAGGCATTAGGGCTTCATCTTGAAGGTCCGTGGCTGAATCTGGTGAAAAAAGGTACTCATAATCCGGGATTTGTCCGTCAGCCGGACGCTGCGCTGGTCGATTTCCTGTGCGATAATGCCGATGTGATCACCAAAGTGACGCTGGCGCCAGAAATGGTCCCGGTCGAGGTCATCACCAAACTGGTAAATGCAGGTATTGTTGTTTCTGCAGGTCACTCAAATGCGACGGTAAAAGAAGCAAAAATCGGCTTCCGCGCAGGCATCACCTTTGCGACACATCTGTTCAACGCGATGCCGTATATTACCGGCCGTGAGCCCGGTCTGGCGGGTGCGATTCTTGATGAAGCCGATATCTATTGCGGTATCATCGCCGATGGCCTGCACGTTGACTACGTTAACATTCGTAATGCCAAACGCCTGAAAGGCGACAAGCTGTGCCTGGTTACCGATGCGACCGCGCCGGCAGGTGCAAACATTGAACAGTTCATTTTCGCTGGTAAAACAATATACTACCGGAATGGATTGTGCGTTGATGAGAACGGTACGTTGAGCGGTTCATCATTAACCATGATTGAAGGCGTACGCAATCTGGTCGAACATGCGAATATCGCTCTCGACGAAGTCTTACGCATGGCAACGCTCTACCCTGCTCGCGCCATTGGCGTCGACAAACAACTCGGCAGCATCGCGCCAGGCAAAGTAGCCAACCTGACTGCGTTCACGCACGACTTTAAAATCATCAAGACCATCGTTAATGGCAACGAGGTCGTTACTGAGTAAGAGAAAGAATGACACCAGGCGGACAAGCTCAAATAGGTAATGTTGATCTCGTAAAACAGCTTAACAGCGCGGCGGTTTATCGCCTGATTGACCAGCATGGGCCAATCTCGCGAATTCAAATTGCCGAGCAAAGCCAGCTTGCCCCCGCCAGCGTAACCAAAATTACGCGTCAGTTGATCGAACGCGGGCTGATCAAAGAAGTCGATCAGCAGGCCTCCACCGGAGGCCTGCTGATCGACTTCTTTGATCAGCCCGCGTTCGATCAACTGACGCGTAATTTTGGTTACGCTGGCGGCGGCATGCGGGGCTCGACTGGGCTAGTGAATTGCGGGGGAGCGGGCGGTGTGGCGATCGTGCGGGAGAACAGAGCAGGTCTCAAAACCAGAATCGCG
>OJIU01000230.1_pt1 | contig 25921 bp, 17 predicted proteins | sample 1595961 | NCBI WGS metagenome assembly OJIU01 (sample SAMEA4350144, study PRJEB24818) | metagenome | biome: human; feature: gut; material: faeces | place: Denmark | collected 2013-09
ATAGAATGATGCGTCTGAGATAATAGTCCGAACGTCGAGATCGTTACGGGCATCAGTTTTGGTGGTGTACTCTCCCCGCAACCAGCGAATAGCATTGGATTTTAGCGTTTCGTTATCCTGCTCATGCTTTTATTGGCTCAGAGCGTGGTGTACAGCTGCTTTCTCTGCTCAATAGAATTGACCATGTGCTAGGATGCCAGGTAAATCCAATTCCCCGCGTTGCGCTGAGTGCCACGCTGGGGGAACTGGAGAAAGTGCCCGAAATGTTGCGCCCGGACAAACGACTCCCCTGCGTAACTGTTACAGATAGTAATAGCACGGCCACTCTTCAGGTACAGGTCAAAGGGTACCTGGAGCGAGTGATCCAAAAAGAGGAAGAACTTCAGAGTTCAGCTGAACATGACGTTTGCGCTGACATTTTTAGACTTTGCCGTGGCGATTCTCATTTGGTCTTTGCAAACAGCCGAAAACGCACTGAAAGCATTGCGGCAACGCTGAGCGACATGTGTGAGGAACAAATTGTTCCGAATGAATTTTTCCCCCACCATGGTTCCCTTGCCAAGGAATTACGTGAGGCGCTTGAATCTCGTCTTCAGAAAGGAAATTTGCCCACAACAGCTGTTTGTACAATGACGCTTGAGTTGGGAATTGATATCGGTAAGGTTAAGTCGGTTATCCAAGTTACGCCTCCGCATTCTGTTTCCAGTTTGCGCCAGCGTATGGGGCGTTCTGGGCGACGCGATTCCCCGTCAGTACTCAGAATGCTAATTACAGAAAATGAGCTTACTGTGAGTAGCAGTATCGTTGATCACCTACGACTCCAGTTGGTGCAGTCGATGGCAATGATCAGGTTGATGATCTCTAAACAATGGTTTGAGCCTGCCGATTCCCGGCAGATGCATTACTCCACGCTGCTACACCAAATTCTTGCAATTACCGCACAATGGGGTGGAGTTCGTGCCGACCAGCTCTGGTCACAACTATGCCAGACAGGGCCGTTCAGAAATGTAGATTTAAACGATTTCAAAAGCCTGCTTAAACATATGGGAGCATGTGGCCTGCTCACTCAACTTGCTAGCGGTGAAATAGTTGTTGGGGTAGAGGGGGAGAAACTGACTAACCATTACACTTTTTATGCCGTGTTCAATACACCAGAAGAGTTCCGCATTGTCACCGGAAACAGAACCCTTGGAACAGTGCCTGTGGACTCCCCACTGCTACCAGACCAACACATCATCTTCGGTGGGCGGCGCTGGAAAGTGACAGAGATCGAGACAGAGAAAAAAGTTATCTATGTAGAGGCAACCAAAGGCGGTCAGCCACCACAATTTAGTGGGGGAGGTATGTCTGTTCATGATGCCGTTCGTCAGGAAATGCTCGCTATCTATAGGGAAGGTGATTACCGCATAGCAATAGGTAGCAAGAAAGTAGATTATGCCGATACTGCCGCCAGAAACCTATTTGCGGAAGGCTGTAGTAACTTTCAGCGTTTTAAACTTCAAAATGAGTGTTTTATTACGAGTGGACAACACTGTTACGTAATACCCTGGATGGGGGATAAAGTTGTCAATACGATTACAGCCTTGCTCATACGTTGTGGTTTTAAAGCAAATTCATTTGCTGGCGTTATAGAAATCGATAATTCCAGTGTAGCTTCCGTTCAGCACGCGCTCAAAGAAATGCTGTTGTCAGGCTTGCCATCTGCATTTGATCTTGCCACAGATGTTCCAGAAAAGTACTTAGATAAATATGACGAGTATTTACCAGAGTCCCTTCTTGCGAAAGGGTATGGTGCAAAGGCGTATGAAACAGAAGGTACGCGCATCTGGTTGCAGAAACATTTTTAGTAATCTGGATATGTAATCAGGGTATAAATAAGACATATATACCCTGAATTTTTTATTTCCCTGTAGATTTACTAGGCTTTAGTCCCGGGGTATTACCAGGAGTATCTTTATTATCACGTCGACGTTGATCCGGTTTTCCTGTCGATTTAGCAATTGGTTTTGGACCAGGTTTAAGACCCATGATAGTTATCCTTTAGAGGTGTAAGAGGGAAGCCTCAACATTGATATATTGGATAATGTGAAATTTTTCAATGGGAGCGAGCAACATATCCAATGATTAACTCGATATTGTGAACAGTGTCCGCTTCTGGCACAGGCTGTGTGAAAACTGCTGATCACTTTTTGGTCTAAGCAGTGACGTTATATGATCAACCATTCTTGATAAACCCATGCGTCAACCTACTTTATTTAATAAAATTATAATCATACGATTAAATATTGCGGGTGAAGATATGACTCACCACATTAAAGGTCAAGGCAGACATCAAGTGACGTTGCTCCCTGAAGTGCTGGATGATTTTGTCACAGAAGACAACCCTGTCAGGATTATTGATGTCTTTGTTGATGAATTACAGCTTGATGCGCTTGGCTTCGAGCGCGTTAATGCAAAACAAACCGGGCGGCCTGGATATCACCCCGCAACCATGCTGAAGCTGTACATTTACGGATACCTGAACCGCATCCAGTCATCCCGCAGGTTAGAAAAAGAAGCCCATCGTAACGTTGAATTGATGTGGTTACTTGAGCGATTAACGCCTGATTTTAAAACCATTGCAGACTTCAGAAAAAACAATGGTAAAGGCATCAAAAATGCTTGCCGGGCTTTCATTGATCTGTGTCGGCAGATGCAGATGTTCACCGATGTAGTGGTTGCCATTGACGGTAGTAAGTTCAAGGCAGTAAACAGCAAATCGAACAACTTCACGCCCCAGAAAACAAAAGGCCACATCGAAAGAGTAGAGCAAAGTATCGCTCTTTATCTGAATAAACTCGATGAAGCTGACAAGGCTGCGGAGCCCGAAAAAAATGCAGATTTAACCGCTGCAAAACTGGCATGGCTGCAAAAACGTCTGAAAGAACTCAAGAAAATCCAGCAGGCCGTTGTGCAGCACCCTGATAAGCAGCTGTCACTGACAGATCCTGATTCCCGGCTAATGAAGATAAACAATGTTAACCGCCAGGTGAGCTATAACGTTCAGACTGCCGTTGATGCTAAATATCACCTGATTGTTGCGCATGAAGTAACGAATACACCAGACCGTGGGCAGCTAACATCGGTGACAAAATTAGCGCAGAACGCTGTTGGCAAAGCGGATATTACCGTACTGGCTGATAAAGGTTATTACAGCCGGGGTGATATTAAATCAACGCAGGATTTAGGTGCCGTAGCCTTAGTACCAAAAGGCGATACCTCTGGCGCTGACCGCAAAGGTCTTTTCAATCGTTCATTGTTCAAATATGACCAGGAAAAAGATATTTATATTTGCCCGATGGGTAGCGAGCTTCAGAACCGATTTAAGGTGGTTGAGGATGGTTTAGAGCAGCAAATGTACTTTAACAATATTGCCTGTCGTGATTGCAATCAGCGGTCAAAGTGCACCACATCAAAACGCGACCCGAGACGTATAAGGCGCTGGGTTCATGAAGAAGAAATGGAAGACATGCAAGCCAGGCTTAACGCATCGCCACAAACAGCAGTCGTGCGAAAGCAAACGGTAGAGCATCCGTTCGGGACAATTAAAATGTGGATGGGAGCGACTCACTTCCTGACGCAACGGTTTAAAAACGTCAGCACAGAAATGAGTCTACATGTGCTGGCTTATAACCTGAAAAGGATGATGTCCATCTGGGGTACCGAAGAATTGGCCATTAAGCTGCGAGAACAATACAACTAGCGGCAGTGGCCGCTTTAACCCCTCATAACAGGCCATTAGCACTCCATTTCAAGCCACAAAGCCTCGTTTTGCCTATACATACAAATCACTGCGAATACAGTCAATATCAGGAATATCTTGCATCCCTGACAGTGGATAGTACTCAGATACTGCAAAAACCGAGTTTTTACACAGCCTGGGCACAAAGCGGACCAATGCCGATGCCGATGAAATTAGTATGGGCGAGTAGAATTTCGCCAGCCTGCCGTGTTTGGTCAGCCCATACATAACAGTTTTGAGTTCATCAACTCCTAATGAAGCGAATGTCACGAAGAGATTACTATGACATGAGATTTATAATTATCTCTGTATGGTTACTTTCATCCATTTTAACACTAGCAACTGATCCTGATTACGACGTTGGTCAAAAGGACTGTAATTATTAAAAAAACAAGGGCTATCCTGATAGAACAATATCACGAGGTGCTCGGTGATAAAAATGTCGACTTTGCTATGATTGATATCTATGAGTAGATAACCATAAAAGATAAATAGAATAAACTCATATGCTATGGGGTATGCGAATTTTCTGATGGTGATAAAATGATGGTTACTTACACATTGAGTAAGAATCGTGTTGGCCAGTACATTACTGAGTTCGTACCTGAAGAATAATGAATACATGAGCCACTCATTGGTGGCTCAATTAGATGCTTAATTACCAATTCTGTATGTGAGGCAGTTATCAGCATTTAAGCGGAGATTAAGCTTACCTGATGCAAGTTCATTCTCTGTGTTGGTTCCTGCAAAAGCAAAACCCTTCTTAATAAGATTAGTTGTATAGTACTTATTGTACATAAATGCCCAAATAATCATGCCAATCGTCGAGCCAATACCCATGGTGAGAAAAGCAAGGATAATCAGCACGATAAAAGTACCAATGAAGGTTATGAAGTCCTTTCTGAAAAGAGCTGGAAACGCTCCGAAAAACAATGTAGTCCAGGAAAAACCATAAAATCCTGTTACTGTCTCGCCAGTACGTGGATTCTCCATGCGAATTTTAGTAGCCATTACTTTTATACCTATTTGTTAATTGATATTATGTTATTCATGGAATCATTCATTAACTTTTTAAAAACATCCATGCAATAACTACTCATTAATTATTCTTCACCAATATCTTTATAGAATGCTATTTCCTTATATTCCGCATTAGGTATGCGTAGGAAAACAAAACAACGTTTTACATAATAACGATTAATGACGTTAGCAAAACCGTTCATATACTAAAATGATCCATCTCAATGAATTTTGCATAGGGTCTATTGATTAGGCTGTTTTTTCTACAAGCAACAAGAAAGAATAGACATTACTAATTTTGTAATGTTATTATTTTTAACGAACTAATTATCGCTCTAATTTTTTTCGTGAGTAACGCTTTTAAATTGAAGTGCTAGTTTGTTTAGTGTATTACTATTTTTTAACCATATAGCTCATTACAATATGCTTAGAAAGCAATAGAACAGATTGAGTTGGCACTGAAATAGGCTAAAACCGACATACGTATCGGGGAAGAGAACAGAAGTTGGTGAGGCGGCGTGAGGAATGAGGGCGTAGAAGATTATGATTCAGAAAACATTATGCAGCTTATTGCTGGCCGTACTTTGTGGCGGCATGGTTGGCCCCGCAGTGAGTGCGGAGAATGACCATCGGTATATTAGTATTCGTAATACGGATAGCAGTTGGGTGCAGGGCGTGTGTTCTTTGGTATTCCGGCTGGATAACGGCGGTGATGGGACATTCAATAACCTGACAGTCAGCTTACAATTAACTGATAAATCGGGAGCCGTTCTGGAAAAAGGAACTCTTGATGTTCAGCCGTTTGGCGATAGCAGTGCAACTCGCTCAACCCTTTCGGCAACTGAATTCAGCTGTGATGCGGTTGAAAATACAGCCAACATCGTGATTACCCACGTTGAGGAAACGTCTTCGGATGGTTCAGTCCATGCTCTGCCACTGTCGATGTTTGATCCGCAATATTATCAACCATTAAAAATGAGCGTACAAAAAAGCGGATAGCTTTAGCTGCCTTCTATGGGGATGATAGATATACATCCCCATTACGACGAAATAAGCGTTTATGCTTTGTTGATTAAATCGATAATACGATCGCCTTCTGTATCTTCTTGCGCAACTCGGCTAAAGATGCTGCCATCGTTTTGTGTACCCACCTTGATAGGTTCCTTGCAATCTTTGTGGAAGATTCTTTTCCCTTTTTTTGTGACAACCACACCTGACATATCGCCGTGCTGCTCTTTATCGTAAACAATATATTCATAGGGGCCTTTGACGACACGGATCCAGTAAAGCGAGCCACCGGCGATCATCTGAGAATTATAGTAGGCGTTAACCCCCGGTTGATTAGTGACAAGATTCAGCTCAGCAGTCGGAGCAGACTGGGTTCCCAGGGCATATCCCGCGCTATCCTGCGCAATAAAGGCGCTGGCGTATTTATTATTGGTGAGTAGGCATTCCAGCGTTAATTGTTCCTGATCCTCCGCACTGTAAGACGCAGCTAAAGCTGTCTGGCTGAGTGACATACAGACAATGGTCAACGCCGCAATTCGTAGAGTTAATTTCACGTTCCTTACTCCTTTATAAACTGACATGTTTAAGATTAGTGGCCGTTCTTTACTTGTTTGCAGGTATCCAGCCAGCCAACTGTATCAATTTTGCCGTTCGCTAGGTATTTTTGCTGATTCTGCCAATGAGCAGCGAGGAACGGCTTAAGACCGGAAAGACGTTTATTCAGCATCAGCATCTGATTGAACACGTTCACTTCGCCTTTTAGCCCTGCTTGCCCATACAGGGTGCCGGAATCCACCAGACTGCTGGCGTAGTAGCTCGTTAGCTGCTGTAGACGATCGGTTTGTTCCGCCAGCTTATTTTTGCGGATGGCACAGTTGGCATCGCTGCTGTCTTTATCTTTGCACAGCAGCTCATAATTGTGATTGAGGAAGTCAAGGAAACGACCATCGTCCTGTAATTTGGTACAGAGAAAAGAGCCCAGATTCAGGCTGGCGCGGATAGACTGTGCTCTTTCTTCTTGCTGCTGCTGGTTGCTGGCACGAAGTTGGTTTTCCAGATCTTTCAGCTTTTTCTTCAGCTCGCCGTCTTCAACGCCAGAAGCCAGGCTACCTAACGCTTTCGCCGTATCATTGGACCCGGATTTGCTGCTCTCTGCGCCCATTTTATCATCACCGAGAGTCGACCAGTTTTTCTCAAGAAGTTTGACCCGGTCCGTTGAGGTAATTGCCTGGGAAACCAGCACCAACCGCAGGCCCATTGTTTTACTGGTAAAAGGCTGGGCATTATCGTAATAGTTAATTTCTTTACGGCTAGCGCTGCGGATATCCGACTCACTGGACATCACGCTGCCGCCACGCACCACAAAACCGCCAGCCTGGCCATGCAATCGATTAATTTTATTGAGGTAGAAGGGGGTAAACATCATCTCAGAGACGTTGCCTAACATATCGTACAGGCCGAGCGGGTTAGGATTTAACAGACCGATGAGCTGAAGTTTCCCGTTTGAGGACTGCGAACCGGAATACCACTCATAATTTTTGATGTCGTCCATCGGATAACGGGAATCACGAAACTGTGCGGTATCCACTTTCAGACCGCCGCGCGCGGCAAACTCCCACTCTACTTCGGTGGGCAGTCGTAAAAAACCTGGCTTGTTATCTTCTTTCGGCAGCTTGTCGAGCGCGTTTGCGCGTAACCACTGGTTATATTTATCGGAGAAATTAACGGCCTCAAACCAACTGATGCTGGTTTGAGGGAGGCTAAGTTTACGCGATGGTGTCGGGCAAGTATCGGAAGTTAATGCCTGATATTGCAATGCCGTCAGCTCATATTTCGCCATTAAATAATAACGGCCTTTATTGTGGGGCGTTTCAGTAAAGCTACCGGCGATAAACGTGGGATAACTGTGTTCCACAAAGCCCCATTCACCGCCATCTTCCCCTAAGGTGATGGGAATATCATCCAGAGGACCGGCTACTGGAATTTCTACCCGACGAAATACCATCGAACCTTCGCAGGGCATAGGCAAAATCACGTCATCGCTATCCGGCTTCGGATTATAGGTTTTCTCTGCCCACGGTTCTGCCAGCGCGGGGGAGATCTTCACCAGCAGGGCTAGCGCCAGGCAGCGCGATAATGTGGAAGGAGTAAAGGCCATGAACGATCTCCGCTAAAATAGATGCTTAGGGCAAATTAAAAAAATAAGGGTTATGCCTCGCGCAGGCTCTGCGCAGGTTCAATATGGATCGCGCGCCAGGCACCGATACCGGCAACCAGCGTCGCCACAACCAGCGTCAGTAAGAGGGCGATAAGGCCGTGTAAGGGCGTTATCTTGCAAATCATCTGACCGGTGGCCTGGCTTGTGGACAGCGCCCGATTAAATATCTGGCTGGCTAAAAAATAGATGCCAAAACCGCCGATATAGGCCATCAGGCTGAGCAAAGCGCCCTGACTAATGACGTAAACGCCTACGGCTGGTCGCGTGAAGCCCAGCAGACGAAGTACAGCAATATGCTTACGTTTACGATCGACATTGGCGATAAACGAGCCGATTAACGAGGCGATGCAGCCAATGAGCGCGGTGATGGCGATCGTGTTAAAGATGATGCCCAAAACACGGTTAATGCTTTTTACATTCTCAATATCCGCCAGCCGACTGGTGGTTTCGATGCGTTGGGCGCGCAAATCGCGTTCAAGATTGGCGACATGGTCAATATCGCGTGCGTACAACCTTGCGCGGGCGTAGCGCGGCGCGTTACCGTTAAGCTGAGCGCCGCTGGCGACCCCTAACGCTGTTACCGCATAGCCATCGCGAAAATGTTCAAGAGCCATTAATAACGCGGGGCGGGTAAAGATAGCGGGGCGATTAAAATAGGTGGCTGGCAAAATCCCCACCACGGTCACGCGCTTACGTCCCCATTCGCGGCGTTCATCGAGCATACGACTCACGCGTAGCGTGAGCGTATCACCGGTTTTCACCGCCAGCTTGCGTGCCGCTTCCTGAGTAATAACAACTTCATGGTCATGATGGAGCACCTGCGTGCCGAGCAAAGGATCGCCAGCCTCTGTCGGAATGACTTCCGCATTTTCAATAAAATGTGTGCTGTCCGTCTGCAAGTCAGTCAGCGTATTGAGCGAGCGCGTTTGCCCGATGGCGAAGCCGACATCAGGCCGCTGCCGTAGCTGCGTGATCCAGTGCTGATCGTAGCTTCCGCTGCTCAACATGCGGATCTCCAGATTGCGGGGATCGTTGGCCAGATCGTTTTGTAACTGGTTCACAATGCCAAAGCGCAGGCCAAAAAGGAGCAGTAAAGGGGCGATGACCGCAACAAGAGAGGAGACGATGCAAAAAGAGATAATGCGATCGTGCCACAGGTCTTGCATTGCAAGGCGACCGAGCAGTCTTGCACGATTAAAGGACAAAGTAAGTACCTCCCCGTTCGCTCTGTGATGACGCCGTCAGCGATTCTGGCTGCGCAGCTAAACAGGGTAAATTGAAGTGTTTGACCAGAGGCCAGTCATGGCAAACGACCAGCGCCATCATGTCTTCCTGACGGACTAGTTCGATAAACAGGCTAAATAATTTCTGGGCATTGTAGGGATCGAGCGCCGCCGTCGGTTCATCTGCCAGTACCAGCGCCGGGCGATGTAATATCGCGCGCGCAAAAGCGGTGCGCTGCCGTTCGCCAAAGGAGAGCTGGGTAGGATATTTTGCCAGTAGTGGCGACAGTTTTAGCGTGTCGATGACCCTATCCAGCATGGTGCTGTCAGGGCGGGCTCCCAGCAGCTGGCACGGCAAGAGAATATTATCTTTGACGTTCAGGTAGGGAAGGAGGCCACCGTTTTGTAATACAAAGCCAAGTTCGCGTGCCCGAATCGCAGCGAGTGTATTATGTCGCTCGCCCAGAAGCAACGCGGCAATATCCTGCTGCTGTGTCCCTTTGCTGAGCGTGAAACGCCCAATTTTGCTGGGATGCAACACTAAACCAATGGCTTCCAGAAGCGTGCTTTTACCGCAGCCGCTTTCACCCGTTACCGCCACCACCTCGCCTGGCCGCAGCGAAAGCTGCGGCAGGTAAACACGGTGAGCCTGATGATCCTGACCACGAACCACGCACAAGTCTTCAATGTGCAGCATCAGGGCATCATTTCCAGTGGGATGGGATACACGCGATCGCGCGGATCGCTACCTTGCGCCAGCTCGACCCAGCGGTCGACATCTGCATTATATTTTTGATAGTGACGCAGCTTGGATGACAGTGTGCGGATAAATTTCTCCTGTGACAGCCCATCCCAGCTTTTCCACGTTTCTTCATCGAGATTCAGCACATCGCTTTTGTAGGGAAGATCGGCCAGATACTCGCCCAGCACGCCAAGATCGCCGATGCTCGCGCTGTCTTGCTGTTTCAACTGGTTAGGATCGGTCCCCATTGTTGCCGCAACGGTGCGCAGTTGTTCAAACATCTTAGTGGGCGAGATCATCCCTTCATTAGCGGCTTTCAGAATCTGGCTGACGGCATCGCTTAAATCGCTCAGCTGTCCCTTGGTTAAGAGCACGCGAACATCTGTTGTGGGGATGTTCTGCTTAATCAGATCGCGATCGCTAATCCAGGCCTGGAACACCAGCGGGGCCTGGGTGCTGTTGCGTTTGCCCAAATAGGCTAACTGCATCGCATGCCCGATTAACGCCGTATCCTGGAGCAATTTCTGCTCCGCCGTGAGCTTTTGCCCCTCATCTTTGGCATACAGCGCGCTGCCAATGGCGGCATCCCCCATATAGGCGGCTTTCACCTGTTCCGTAATGGCTGACGCCAGGGCATCAACCTGCTGACCGAACATTTTGATATCGCCTGCATTCACCGCCTGATAAAGGTTAGATTGCGTGCTATCAAAATTGGAGAGATCGCGGTACTGGCTCTCGGCTTTGGTATGGTTTGCTTTGCCGCTGGCGGTTTTCAGGTGCAACGTATAAATAGCAATGCCGCGGTTACCGGCTTCCAGACGGAGCTGGCTGGCATCAAGGCCGGTTCCTGAAAGTTTATTGCTGCCCTCAATCGCGCCAGCATCGGTAATCAGCACCATATAGCGGGCGCCGAATGGACTCCAGTCAATGTCATCAATAGCTGATAACACGCCGGAATAGGCATCCTCGTCGTATAAAGAGCTTGAGACCTTCGCTTCTTTAAGATCGGCGACTTTCTGCAGAAAATCCGCGCCGTCCTTGACCTGGTTAGGGTCGGCGAAAATGCGGGTGTTATATTCAAGTCCCGGTACGGCTTTGGTATTTGAACGATAAGAGACCAAACCAAACTTGACCTGCCCATCCAGATGCTCTTGTTTAATTTTGTCGTAGATCTTATTGACCGCCTCTTTAGTGCGCTCAATATACGGCCCCATTGAAATGGTTGAATCGATAACGAACACCACCGAAGCGTTAAAGCCTTTCAACTGGTTTACGTCGTTATCTTGTTTTGCCGCTGCGTTATCATCCGCCTTGCTGACGGAGGCCACGTTGAGCAGGCGCGTATAGAAGCCATCTTCGGTCATGACCTCTTCGCCGCTCAGGATTGGCAGCAGATAAAATTGCTTTTGCAGATCGACAAAATATTCCGGCTCCTGGGCCTGAATACCTTCAGCGTGGCCGTCACGCTTCAATTTGGCGCGCAGCGGCGCCACCAGAGAGACAGGATCGGGGGCAGAAAGAATGTTATCCAGACTTTCTTTCTCTTTGAAAAAGAGTAACCGATCGCGGTTGGCCGGGTTGGTAAACGCCAGCGTCAGCTGCATTTTCCAGTCTACGGTACAGGATTTCGGCAACCAGCCAAGGGTTTTGCCATAGCTATCCGGCCCGACTTTAAGCCAGCTTTGCCCCTTAGCCTCTTCCTTTTGATAAACATAAAGGCTGCTAAAGGCAGGCTGAAGCTGCCCATTTTCATCCCCGGCGTTGTCGCTAAGCTTACAGCCTGGCGTCGTCAGGATGCGCTGGTATAGCGTTTTCTTCCCTTCCTGAAGCAGCGGTTTATCGCCCTCGGCGGCAAAGAGGTGCCCGCTGAACAACAGGCCGCATAATGGCAGCGCCAGACGGCAAAAAAAAGTCCGGGTCATTTTGCTAGCTCCTCAAGGCGCTGCTTAGCCGTTTGGTTCTCGGGTTCTGATTGCAGTGCCGTTTCGTACCAATAGGCCGCGGTATCTTTATCCGCCTCTTTGAAACATTCGCTTGCCTGATGGTATTTCGGATCGTACTCACCGGCGTAAATCAGGGCGATTTTGGTATCGCCGCCCTGCGCGCGATTTGCGTACAGGCGCTGGGCGACGCCGCATTTCTTCGCCTCTTTCGCTGACTGGATAATGGCCAGCAGTTTATCGCTATCGAGTTTTTCCTGAACGCACGTCTGCACGAATTCAAGCTCGCTCAGCGTGTCTAAACTCTGTGCGGAACAGCCAGCCGGGGCTTTAGGCTCGGTGTTCGTCGCTTCAGGGGCGGCGGGGGCTTGCTGAGCTTGTACCGCCGGGACCACCTCCTGACCTTTGTCCCGGCCCATGAACCACCAAAGCGCGCCAGCAATCACCACTAAAAGCAGGATGGCAGCGATGATGAGCGGGAGGCGGGAAGCCGCAGGTTTTTGTTGCGGCTGCGGCTCGGCATGAATGGTCGGCGCAATGGTTTCAGATTCTGCGACGGGCGCTTCTACGATGGCCGCTGGTGCGGAGTCGGTTTCTGGGGTTGCCAGCATACTGCTGCTGCTGTAATTACCCGTCGCGCCCCTGGCTTCAGAAGAGAGCAACTCATCACGCACCAATTGGAGGGTGGTATTGCGCACTTCTCCTGAAGCCAGCTTGATCTGAATCTGGACCTGGCTTGCGTTTGCCAGCAAAGGGTCAAGTAGAGTAGGGCCGATACGAAAGCCGCTGCCGTTGGCCAGGGAGTAACCGCCGTTGACAGTAAACCAGTGCTGTGCAGGGCTCCAGCTGCCATCGGGCTGCAGATAGTTCTGCTCGTTATTACAAAGCGTAAAGGTCAGATCGGGCAGCACTGCAGTTTCGCCGCGCAGGCGAACCATCAATTGTGCGGTACCCGGCTCTGCCGGTTGGCAGGCGATGATTTTAGCTAGCATGGCATGTTCTCTTGTTTCAATTGGCTGATAATTTGACCAAGTTGGCGATTATGTTCGACGGAAATATCGCGCGTGGCGCTATGACCAGCGTTATCAAGTACGACGCTCATCAGGGCGGATAGCCAGTCTCCCAGATAAGAGACACCCGGCTGCGGCGCAACGGCGGCGAGCTGCGGCAGCTCGTCGTTCATCAGCGGTTTCTGGCGCAGGAAGACTTTATTTTTCTCGCCAACATAGCTGTTGGGCACCTTTTCAGGCGGTAGAGTGAGATAACCAAACCAGGCGATAAAATCACGCATAGTCAGTTGGGCGCGCAGAACCTGGCGTGCCATAAGATGTTCACGCCGCGTACCCGCTTGCTCCTGACCCGCCAGCGCGCGTTTCAGCGTGCCTTCCAGATCGAGGCGCGTGGCTGCGGTGATCAATTCTTCGCTGAGATGATTAATCAGTTCGCTGTTCATCCCCAACTGACGCCACTGCGGCGCTTGCTGCGGCAGTTCACGCAAATGCGCGACCCAGGCTTTAAACGCCTGATGGGCGAAATCATCGTCCTGGCCGACTCTTTCCTGGGCAGTTGACGCTGGCGCGTCAACCACGGCGATTTCAGCCGGTGCGTCGGCGAAGGGATCGCTGCCAAACGGGTTATCACCGAAGGGGTTGTTGCCAAATGGGCTGGCGGTAAACGCGTTTGCCGCCAGGCTGTCGCCATCGTTTGACGGTTCCGGGTTGCGGTCGCGAATGCTTAAATAGATGTTATTAAGCTCCTGCGTCGGCAGATCCAGACGATTAATTAGCTCTCCCATACTGTGGGAGCAGGCGGACAGCCCCTGCCATAGCTCTTTCGCGATGGCCTGTTTTTTCACGAGCTGCCCGTCGCCGTCTTTTTCGTACCAGCGGCCCAGGCGGCGATTGCCGGTCTCCTCGCGACACTGCTCAAGTTGTTGCTGCAAACGTGCCAGCTTGAATTCCAGATGCGCGACGCCGCGCAGCGCTTTGGTTAAGCGTCCCATGCCGCCATCGTTGAGCTCGAGCATCGCGTGCCAGGCTTTGCTCGGCTCGGTGACGTGTTGCAGCACGTTTTTAGCGCTAATGAAGGTGCTGCCCATTTCGTCGAGCTTCTGGCGATAGCGCTCGGTGATGCACGCTTCCTTGTTTCGCTCCTGTTCTGTACCGTCTTTTAGGTCGATGAACGGATTATCCAGCCCCGGTTTTCGCACCAGGAAACAGTTATTAAACGCCTGGCCGGGCGCCCATTGCTGCAGCCAATCATATTGGGCGAAACGCTCCAGCAAGGTCATGTGCAGCATACCTTCCCAGCCTTCTTTTAACTGTTCGGTGGTGAGTTGCAGACTGCTGTTGATGCGCATATCGCACATGGTGATGGCCCAGAACAGCCCAGGGTTACGGCCCTGACGTTCTTCGGCGCTTTTACCCTGCGTTTTTTCTACCCAGCGGTTTAATACCGGACCAACGTCAGCAACATCGCTCTGTTTGGCGGAGCTGGCGCACACGACCAGCGCGTTCATCTCCTGATTATCGGTGTAACGTTCAAACAGATAGGCGACTTTACCGCGCAGCAGAAGCTGGCAAATAGGATTAAGCCCCTCTCTACCGGCCTCTTCCAGTGCGGTAATTTTAAGACGCCCGCGATACCCAGGGAAGTCAAGCAGATCGACCTGCTCCACGACGCTGTCGGCCTCGATTTCCGCTAACGGGAAGATAAGCTCGGTGGTTAACGCTGCCAGTTCCGCCTGGGTTAAGCTGGCGCTGCCGATTTGCTGCTCCTCTTTCCAGTAGCGGATCTCCACGTGGCGATCCTGGCTGGAGCCTAGCCGGTTAAGGCTGTCGACGTTCATAATGCTGCCATTACTGTGATCGATCAGCGTCTCCAGCGGGGCGAACACCGTCCGGGCATGATTGAGTTTGGTCAGCACATTGGCTAATGAACGATAGGTCTCGGTGAGGGCCGGCAGTTCTCCCCACAATAAAGAAAATAGCTCTGCGCGTTCACCAGGACTCAGCGCAGGGGCAATTTTCAACACCTGCGGCCAATAGGCGTGTTCAAGTTTTTCAACCGATTTTCTGAACGAGGCGTTCAGGTAATCCCATAAGGCAACCACATCTTCCTGGCTCACGCCGTTATAGCGTTTTGCTTGTGTGGCGCGATGCAGGAAGGGGCGCAGTCGCTCTTCAACCCTGGCTTCATCAAGTTGAAAGCTCAGCTGCTCGTGGTTGAAATCATTAAACCAGGCGTTTGCCAGAATTTTGGCCAGATCGATTTCACTGAACAGGCGCAGAGGCACAGGATAGCCCGCAGGCGCGGCGGGGGCCTGGCGGGTGAAGCGGGTGACCAGGCCGGTGGCCTCTTTACCGCCGCCGACGGGATTCACTTCTTTGATAAAGTCGACGCGCCGTTCGCCATAAAGGGCTTCCAGTGAACCATTGCTGCCAGCTGCCAATGCGGAGATGAGATAGGATTTCCCGGCCTGAGAAATGCCGAAAAAACCGACGGTCATTGGCGTTCTGGCGACCAACGTCAGGCTATTGGCCTGGTTACGCGTGCGGAGCAAGCTAAGGTTGAGTTTATCCGCCTCGTTGTCGAGGCGACGTGAACCGGAACGCACTGCATCAACCCAGCCAAGTGCGTCCTGACAGCCCTGAGCGATAGCTGCCCAACCCTGAGTGAGAGATTTTTGATCGCTATTCATTATTTTTTAACACTCCCGCTATCGAGCCAGTGTCGGCTATCAATGAGCCCCGTATCGGGCATAGTATTGAGTTCCAGATCTACATCACGCTTGCTGAATGACTTATCGGTGTTGCTGGTGATATCCGCAATCATCAGCCGATCGCTGATTAAGCCCAGTTGGCGCGCCCGTTTGCCTTTGTCGATAGCCAGTCTCACTTTCAGGTACGGTGAACCGTTATCTACGGAGAAGGCGGCGGAAAACTTCTTACGGCCTTCTTCGCTAAAACGTAAGGTATAAAGCGGTGCGGCGGCCCAACGTTCGGCATCCAGTTGACGATAACCCAGCCGCAAATCGCCACGCATGATGATACTTTGCGTGGTGTTCTCGCCATTTTCGTCGGTGAATGTCGGCAGTTTTATCTGCCCGTTCTCCGATTCGATATGGCGATAAACGATATCGGCACTGCGAATCAGGTTATCCATATCAATGGTGCCAATATGGCGAATCGTTGAGTAAGGCTTTAGCGCCGAGGTACGGAAATGGAAGTTAGGAATGCTGTGGTTTGCGCACAGCTGTGTGAGCATCGCGCCAACGGAGGCGGTGCTCTTCGGATCGTCGATATGGCCGTTTTTATGGAACGGATACCAGGTACCGGTCTGATAACCGTGCAGCGGTAAAATACGCCCCGGCGGCAACGGCAGGTTGCGACGGATAATTGCCTGAATGCCCGGCAGCTGTGAAGGGCGGCCCGTCAGCAGTAGCAGGTCGCAATGATAATAGCTCAGCACTTCGCACAGCGCGGTTAGCACTTTATCAATGTTGAACTTACCCGAGCACAGATCGTTATGCACTCTGGCGAGCGGCAGAGTAAGCATGACCTCCGCCAGTTTGAAATCGGTCGGGCCGCCGGCTTTCTGTACTTCGCGGCGAACAAAGCTCTCGACTTCATCACGCAGAGAACCTACCGGCAGCAGATCGCCGACACGTTGGTTAATCACGATATGCGTTTGTTCGTCCAGCGGATCGAACTGCTCGTATTTACCCAGAATGTGCAACGCTAGGGGAACGAAGAGTTGCAGGGTGAGCTGCTGGCGCAGCACGGATTCCGCCGCGCTAATATTTTGCGAGCCGCACAGTTGAGACATCAGCGTCTCAACGGATATGACCCCCGTTTCACGCAGCGCCTGCTCAAAGGCTGGAAGCACATAGGACTGGATGACATCCAGCAGAATATCGTCGCCGGCAATTTTAAAACTGTCGCGGAAACGCTGGTGCGGGATGATATGGACGTTAGCGCCGCCTCCGCTATGACCATTGCGATCGAGATGATAATCGGTGATGACCAGATCGGTGGTGCCGCCGCCGATATCGATAGACGCGATGGATATGCTTTCACGTTGCGTGCTGTCGGGTCGGCTAAGGGCGTCGAAAAACGACTCCGGGTGACCGGCAAAGTTTTGGTTAATCTCGGTATAGAGATAAACCAACTGCGCGCAGGACGCTTCATCCCACTCGACCCTGATTTTTGGCAGCGGAATTTTAATGTTTGTCTGACTATGATCTTCTTGCTCATCCTCATAAGGATCGTTTTCGCCGTTGTGCCAGCGTAGCGCTTTCCAGACTAAACCGACCGCCTGACGCATACGGTCATCCAGTACGCAACGTTCAGCCATCGGCATACCGGGCGGCACGGTCAGAATAATATGGCGTAGCTGACGCGGAATACCTGCGTGTCCCTGACGTATGCGCTGTTCCGGGCTATTAATCTGACTAATCGCCTGGGTTAATACTTCCGCGAGCATAAAGGTCATCAGAGAACTGCGAGAATAGCGTGGCGTAAAGACCGGGATGCGATCCATCTCATCTTCGATGGTGTGTAACGCCTCGCCCCGTTCATCGATCAGATTCGCGAACGGCGCAGCGGTGGCGAGTGGATTACTGTCCTGCACGTAGCTACCGTTAAATCGCCAGCCCTGACCGTAATATTTTTCATCCCAAAGATAACGTTTAGGGCTGGAGAGGCCGGTTGAACCTTCGCTGCCTTTTCGGCGCGCCGCTAAACGACCCGCTTCTCCGCCGATACGAGCGATCGTCGGCCACTGGAAGGCATCGTGGCGGCCGCTACGCACCGAGCAGTGATCTTTGCCGAAGAAGGCCTGTGAAAATTCGACCCGGCTTTCAAAGGGTTCGGTATAAACATGTTCCGGCGCGCTAAGATCGCGCAATTTGAGCACATAGTTGTGCTGCATACCTGAACCTGATTGCCCATGATCTTCAATGAGAATACCGCAGGTGCGTGAGTTACCGACATCGAGGATCAAATCAACGGGAATAGGCTTGATAGCGTTAGTTTCCCGATTGGCGATGACCCTGAAATGCGGCAATTCAATGATGGGGGCGGTCTGACTTTGCAAACCTTCGACGGGAATCGCCATCAGTGAAAGAAGGTTAAGGTAGTGCGCCAGCGGATACTGCTGGTTAAGCTCCTGCTCGCGTTCGTCGATATCCCGGCCTTTGCTCGCCTCTTTAAATACCTCTTTCAGCCAGTCGACAATCCACTCTTGCGTGAGATACCAGTTAAGGGCATAGGTGGCTGTCGCCACCGCAAAGGTTGCCCCGGCATTGACATCTTCCTGGTTCGGGCTGAGGTCGGCGGCGGCCTGCTGTTTGGCCATTACGCGAGTATCGATAGCCAACGTCATTCGATGGCTATGCCCATCCATATCAGGCTTGTCCAGCTTGACGATACGAAAACGCGCCCAGTTTAGCGGCCCTTCCTGATAGACGTCAGGCGGGCTAAAACGGAGTAGGGGAAGCGGCAACCATGTCCCGTCAAACAGCTTAAGACTCTGCTCAACGGGAATATCGTACTGGCTTTTAGCCTTCTCGATATTTGCCGGGCTGGGCTGATAAAAATAGTAATCACGCTGTTCGTTGTAGATTAAACGGGTCAATACGCCATTGGCTAATTTAACAAATTCACCGGCGGGCAAACGTCCTGGAGACAAACCAAAATCCATAAACTGGATCCCGGAGTCGCCTACCAGGGTTACTTGACGATCAAAAGATACAATCTCGGGCAACATAGTTATCTCGTCCCTGTTCAGGAATTAGGTTGAAGCATACGAATCGGGAAGGTTTTTTCCCCATCGTTGCTGCCAATACAATCGGCATGACCCGCGGAAGGTGATTTGCACTCGATGGTCGGCACAATAAAGTTTGAGCCATCGCTGCAGGTCATTTGCTCAGGGTTGGTAATGTTGAGCGCCCCCTGCTGCACGTTACCGTTGGCTGGGCCACGGCACGTTACGCCGCTGGACTGGCGGACGCTGACGGTGCCGTTGCCCTGGTCAAAATTATATTGCAGCTGGAGCGGGCGTCCGGTGTGCTTGTCCTGAATACCGCCATTCACGCGCCATTCGCCGTTAAGAAACTTCGCCGGGCCGTCCGGCAGCGTGGCCGGGAGGGTTAACGGTTCGCCCTGCGGCGCAACGAGCGGCGGGGCGGTTACCGGAGTCACGCCCGGAGGCGTCTGCTCGTCGTGGGTATCCTGTACGCCGGGCGGCAGTGGCGGTTCTACGCTGGCTTCATTTGCGTTAGCCGGCGGCGGCGCATCGCCGTCTACCGCTCTGTCAGATGTGTCGGCAGGCATCGCGGGCACCGTTGAATCCAGCGCAGGATGCGCGTCCGCGGTTGACCCTTCCACAATGCCGGGTACGGCGCGAGCGCCAACGGCGGTTTCTGCCCCCCTGATCGCCACGTCATGGGTGCTGGCGGCCGGGTGCGTAGCCACAGGTTCAGCGGTGACCGTGGTTTTATCCGCAGAAAGACCAGGGAGGCCCGGCAGGGAAAGAGAAGGAGCGCAGCCGCGGAGCAGCCCTAACAGCAGCGCCAGCAGCAGTAACGCCAAAAGTAGCCATAGCAACCAACGCCAGCGCCAGCGGCGCGTTCGAATATCAACAAAGGGCGCGGGAGCGGGTTCGACGGTTTTTTCCGTGGCGCTGGCCTGCGGCGGAACGGCCGCGAGGGCGGCGGCGGGAACGGACGATGAACTCAGCCAATGCATCGGGTGACGTTGTTCCCCTTCCGGGTGGACAAACCCCCAAAAGGTGATCACCAGCGTTCCATTAACGAGATAGACAAACTCATAATCGGGGAAATGGGTCACAGATTTAAGCAACTGGGCAAAGACCCGACGATCGCCGCCGGTTCCGCTTTGCTCCGCGTTGAGCAGCTGTTCGCTTAGTGACTGCACTGCCATTTGAAACGCATTAAATTGCTGGCGCGCCGATTCTCGCTCCGCTTCGCTTGCGCCGCTCCACGGGATAACATCGCCGGGAAAACTGCTGTACCAGTCGGTTCTGTCACCGCCCTGATCGTTTTGCGGGATAGCCAGATGACGGGCCAGATCGCGCCCTGCATCAAGACGATAGATGGCTTCGCGTAGCTGGAAGGCCATCTTGAAAACAGGATAGCCCGTTTCACCCAGCGCCTTGAATGAAGAGTTATTTCCGGTACGAAGTAGTGGTCCCTGAATCGAATTTCGCATTATCTAACCCTTAAAGGCTGTAATTTGACTAAAGCCACAGTGGTACAGGCTAATTTTTGGTCGCGCCGGGCGTCCATTTGAAACCCCAGCCATAGTGCTTATCCATCGACTCGCGGTCGGGGAAGAAACGGTCAAGGCGTTCAACCTGAATATTGCCATCGACATTTTTGAGCCTGGCGATGGCGGCGACATTATTACGCTGGTCGCTATCCGTGAGCATGGATGTAATCGGCTGCTGTTCGGGGACATAGAGGGTGACGGAGGCGTTTGTCCCTTGCCAGTTATCGGTGCCAGCGTAAATGAAGCTATAAATCAACACCTCATCAATGTCCTGCCAGTGGCTGCCGTTGACGAAAAGCCATTCGCCATCCACGTCATTGCCTTCACGCAGATCTTCCTGCAGCAGCAGATACGGTGGCTGGTCATAGTTGCCGGGCAAATGACTCAGCGCCTCAGCGCCGCTGATTTCACCGTTTTTTAAGCGCACAAAGGCGGCAATATCGAGATCGACAGGCTCTTTGTGGTCCCCCTGCTTCCACTGCAGATTGATTTTTATCCGGCCAAAATCCTGACGTTTCTCAAGCTTCACGCTGGGATTGGTGTCAGTTAATTCGGTATGGGTTGGTGTAACAACGGGGAGCTTCACGGCCGGGCGATGTGTAAACCACCACCAGACACCGACGAGCAGGAGCAGCAGTAGCAATAATGCCAGCCAAGGAAGAAAACCGCGCCACCAGGGGATAACCACTACTGTATGGAGGGGGGCCGCTGTGCTGGCTGTGGCCCAATTGACCAACACCGGTTCGCCGCCGACGCTATAGCCGTCGAGGTGGTGTGATTGGGTGAGCAGCGTTTGCAACGCATGTGCTGACTTATCTTCGCCGCGCGCGGCCAGCTGGCTGATTAACCCCGCCAGAATGTCCTGATATTGCTGACGTTTATTCTCAACAGTCAGCCGTTCGGCTTCATTCAGTGCGGAAAAAGGTTTAGCCAGCCCCTGACGTGCTGTCCACCACTCCAGGCGTCCTTCGGCATTGCGACGCGCGGTGGCATACAGCAGCGCCAGTGAAGGAGGAAGATGACGATGTATGATACCGACCGTCTCTTCATAGGTTGTCAGCGTTGCTTCATCAATCGGCGCGGCAGTTGTTAATCGTTGCATAAGCAAATCATTATTGTTGTGGGTGATATGCATGAGATGTGTATCATCGCATCTCAGACAGCCGGAACGTTTTCTGCGCTTTTAGCGGAGCGTATTTGCTTCTTCGAGAACTTTAATTTTGTGCTTGGCTTCGGCGACCTTTTTCTCAATCGCTGAAATTTCGCTGGCGCTCGTTGCCGTTTGTGACTGGCGCTGCAGCTCCTGCAATTTGGCAATTTCCTGCTGGCGTTCGCGGCTTTGAATCTTGCTTGATTTCAGTTTTGCGAGAGTCTGCGACAGATCCGAACGCACGGCATTTAGCCTTGCTTGTTCATCTGCCAGCTTTTGATTTAAGGTCTGCTGTCTGTTTTGGGTATAATCCTGCTGTTGCCTGGCCGATTCATTTTGATATTGGCTCAGACGAACCTGCTGTTCTTTTTGATCAACCTGCTGACGATAACCACCCGACGTGGCGCAGCTCAGTTTGGTAATAAAGCTTGGATCTTGTGCGTGTAAATCACAGTCCTGGGGGGACGTAGTACAACCCGTAAGGACAAGGGCGGCAAGAAGTGCGTATTTTCTCATCAAATAATCCATCATTAGCGTCGAATAACGCTGCTTTAAGCAGTCTTAAACCGGCCGATAATGCTATCGGCCGAAAGGGTTAACCAAGGGAGATCGCCTGGCGCTGTTCATACAGCTCGTTGGTTTCTTGTTCCAGAGCAGCAATCTTGCTATTGAGATTGGCATATTCTTTGTTCAAATTTGCCAGCTTGCTTTTCTCTGCACTTGTGGTGGTCGTTTGACCTTGTAAAGCGACCTTATAGGCAGATTCTTTATCCTTCATGCCTTTCATGGTCTCTTTCATCTTGCTGATGTTGGCATCAATTTGCGCCAGCTGGGTTTTCGCACCGACTTTATCAAATCCAGCTTTATCTTTTTGGATGCTGATTTTGGTTAAGGTGGCCTGGTTTTCGCTAATAACTTGTTTCATCGCCAGCGTCGATTTTTCAACCGCTGCGGTATCTTTGCTGATGTCATTATCCATAGCCTGCAGACGATCGGCTGTAGAGGCATAATCTTTTTTCAGGCCATCAAGATAGTAGTTAGCGGTCATACCTGCAGCACAGCCAGCTGCGCCACCAATTGCAGCGCCGGCAAGCGCTTTCTTCGAGTCACCTGCTAACGCCCCTACTAACGCGCCGAGAGCTGCGCCGGATACGGCGCCTACGCCACAACCTTGTGCACCAGAAGCGCTAAAGAACTGTGATTGTTCTGTGGTGGTAAGGCGAGGATCCGGCTTTGTCCCAGACAGGAGAGAGCTTCCTGTATTGGCACAGCCTCCAAGTAACAATGCTGCGGAAATCACGATGCATGTGGTAGTTCGGTTAAATGTATTCACAATCTTTTTCCTTAAAAATAATTAAGTAACGACAAGCAAGCTGTATCAACTAAAAATTTAGAATTAGTAATGATTTTGTCCGACATTACTGATTATTGTATTAGTTATAAGATGTCAAAAGAGCTATTCAAAGAGTATTTAAATAATAAGCAATAAATTAATTGCAATGCGTTATTATGTGTTCGTAGGTATCCCGCACTGACAGCTTATGCAATTTTGTGTTTTCGTATCACTTTATGTTGGCCTTGCTGCTGAAACACATCTTTTTTAAAAATAATCGACATTTTCGAATTCGTAGGCCTTACCATGAAACATGGGAGGATATCTCCACATAAAACATACATTCCGTGAATGTATCTCAACGTCTGACATTTTTCCAGTGTGTACAATTAGGATGTTGATTCAACTGATTAATCTGTATTAAACACACTAAAGATCATGCCAGAAATGCCGATAAATCACAAGTATGCTGCCGTCTTTGCTTGTGATGTAGGTAGGGTTACAGTTCTTGTTTTCGCCGATGTAATCTGTATTTGATACCTTAATGTAGTTGTTTATTAGTTGCAGTGTTTTGTGTATGCGTGGAAGGATGAGTGTACGTAAAGTGGCAGGCGGGAATGTTAATGGAAACCTTGAAATATACTTTTGGGAGATAGGGGGGTTTTTAATTTAATATGCATGAAATTTTCATTTACTATCACCTTCTTGATTATATGTCCGTGATCTGATGCAAGTATCTATGACTCTAAAAAAGGGTGTAGTGAATTTTTTCTAACGGAATATACAATGTGGTTTTGTTCATCCATCAATGTTTGTTAAAATCATTTTATGAATCGATTCCGCGCACGATTAAATTGGAAGACTTTTTAGTACAGGGCTAGGATGTCAACGACGGGTGAAAAGTGATCCACTTACATCTCCACCTACATTCTAATATTGATCCACCGTTTTACTCAGGATTAGCTTCAGCGATAACTGTAGTGGTTTACAGAATTTTACCACCTGAACAAAGGTGATACGCTCATCTCAGAACAATACAGGCATCCCAATGAAAAAAAAGAAATTTCAGTGCTGAATTTAAATACGAATCCGCACAAATGGTCCTTGAGTAGAACTACACCATTGCAACTGCGGACAGTGCTATGGGGGGGGTTCTTTCTACCATGACGCGATGGGGAAAGCAGTTGCGAGATGACCGACAGGGCAAAATGAATTTCTGTTTAGTTACCTGAAAGCAGATAACCATGAGAGTTGCTCATTACCAGAGCCTGCTATGATCTCTGATTGTTTCATTTCAGCCTTGAAGGACACACTGGAAATCGTTCGGGCCTCGCAGGGCCGTGGATGTCAGAAACTGCAGCGCACTCATAACCCAAGTGTATCCAGAATGCATGATCATACTTAGCGACCAGAATTCACTTGCTGCTGCCGTGAGTAATAGCGTAACCAGTACGAGCATAATGGCCGACGTTATTCGCTCAACCCGGCGATATGACCACATTGCGGTATTAATGGGAAGACCCGCAAGCTCCTGATAATCTTGTTCATCCAGAAAACCATATAACTTACTTCTCCAGGTTATTCTGTTTTGTTCCAGCAGTGAAAGGGCATTCCGGTTGATATAGACCGACATCCCGTATGAGATGGCGATATACAGGGCCAGTGCACAAAATGCCAGAGCATACACTTTTTGCGGACCACTTGCCTTTAGGGCCTCCAGACTGTAGCGAAGGATCAGAGTGCTGATAACCAGGGCCATATCTTTCCACAACGTGGAAGACAGGTCACGCGACTGCTGCAGAATTTTTTGTGTGTCCTCTGTCAGACTTTTTCGCAAATCGCCCAGCGATTTCAGGGTGTCTTTTCCCCCTGTCCGGATATGGGCCTTGTAGAGAAGTCGGGCTGACTCCAGTGCCGGGGAGAGTCGATACACAATGCCTTCACAAAACGTAACGCCCTCAGGCCATTCTCTGGCCAGTTCACTGGACAAAAAGGTATGTTTAAGCTCGGTTTCGTTTCCTTCCAGAAAAATCCATTTTGCTGTTTCCTGAATGACGTCAAAGGCGGGCAGAGCCGCATGTTCTTCCCCGAAAGGGATTTTCCGCGGCGGTTTTCCTGACAGTCCGACCTTTTTTATTTCGGCAGCAAAAAGCTCATTGACGAAACATTTCAACAACTCCCGACAAGCGAGTGACTCCCAGAGTCTCATTGATTCGTCGATCACTGTATCGCCGGATATCAGGATCCAAGGTGCAATGGTATCTGGGGGAAGAAAGTCAGTTGAAAAACAACGGATAATGCTTTTTGTGACGGAGGCCGTCTGAGTTGGGACGTCGCTTTCACTCTCATCCGGGAGCATTTTTTTCCACGGCGCGACCTTCCATTGTTGTGTTTCAAATGCTTCGTTGATAAACAGGGCGTAGATGCGGTGATACTGACAGAGCCTGGGATCCTGGAGTAAAAACGAACGCCAACCTTCCAAGGTGAAGAGGCGCAAAATTCCGGGGAGTTCATCGCTGATGATGGTGATAAAGTGCTTCTGACCGGGGATACCTTGTGCGGGGTGGATATCATCTCGACTATCATCAACAAAGGTGATCCTGAGATTTTCGGCATCGGTATCCATTACTTCCCCCCATAACTGAAGGGTGTCATTATCCATGGTTCCAGAAATGAACAATTTCCGGGTGGTGGTTTGCTGATCTTCAGTGATCACCAGATCAGATGTGCGGCGTGAGCAGTCAATTGCCTTACCGATTTTTTCCAGTATCGATGTCATCTGTCACCAGCCCTGCAGTCACTATCACTATACGTTTTCGCCCGTCTTCCATCGTTTGGATATCCGGTGCATTATCCTCATCGTAGATAACAATAACATCTTCCAGAGTTACCAGTTTTCTTTTCCGTGGCTTAGGAATGTTCTCAGGGGTGATCCGGAAAGATTCACCTGAAATTCCCAGGTCTTTTATTTTACGGGTAAAGGATTTGACCAGCGGATGATCTTCTTCCATTGGTCCAAAAATCTGGTTAAGCAGGGAAAGGGGTTCATCGGTGTTAAAATCCTGCGCCCCGCGATGTAACGTTTCATAAATCTTGTTAACACCGCTGCGTCTGATGTCGTCCGGTAACAGGTCTCGATGCTTTTTGAAGACATCCTTGAGTGCGGCAACCAGTTTGTCGCTGAGATCGGTTGTACTGTTGACGCGCTGTACCTG